>Ga0163149_10006131_pt1 | contig 12442 bp, 7 predicted proteins | sample OliLakLV19MP5G1_FD_148604 | JGI IMG/M metagenome (GOLD analysis project Ga0163149, IMG submission 148604) | Freshwater microbial mat bacterial communities from Lake Vanda, McMurdo Dry Valleys, Antarctica - Oligotrophic Lake LV.19.MP5.G1 | ecosystem: Environmental > Aquatic > Freshwater > Lake >...
GCTGGTAAAAAAGGGCGAAAAAGGTCATTTTCCGGAGGAATTACATCTTGATTTGGTGGCTTGCGTCGAAAAAATAATACCATCGGGTTGTCGGGTGGTGTTTTTGGGTGACGGCGAGTTCGACGGTCTCAAACTCCGCAATGCCTGTAAAAGCCTCAAATGGGAGTTTGTGCTCCGCACTTCGGTTGATCGTAAAGTCGATTGCGGTGGCGAGATTGCCCAATTGGGGTCGCTCAGCCCGCCGCCAGGTTCGGAGATTGTCTTTTTGGAGGATGCCTGCGACGGCGATAATGCGATATATTGGCTCGGAAAAGGATACAAAAAGCCAGTTTTACTGTTGACGAACCTGGATTTGGGCGAAATGGCTTGTGACTATTATCGCAAACGGTTCAAAATTGAAACGCTGTTCAAGCAGTTGAAATCCGCAGGGTTGCGCTTGCACCAGTCCAAAATCCAAAGCCACACAAGGGTCAAAAATTTGATCATCGTCATCGCTTTTGCCTTTATTTTCACCTTTTGCATGGGTGTTTTGTTGAAAAATGAACCCCAAGCAACTATCAACAAATTTGCACGAAAAGATCGGATGGATTCAATGCGACCCATTACATTGGCGCAAAAATGCATTTCAAAGGCGCAAAAAATCGCCAAACTAATTTTCTCAAACTTTTCAAAGAACTGGGAGGTCATTTTCACCTAACTAAAAGTGTACGGCTGGAAAATTTATTTGATAAAAAAAACATATTGCTACTTTTTATTCATTCCACCACTTTCACCTGCTCCGCCTGCAACACGTCCTTCCGTTCGCCGTTCAAATGAACAAAAACAACCATATTACAATTTTCAGCAACCCAAGCATTGGATAAATTATAAGTAAATGATTTTTTGATAACTGTACCATCCTTTTGCGCTTCAGGAATAGGATTGCCATCATAATTGGATAGAAAATCTCGCAGGACGTGTTTGTGTTTGTAATCATTTACTTTACCGCCGGGCGCGAGCTGCACATCCGTGATATTCGTTTCGGTCAAAGCGACGCTCAGCCGAATGTCGCTACCATCAATCGGTTCCAGCGTTTTAACGTTGACTTCGAGTTCGAGTCGGCGGTTGGCGGCGTTGTAGGTGCGATTGAGGGTGAGCGTGACTTCTGGAGCTTGTGCAGCTTCTTGCGCGATGAAGCCTGCCCATTGATTTTGAGTCAATTGGATATCAAATTCATCCGGGAATTTTTTTCGATTGACGACGGCGGTGGGGTAACCGAGCGGTTCGCCGAGGTAACTTAGCAAATTAGTGCCGTCGGCAGAACGGAAGTCGTACTTGCTTTCGGGATACGGCGGCGCAAAAAAACCGGCGTGGATAGAAATGGGAATGAGTTGGTCGCTGTAGATTTTTACCAAATTTTCAATGGCTTCGCTTCCTGCCGGACAGTTGACGCACTTCACGCCGCTGAATTCTTCAATCAAAACCTTGCGAGGCGTAGCACCACCGCCGCTTGGATTCGGGTCAACGGGGTTTAACGTAGGTGGAATTTCTTCGCAACCAGAAAGCAGTACGCAGTAGGCAGTGAGCAGTATGCAGCTTGCCTGTGTCACGAGAATAAGCAGTTTGTTTATTATTTTTTTCATGGTTTTTATTTTAAAATAAGTAGTTCGACCCAAATAATCGTTATAATCAAATACCTAATCATTTGATTATCAATTTGTTATGCGGTGGTCAATGGTCAATTATAAATGGTCAATCACTTAGATTGGCTTTTGCGCTTTATACTGCTCGCATTGCATCAATTGCAATATGCTTTTCTGGCGGCAGGTAGGGATGACGCGATTTTTTTCTCGCACGCCTTACAAATCTCGCCACATTTTTACGGAGTTCATTGGCAAAAAGAATAACAGAAAAAAGGAATCTTTATGTTTGCAAAAGCGAACGGAGTTAATAGAGCAAAGGTATGAAAAATCAAACAATTATTGAAACCGCCACCTCCAAAAACACGATTAGTGCATACGCAGCGTCGCAGTTCTCTCTTTACTGGGCACTCTTTGTCATTTTCATTCTTGAATGTACACCCGTTTCACCCGCTCAGAAATCGTCGTAAAAATCTCTAATGGAATGGTTTCATACACGGCTGCTAATTCACTAATCGGCAGGTTTTCGCCAAAAATTTCTACTTCATCGCCTTCTTGTGCTTCCAAAATATCGGTGATATCAATCATACACATATCCATAGCGACGGAGCCGACAATGGGTGCTCGCTTGCCGCGCAGCCACACCGAAAAATTGCCATTGCCTGCCGTACGACGCAAGCCATCCGCATAGCCAATCGAAATAGTGCCGATGCGCGAGGAACGCGCTGCCCACCAACGCCGCCCATAGCCCACACTTTCGCCTGCTTCCAAAACGTGAATTTGGGACACCGTCGCTTTCAAAGATAAAACTGGAAAAAGCACTTCTTTGAATGTTTTGTCATTGTCCAAACCATACAAACCAATACCGAGCCGCACCATATCCATTTGAAAATCAGGGAAGCGATGTACGCCTGAAGTGTTGAGTGCGTGTTGCAAGGGTTGGTAGTTTAAATGCGAAACAATTTCAGCATACATTTTTTTAAATAGATGTAATTGTTGAAGTGTAAACGCATCGTGTTCTGGCGCTTCACTCGCAGCGAGGTGGGTGAAAATACTTTTGATGTGAATTTGGGGATTGTTTTTTAATAGCGAAATTAAATTTGGCAAGTCAGTTGGATTGAAACCAAGTCGGTGCATTCCCGTATCTAATTTGATATGAATGGGAAAAGTAGCGTTATCGGTTTTTAGTTTGCTAAAATGCACATATTCTTGCATCAAACCGAGACTATAAATCTCTGGTTCCAACTGAAACCGATACATCGCATCAAAACTGGATTCCTCTGGATTCAACACCATAATCGGCATCCGAATACCGGCTTGTCGCAATTCTATACCTTCATCCGTGTACGCAACTGCCAGATAATGAATACCTTGAAATTCTAATAACCGAGCAATTTCTGCGGCGCCGCTGCCATAAGCCGCCGCTTTCACCATTACCATAGTGTGTACGTGCGGACGCAAGTAGCGACTGTACAAATACAGATTCCGAATAAAATTTTGCAAATTAATTTCCAGAACCGTCTTATGTGCTTTCAGTGCCAAGCGATTGGCAATCTGTTCAAACGCAAACTGTCGAGCACCTTTTAATAAAATATTTTCATCTTGAAATTGGCTGTTATCAAGCTGTTGTAAAAAGGTAGCGGTATCTGTAAAAAAATGCTTTTGAATATCACTTGGTAACTGTTTTTCCAAAATGGAAACGTCTTCACCGATAGCGATTAAACGGCTGATTTTCTTCTCTTTAATTAAATTTGCAACCTGCTGATAGAGCGTTTCGGAGTCTTGTCCACTTTGCAAAATATCAGATAGAACGAGTGTCCGACGCGCTTGCGGACGTTGTTGTTCTAAAAAATTTAAAGCTAAAGTGAGCGAAGTCAGGTCGGAATTATAACTATCATTTACAAGGATACAATTGTTGATGCCTGCTTTTACTTCCAGCCGCATTTCTACTGGTTCCAACTGCGCCATTCGTTTTTCAATATCTGCCGGATTTACACATAAGTATAGTAAAATTGCCCAACAGTGAACTGCATTTTCAATCGCAGCGGTGTCCGTAAATGGAATTTGAATATTAATCTTTTGATCTTTGTAAGAACCCTGAATAATGGTATGTGACTGGTGGTTAGGGATTTGTGAATAGTGATTTGTGATTTGTGAAATATAAAGGTCGGCTTTTTCTTTTTGCGACCAGCTAAATGTTTTTTTGTCTAAATTTTCTACGGCATTGGCAACAAGCGGTTGGTCTTTACAATAGAATATAATATCTGCGAATTCAAATAGCTTTGTTTTTTGGGCTACTTTTTCTTGTATTGAAGTAAAACCCGCCGCATGTGCTTCACCAATATTTGTAAAAATGCCAATGTTACAATGGATGATCGGTGCAAGCCGTTCCATCTCACCTACTTGCGAAATACCTGCTTCAAAAATGCCCAAATCATGTTCTGCTTGAATCTGCCACACCGACAATGGCACGCCAAACTGTGAATTATAACTACGCGGACTGCGCACGATGTGATAATCTTCTCGCAATAATTGAAATAACCACTCTTTTATAATCGTCTTGCCATTGCTACCCGTGATGCCGATAACAGGCAATTGAAATTGTTGACGGTGATAAGTCGCTAATTGTTGTAAGGCTCGCAACACATCTTCCACCCAAATAAAATTTGCTGCTGGATATTTTTCGATTTCAATCGTTTCAGAAATAATAAAACTGCGGATGCCATCGGCGTACAATTGTGGAATAAATTGATGCGCATTGTGTCTCGTTCCCTTGAGGGCGAAAAAAAGGGCAGAATTGGGAAATACAATTTGCCGGCTGTCGAGCAGCAAGTGTTCAATGGTTTGGTAAGTTGGGGAAGATTGTAAAAGTTTGCCCTTTGTAATGTCAGCAATAGCTGGAATAGAATATTTCATAAATGTATAGAAAACCTCATAGGTTTCAGAAACCTATGAGGTTTGAATTAATTTTTATATCGTTCGTACACTTTTTCAGTCGCGGCTGCCAGTTTTCGGTCTTTGTCGCTTATGGTGTTGTCTGCATCGTGGGTGTAGAGCGCGATTTCCACGGTATTCCACACATTACGCCAATCAGGATGATGATTCATTTTTTCAGCGTGGAATGCCACTTCCGTCATAAAGCTGAATGCTTCTATAAAGTCTTTGAATTTGAAAGTTGCTTTGAGTTGATTGTTTGCTTCTCGCCAAGGCGAACAAGTTTTACTGGGGTCGCTGCCCCAAAGCGTAAGACTGGTGCGGTTGGAAAGGGTGTATGGAAATTTTCCGGTTTCCGTTTGTCCGCGCAGGAATTTTTTTGTGCCCCAGCCCACGAGTTCTAAATATAACCTTCCGATGCTCAATTCTGTGCCTTCTTCACTGTACAATTCTACCCAGCCGTCGTCGCCGTCCGTTGTCACATAAATGACGTACACTTGCTCATCGGTAAGCATCACTTGATGCAATCGAACGACGCCAAAATCTTTTTCTTCCACATTTTCAAAATAATATTGATGTGCGTCTTGCACTTTTGCGGGAAGCTGCGGCAATTGCGCGCGGTCTACGGCGTATGATTGTAAAAATGACTCATCGAGTTCTTGGTCATTTACATAAGCGCAGTATCGGCGGAGCCAATATTCGCGGTGGATTTGCTCGAAAGCGAGTCGAATGGGGGCGTTTGTTGCCATTGGTTTTTGTGTTTTGAAGTTATTATAAAAGGATGCCCGAAATTAGTAATAACCAAACTTGTTTGGTTAGATTTTACAAGAAAAATGAAGGGAAATCTCAAACAAGTTTAGCAATTATTTAAACGTCCAATCATATTGATCTAAATTCAACAAACTCACTTTTAACAATTCAATACAATTCAAAATATCGCCTTTGTGCGCCATTTCAATCGTCTGATGAATGTGTCGAAGTGGAATAGAAATCGCACCTGCAATCGCACCTTTTTTGCCCGAACGCTGTACGCCAGCCGTATCCGTGCCGCCTGCGGGTAGGATTTCGGGTTGCCAAGGAATGTTATTTTTAGTAGCTATTTCTTTTAAATAGCGTACCATTCTATAATCGGAAATAACGGAGCCATCGAGGATTTTAATCGCAGCGCCTTTGCCCAATTGCGTTACCATCTCATGTCCGCTCGCGCCCGGCACATCAAATGCAATCGTCACATCCAAGCCAAATCCAAAATCGGGGTCTACCAAATGTGACGAAGAAATCGCGCCACGCAAACCCACTTCTTCCTGCACCGTAAACACACCATACACGTCATACGGTAATTCTCCTCCTTTCAATTCGCGCAGCACTTCCAGCAAAATAAAAACCGACACGCGATTATCTAAAGATTTACTATTGACACAATCGCCCATTTCAATCAATTCGCGCTCGCGGGTAATCGGGTCGCCCACCGCAATATACTTTTCAACTTCCGATTTTGGCATTCCCAAATCAATAAAATAGTCATGAATCGGGACAGCTTTCGTGCGCTCTTCGGCAGACATGAGGTGAATCGGTTTGCTACCCATCACGCCCATCAAATCTTTTTTGCCGTGTATAATCACGCGCTGCGACGTAAGCGTTTTTGCATCAAAACCGCCGAGTGGATGAAAACGCAAAAAACCGTCGTCATCCACGTGCGTGACGATGAAGCCAATCTCGTCCATGTGCGCCGCCACCATCACTTTTTTACGCGTCTTGCCACGTTTCACAGCGATGACGTTTCCCATTGCATCCACATTCACTTCATCCACCAGAGGGCGCACTTCTTTCAATACCAGTTCTCTTATTTTCTGTTCAAAACCCGGTGCGCCCGGCGTTTCGCATATTTTTTTTAGCAGTGCTACGTTTGTCATTTTTTAGACTTTAGACGATAGATATTAGACGATAGATTAGATTCTAATTCACAGCGAAAGTTTTTAAATCTAAAGTCTATTGTCTTTTAAAAAAGAATGCGGCGAAATTAGCACATCTTTTGTAAAAGAAGGAAAGGTTTGTTTTTTTACTTAAAATTGCAATGCTTTTCAGGGGATCCCGCCCTTGCGGGACAAGTTAGGAAGATGGGAGGATAGGAGACTTTAAATAAGTCAGTGAATTTTTATGTCATTGCTAAAAAAACTCGCTGGGGAAACCGCCATTTACGGCATTAGTAGCATCTTGAGTCGCTTGCTCAATTGGGTGGTGCTGACTCCGTATTTCACGCGGATTTTTGCACAGGGAGAATATGGCGTTGTATCGGAATTGTATGCTTGGATTGCGCTGTTACTTATTCTTTTTACTTATCGGATGGAGACGGCATTTTTTCGGTTTGGGCGTGCGCCAGAAGACTTGCAACGTACTTTTTCTACCACGTCTATTTCGATTCTATTGAGTAGTTTTGTTTTTACAGGATTACTCCTGCTATTTGCCGCTCCCATTGCTGCTTGGTTAGAATACCCCGATCATCCAGAATATGTGACTTGGTTTGCACTGATTGTGGCATTCGATGCACTGGCTGCCATTCCTTTCGCCCGTTTGCGTTTACAAAATCGCCCGATGCAATTCATGATTTTCAAAACCTTGGGCATCATTGTCAATATTATATTTGTCTTTTTTTTCTTTGAAATATGCCCTTGGTTGATGGAAAAAGGCTGGACGTGGGCAGGAATTATTTACAATGGCGACAACAAAATCGTGTATGTTTTCATCGCTAATTTTCTGGCGAGCCTTGTCACGTTGCTATTGCTCTTACCTGCTTATTTTAAAATAAAATTAGAATTTGACTTTATCTTATTACGAAAAATGCTCGTGTACGCCTTGCCGTTAGTGCTGTCTGGTATTGCCGGTATTGTGAATCAATTTATAGGGATTCCATTATTGAAAATGCTGGCTTCCAATGACTTAGAGCATAATAAAGCGCAGATGGGTATTTTCAGTGCAGCTTCTAAAATTGCGGTACTCTTAAATCTTTTTACGCAAGCTTTCAACTATGCCGCCGAGCCGTTTTTCTTCCGCAATGCAGACCGAGCGGATGCTAAAATGATGTACGCCCAAGTCGCGCAGGCGTTTGCGTTGGTGGGAAGTATCGCGTTTTTGACCATTATGCTTTATATGGATTTAATCCAATATTTTATCGGACGAGATTTCAGAGAAGGACTTGGAATTGCACCTATTCTGTTGATTGCCAACATTTTACTGGGTTTATATTACAGTGTTTCTATTTGGTTCAAAATATCAGACAAGACGAATGTGGGCGGTTACATTGCAATTGGCGGTTCGATATTAACTATTTTAATCAATCTTATTTTCATTCCTGTCATCGGTTATTACGCACCGGCTTGGGCGGCGTTAGCTTGTTATGGATTTATGCTGGCAATGTGTTATTGGTTGGGGCAGCGCAATTATCCAATTGATTATCCAGTAGGACGTATTTTGGGATATATTTTGCTGGCAGTTGGCTTTTATGGTATCCATTTAATTACGAATCATTTTCTTCCTGAAATACTTTGGTTGCGCGTTTTATTTAATACGTTGTTACTTGGTATTTACTTGTTTACTTTATACCGAATGGAGAAAAATGGATTTTTGCGCGGGTTACGTGGGAAAACGGTCTGAACGGTGATAGGTGTGATTTTTGTGACTGATTTGATTCGCTATACTTTACGAACTTTAGAATAGAGAAGCGACCCAGTGCGGTTTAATTTTCCTTAGTGCGCTTGCAAAACGTGTCCAAAACTCACTCGCACCTGATGACTTATTGCATTCAAAAAATCAATCGTCTGCATAAGGCTTTTCAAAATAATGGTATTTTCGACGGGCTTCACATTTTGTACAACGACCTGATAACCAGACAGAAGAATCATAGAATCGGGAAATGAAGTTGCTAATTTGTCCACATACCGCTGCACGGGTTCCTTGGCAAACGTCTCGGAAATCATCGTAAAAATATAATCTGGATGATGAATCGCGCCCGCATCTTTCAAATCCAACAGCGACATTTCCTGCCCGATGTAAAGAACATGATGGCGGCGCGCTTTTATCAAATAGTGCATAAAAAGCATACTCAACTCTTGCTTTTCGCCTTCTGGCAGATAAATTAAAAACTTTTTCACCCCTACGCCAGTCGGTAATGGCTCCCTATCAATGGCTGCAATCAATTTTTGGCGAATTAAATAACTTATAAAATTCTCCTGCACGGGATTGATAGAACCTGTGAGCCAGAGCAAGCTCAATTTTTCTAAGAACGGATAAATGATTTCCAACATGGTGCGCTCGAAACCTAATTGCTGTATATTCGTGGAAACAATGCGGTCAAATTGATACTCGTCCATTTCAATCATCGAAATGGTGAGTGCGTCTAATTGCGTGCTGTATTCAAAGTTGATTTCAGCGATAGCTGCTACTTTTTCCGCCACTTCGTCGCGCCGCATTTTGGCAATTTTGGAGATTTTTATCCCATTTTTATTCAACAGCGCAATGTTGAGTATCAATTTTAAATCATCATCTTCGTAATAGCGGATATTGGTTTTGGTGCGTTGTGGATGGATAATACCGTAGCGTTGCTCCCAGATGCGGAGGGTGTGAGCCTTGATACCCGATAGCTTTTCCAAATCTTTTATCGAATAAACCGCCACAGTGATTCAGGTTTGGACAAACACATCGCGTACGTGCATTTGTCGGTGCGCTTGAAAAATAAGGGGTGTAACACAAATCACGGGAAAAGGTTTAAAAAGGGAGAGGTTACAGGGCTTTAGAGACTAAGGGACTGAGAGAAAAGCATTGCGTTACTTTGCGAGGAGCGTGTAAAAAAAACTGCCCTATCCCTGCCTGCCGGTAAGCAGGTGCGAAATCCTTACCCGCTGCCCAAAGGTTCACATTTTCTTTACATCCAAAAAGCAAGAGTTTTAAACGCTTCCGCGTAATTTCGGGCGAACCAATTGCTTTTGCTATGAAAAAATTCCTTTTTCTACTATCGCTTCTTGTATTTGCTTTTGCTTGTAATAAAAAAGTAAATGAGTATGGACTTGCTTATCAATCTTTAAATCGCAATCGAGTGTTACTGCCGAATGGCTGGTCGCTTACGCCCATGCCAATGAGTCTGCCGCTGGGTGACTTACCTTTAAATATGGTCGTTTCCAAAGATAAAACTCGGATGGTGGTGACGAATAACGGACAAAGTACGCAGTCGCTGACGTGGATTGATATTACAAACAACAAAGTATTACACGAAAAAATAATTCCAAAATCATGGTTGGGATTGGCACTCACCAGCGATGCGAAAACCGTGTACGCTTCGGGTGGAAATGACAACGTGATTCGCACGTATCAAGTAGTAGCGGATACTTTGGCAGAACGGGATTCCATCGTGCTGGGCAAGCCTTGGCCCATAAAAATTTCGCCAACTGGTTTGGCTTTGGATGAAAATCGGAAAATGCTGTACACAGTGACGAAGGAAGATAGTTCGTTGTATGTCATTAATTTACAAGATAAAACGATTGCAAAAAAAGTACCGCTTGGGCACGAGGCGTACACTTGTCTGCTTTCGGCGGATGGGAAATTATTATATATTTCATTGTGGGGTGGCTCGGCTATTGCCGTTTATGATACCCAAACGGGTCAGGTGCGCAATAAAATTGCAGTGGGTTCGCATCCGAATGATCTGATTTTGACTAAAAATGAACGCTATCTTTTTGTCGCTTGCGCGGATGATAATGCAGTGGCGGTCGTGGATTTGCAGGAGCAAAAAGTGGTTGAAACGATGTTGACGGCGCTATATCCGAATGCACCGACGGGCAGCACAACAAACGGTGTGGCATTGTCGGAAGATGAAAAAACGCTTTTTATTGCAAATGCGGATAACAATTGTTTGGCAGTGTTTGATGTAGAAAATCCGGGTAGGAGTCACTCGGAAGGTTTTATTCCGACAGGCTGGTATCCGACAAATGTGAAAGTGATTGGCACTAAAATTTTGGTGGCAAATGGTAAAGGTTTTAAATCCATGCCCAATCCGAAAGGTCCGCAACCATACGCCCGCCGCACAGCGGAAACGGAGTACATCGGCGGTTTATTCAAAGGTACGCTTTCCATTTTTGACATGCCGGATGCGAAGACACTGGCGGATTATACCCAACTCGTATACAGCAACGCCCCTTATTCTAAAAATAAAGAAAAACAAGCGCACACCGAAAAAGGAAATCCCATTCCACAAAAGTCGGGCGACGTTTCTCCCATCAAGTACGTTTTTTATATTGTAAAAGAGAATCGTACCTACGACCAAGTGTTTGGTGATATCAAAGAAGGCAATGGCGACCCTTCGCTGTGCTTATTTCCTGATAGTATTAGTCCAAATCATCATGCGTTGGCGCGAGAATTTGTGTTGTTGGATAATTTTTATGTGAATGCAGAAGTGAGTGCTGACGGGCATAATTGGAGCATGGCAGCTTACGCGAATGACTACGTAGAAAAAACGTGGCCCTCGAATTATAGTGGTCGCGGTGGTAATTATGATTATGAAGGCAGCCGAAAAATCGCGTATCCAAGAGACGGTTTCATTTGGGATTTTTGCAAACGCGCAGGCGTGAGCTACCGTACGTATGGCGAATTTTCTAATTTGAATCAAACCTATTTGGAAAGTTTAAAAGGACATAGTGCGCCAAATTATCCAGGCTATGATTTGAATATCAAAGACACCTTGCGTTTCAATCGGTTCAAGGCAGATTTTGATTCGCTGTTGGCAATTAATAAAGTCCCGCGTTTCAACACGGTTCGCTTTGGCAATGACCACACGGCAGGCGCTCGCGCAGGCGTGCCGACTCCAGCGGCGATGGTCGCAGATAATGATTTGGCACTGGGAATGTTTGTAGAATACCTCTCTAAAAGTCCGATTTGGAAAGAAACCGCCATTTTTGTATTGGAAGACGATGCGCAAAACGGTCCTGACCATTTGGATGCGCACCGCTCGCCTGCGCTCGTCATCAGCCCGTACACCAAGCGCCGGCACAAGGAAAGCACGATGTACAGCACCACGTCCATGTTGCGCACGATGGAACTCATCCTCGGCTTGCCGCCTATGAGCCAGCACGATGCTGGTGCTACTGCCATGAACGCTTGCTTTACAAATACGATGGATATGACGCCCTACAAAGCCCGTCCGAATCGCGTGGATTTGAACGAGTTGAACAAAGAATCCAAACTGTCGGGGATGTCCTATCAAATTAATTTGGATAAAGAAGACCAAGCGCCGGATAATTTATTCAACGAAATCATCTGGAAAACGATGCGGGGGGAAGATGCGGTGATGCCAGCGCCGAGGCGGAGTGCGTTTGTGATGGTGGTGGAAGAGGACGAGGATTAAATGAACGAATGAAAAATGAATACTTAATTCAAGTGGCTATTGGTATCCAGTAGCCACTTGAATTAAGTATGAAAACTCAATTAGTTTAGTATATTAGAAAACCCTCTTTTCTTACGCCCGGGAGGCTTCCTGTAGAAAAGGGCGTGAGATGGAAAATTTTAATCTAAATTATTTTGGCCATCCTACTTATGAACTGGCCTTTCGCAGGCCAAAAACTTTGAAATGATAAAAGAATAGCAGTTTTGATTAAAACGCACCTTAAAGTGCATAGAAACCCTTTTCGGTAAAAGTCCCTAATCTTTTACCGATCCAATCAAAAGACCATTAGAAGACTGGCTATCCCAAAAGAGGGACAGCCTTTAACTCTGGTTCAGGCAACATTTTGCAGACCCGTTTCAAGGCTTGCAGTTCGTCAAATGCTGCTCTGATCGCTTTGACATACAGTTTGGTTTTGAAACCGTAATGAGTGCTCTGATTCTTCAAACTGAGAATTTCCAGT
>Ga0163149_10006134_pt1 | contig 12439 bp, 7 predicted proteins | sample OliLakLV19MP5G1_FD_148604 | JGI IMG/M metagenome (GOLD analysis project Ga0163149, IMG submission 148604) | Freshwater microbial mat bacterial communities from Lake Vanda, McMurdo Dry Valleys, Antarctica - Oligotrophic Lake LV.19.MP5.G1 | ecosystem: Environmental > Aquatic > Freshwater > Lake >...
TGTAATTGGCCGTGCAACACAAGGTGTTCGTTTAATCAACATGAAAGAAGGAGATGAAATTGCTGCTGTGAGTAAAGTAGAAGTAGAGGAGGAGGAAGTAGAAGCATTGGGAGAAACAACTTCCGAAACACCAACTGCGGAATATGGAAATGATGTGCCTGATGCGTCTTCTGATAACACAGAAATTGATGGCAAGGAACTTGATACTCCGCCAGAAACAGAATAGCCTCATCCCTTTATCCCTTCTCCAAGTGGAGAAGTGGTATTTGGTGAGATACTTAAAAATAAAAATAAATTTATGAAGAAACTAACACTATCATTTGTTGCAATCGCCTTTGCATTTACTAGCATTGCACAAAACGTTAAAATCGTAAACACTAAAAATTATTTACGTGATTTCACTGAATCAAAAGACATTGAATCCTTAAATAAAGCGAAAGATAATATCGACTTGGCGAGCACTCATCCTGACACAAAGGATTTGGCAAAGACGCAAACTCTGAAAGCACAGGTGTATATGACGATTTATGATAACAGCAAACGATTGGAAACAGAAAAGCTGATGAAAACAATTACTGATCCTGCAAAACGTGATTTAGCTGCTTACCAAGCAACATCTTCAGATCCCTTAGCTGAAGCTTATACTGCTTGCTTGGCTTCTAAAACGCTGGACACAAAAGGCAATTACACCTCAGAAGTCGCTTCTTATATGTCTAACATTGTTATTCACTACGAAAACAAAGCTATTGCTGACTACAATGCAAAGAAATACGCAGAAGCACTTCCTTCTTTCGAAAAAACGTATGAAATAAAAGGAGCGAAGGATACCACAACACTTGCAAATTGTGCTTTGGTAGCCGATAGAGCAGCTATTTACGACAAAGCAAAAATGTATTACGAGAAAATGATTGAGAACAAACAAGGTTATGGCAATACATATTCCTCTTTGGTGAATGTTTACCTAAATATGAAAGACAGTGTTGGAGCAATGGAAGTATTGAAAAAAGGCCGTGCAACTTATCCAAATGATATCAATTTGGTGATTACCGAGACTAATTACTTCCTAAAGATTAACAATAGCAAAGAAGCATTAAACAACCTGAATATTGCTTTAGCGGCAAAACCTACTGATGCTAACTTGTATTTAGTGAGAGGGAACATCTATGACAACTTAGCAAACCCCAAAGATGCTGCTAACAAAGACATGGAAAAACCCAAAGAGTATCAAAAGTTGATTGGACAAGCGGAAGCAGATTATAAAAAAGCAATTGAACTAAAACCAGATTATTTTGATGCATTGTACAATTTAGGTGTTTTGTATAACAATCACGGTGTAGCCTTGAATAAACTTGCAGATGTGATTACTGACAATGCTAAATATAAAACTGCAAATGATCTTGCTACAGCGGAGTTTGCTAAAGCTTTACCAATTTTAGAAAAAGCACTATCTGTTAGTCCGAAAGACAGAAATACAATGTATGCTTTGAAACAAATTTATGCTAGAACTCAGCAGCCGGATAAAGTAAAAGAGATCAATGAGAAATTGAAGAACAACTAAGGCTTCCACCTAGTTGCAATTCATAAAAGCGGAGAACAGAAATGTTCTCCGTTTTTTATTTGCACCTATTTAATTATGTTTAAAAGGAGAGGCACCCAACTGCTAACATTATTTATAATATATTGATATTCAATTAAATATTACTTAACATAATATTAATTATAAGACAAAAGCCTCTTGTACGCCTTTAAACAAAGGCGTATATTAAAGCGGAATTTCGACTCTTATAATTAAGTCTTATGTTAACTAAATCCCACGCATTATCAGTTAATTACAAAGGTAATCTAAATCATTTACATTTGCAATGCCTCCGCGCCTATTGAGTAGATTTACTTGACTATATTGTATTTTAGATTATATTTAAAGACAATAAAAAACCTCCTGCTAGAAACAGGAGGTAAATATACCGAAGGACGCATGGTATTGCAATATTAAACTCGGAATAAACCAAGAGGTTATTCAAATTTCATTGGCAACAAGCCTTAAAAAATGATAACAGAATTTATTATTGTAATATCCCCTTTAGGTAATAACTATAATAAAAAAATAAAACTATGAACGAAGATGAATTATTAAAAACCCTTGAGACATTAACTATTTCACAAGAAAAGAGAATTGAAGAAACATTTAAAACTGTTCAACATTTAGATGCTAAAATAAACGCCCTATCAATTAGCATAAATATTATTTTGGCAAAGACTCAAGACCTTTCGCCTGAATCTGCTCAAACCTTTTCCATGAAAGTGCTAGAAGACTCCTTGAATCTGAAACTACAGAAGCTAGTTCATCTCTACGGATAATTAAAGCATCTAACTTTTTTCGTGATTTTCGCTCCCCAAAAATTGCATTACATAACATTCTCTTATTGGAACAAGAAGGCTTGTCGCAATAAGAAATATTATATTAAGTAAAACGCACGGATTGTGTAATAGAATGTTATTCTTTGGCAGGAAAAAATCAACTATATTTGCAATGAAAATTGGGTATAAAGGGAGGTCAAGCCTTGCTGGTTTCAGCCTCCCTTTCGGACTTGTCCAGCCCAATGTTTACTTTTACTCTGTTATAATTTTAGTATATTTGTATTAAATGTAACAGGAGGTTGATGATACTGCCCCCACTTATTCCCTTCCAAAAGGAATAAGATGTTCCTCACCAACGCTCCAGACAATCTTCCAAAAATTGTTAGTTACATTATTTTTTATTTACATCCCAGAGTTGCCTCCCCTCTCAGTGCTTTCTAAGCCTACACACCAATAAATTTAGTTAATTATATTTTTAATTTGGACTTAAATTTATTCCTCTCACATTTGGATAACATAAGATAATACATTATAAGACAAAGTAATATACAAAAAATTGATTTATAAGTAGTTATATGATTTAATTACAAAACAAGAACTTTAGAGCAAAATGTATAGCCATTTAGAATAACTCTCACATATTACAAAACAACAATTTTAGAGCTAAATGCATAGCCATTTAGGATAACTCTCACATAATAAACTCCAGGAGAAACTCGCTGTCCGAGTTCGTTTTTACGATTCCACACCAAAGATTGCTTTCCTTCCGTTTGGTGAGAATTGAATAAAGAAATTATTTCTTGCCCAGTCGAATTATAAACGATTGCTGAAACATTCCCACTCGCCTTTAGATTATAACTAATCGTAATGTAGTTAGTTGCCGGATTTGGAAAAACTGAAACGTTTATGTTATTCTCAGTATTTTTGTGAATTGAAACTGCCAAAGCTGATCTTGTTTTCCAAATACCACGGCCATGTGTCCCAATACGAATTGTGCTGTCGCCTTTAAAATAATGCATATCCTGAATAACAACCAATGGCAAATTATCATTGAACGGACTCCAGCTGATTCCGCCATTTGTCGTTAAATAAACGCCCAAGTCGGTTCCAAGGTATATGTGATTGGAATTAAAAGCATCTACAGTTATTGTATTTACAGGGATTGCTGGCAAATCACCTGTTATATTTATCCAGGTACTTCCTGAATTGGCTGATTTGTAAACCTGTTTTCCTGGCGTATAACTTCCTCTAACTGCATAAACAGTTCCCGTGACAAGTGGATCTGTTTCCATATCAATAATTTTATCTCCGGGTCCACCTAAAAAGGACCAAGTTGCACCAGCATTCAAAGAGCGGTAAATGTATGAAACGCCTGCAGCGGGATCATTGCAGATATACAATAAATTGGAATTGAGTTTATCAATAGCAATACTTGAAATATAAGGCTTGTTCGAAATGGCTGTCCAGTTTACTCCAGCATTTACCGACTTATAAAGATTAACATCTGTACCAGTATACAATACCTGATTATTATTGGGATCCATCGCCATAGAAATCAAAAAATAAGTTGGATCAACAATTCCGGTTTGAATTGTATCATAAGAAACTCCTGCATTGATGGTTTTTAATCTTCCGTTAAACAATTCACTCGTATACCAAATGGCCGGATTCACAGGATCCATGATACAAGTAAAGCCATCTCCAGGAACAAATGATGTCCAAATTTGAGAAGTATTGGTAGAAGAATTATAAAACACACCATTATCTTGAGTGCCACCCATCATCAAATCAGTATCAGGAGCTGACGAGGCGATGGAATAAAATTGTGTGGTTACCATCCCATTTGGCTTCTTCACCCAGGTTGCTGCTGTATTTGTTGATTTGAAAACACCACCATCATTGAAAGAATACATAATAGCAGGATTGAGCGGACTAATTCCAAAACTATGATGATCGGGATGCATCCAGACAGGATCTTCTGCTGGCGCCCAATCGCAATAATTCCAAGTTGTTCCACCATCTGCTGTATTGTAAAGAAATACACCTCCAATAAAAACATGATTACTATCATTGGGTGCAACTTGTAAAGTGTTACCATACCAGCCCTGGCAAATGTTATTGAAAGGCGGAGGATAACAATAAAAATCGACTCCACTTCTATTAACCGTATCCCATGTTGCACCGGCATTAGACGTTTTATACAATCCTTTTATGATTCCACAATTGGGATCGGATGCAGGAGTGGACATACCGGCATAAATTACTGTAGGAAAAGAATCGCAAATGGATAACACTGTAAAGCCAACTTCTGCAGGAACAGGCAATCCACTGCTAAGCAATGTCCAGCTTACACCATAGTTGGATGAATGATAAATTCCTCCAACAGAACCAGTATAATCTTGTAGAGAAGCATAAACATTTGCAGAAGATTTTTTGTTTATGACAATGGATGTTCCTATGCCGGAAAGCGTTTGCGACCAAGTTATTCCAGCATCTGCTGATTTAAAAATTCCAAAAGTGGTTGCCAAATAAACATTGTTCGTATTGATTGGATCCCACGCAAATCCTAAAGAAGCAAATTGTAACGAATCATCTATTGTTAAACTTGTTGGATTCCAAGTATTACCACCATCTGTCGAACGAAGAACGCCTATCCCATATTGAAACCAAGGGCTCAACAAATAACCTTCACCTGTACCAATAAGCATTACACTTGGGTTTTGAGGCTGTATAGCAACAGCTCCAATGGCAAGATTAGGAATCTGATCAGTCATGGCTGTCCACGTTGTAGCGCCATCAGCTGTTTTCCATAATCCACCAGATGCACTTCCAACCCATACTGTTTGTACATCAGTTGGATCAAAAGCATGTGAAATAACTCTTCCTCCTTGATTGTTCGGACCCAAGCATTGCCAGTTTGCAACAGGAGCCCGTGACGATTCCATTAATTTTGTTTGCGATTGCAAATAGGTTTTCCAGCGGGCATTTTCAGTATTTGTAATGGTCGGATCGAATTTTCTTTTTGAAAGCCACTCTTGTCTTTTTTTTGAATTGCCTTCTTCTATTGGCGTTCTAGACGTTTGTGAAATGGTGAAATCAGATATTAAAAAGAAAATAACGAATAATTGGAAGTACTGTTTTTTCATGGAATTTATTCTATATTTAAAGATAGTAAATTCAGATGATTGAGCAAAAGAGAATTACTCTTCAACAGAAACGGAAGCAAATCGCTTATTTAAACTCAAACTCAATTTGCGTTTGTATTCATCTTGAAGCCACTTTACATAATTGTCGGTGCTAGAACAAATGCAATAAGAATATTTTTTTACGCGACCTTCAATATCCTGTTCCAGAAGTTTAACTAGATCAGCAGCTTCAAAATAATCGGCACTGTTTTCGAAACAAATTCGTGTATGGTGTTCGATCGATCTTTCAATGGCTGTCATGGGTCTTAAACCTTGTTTTGCAACCAAGGCATATTCCTCTTTCATATTAAAATCAATGTTTTCCGATTTGCTAAATTTCGCTCTTAATTCAGCTGGCATTTTATAAGTAAAGTTTCGTTCAATATCTCTGTCGTTCCATAAACTTTCCAAATAAAAATCAGGAGAGCGAAATATATCATGCCAGTTCACAAAAGAATCCCACAACCCAAAACGTGCTGCATTGTTTCCTAGATCAATTACTGAGAAAGCAGATTTGTTTGGTAAAATTCGAGAACCCCTGCCAATCATTTGATGGTAAAGGGTTAGCGACTTAGTAGCTCTGTTAATAATAATTGTTTCAACAGTTGGTTCATCAAAACCGGTAGTTAAAATTCCTACTGAAGTTAAAATAGCATCCGGTTTGTTTTTAAACCAGGCCAAAATTTCTCTTCGTTCTTGCTCTGAATTGGTATTGTCTAAATGTCGAATTTCATACCCTGCGTTAGTAAACAAAGAATGAACATGAATAGAGGTATTTATTCCATTATTAAAAATGAGGGTCTTTTTTCCTTTGGATTGTTCTTCATAAGCACCCACCAATTTTTCTTGCATCAAATAATTGGTATACAATCTGTCGGATGAACTTACTGTATAATCACCATCAATACCCACTTTCAAGGAACCTAAATTCACATCATAACTGTGAGTAGTTGCTTTTGACAAAAAGCCTTTTGAAATTAAGGATGTAATAGAATCGCCTACAATTAATTCATTATAGGTTTCCTTCATTGGTAATTTAATGTTTGAACTAAGCGGAGTTGCAGTAACACCAAGAATTACACTACTTTCTAAAAATTTGAATAACTTCTTAAATGAATTATAGTGCGCTTCATCAATAATTACTAACCCAACTTGTTCTACTTCCAGTTTCTCATCTTGCAATCGGTTGTTCAATGTTTCCACCATTGCCACAAAGCATTTGTAATCCCCTTGATCAGGAAGCGTTTTTACTTTGCTGTCGATAATTTTGTTTTCAACACCAAATTCATTAAGCATGTTAGAAGTCTGCGCACAAAGCTCAATACGGTGAGTAAGTATCAATACTTTTTTTCCTGTTTCGCTGATGTAGCGTTTCGCTATTTCTGAAAAAATAACTGTTTTTCCACCGCCAGTAGGCAGTTGATAAAGGAGATTGTATTTTTCGGTGTGATTGTTTATTCGATTGAAAATTTTATCAATCGCTTCTTGCTGATAGCCATAAAGCTCCTTCCCTATTTTCTTTTCTTCAATATCAACAGATTCTAAACTCATATTTTTCTCGATTTCGAAATCTTGCAAAAATAGTCAAAAGTAAGGTTGTAAAAAAATTTAATCTTATTTAAATGATTACTCCCTGCGAATTTTTTGAATGGCAATTTTTAATTCGTTTTCAATTGTCTTTAAGCGACCCATTTCCGAGCTGGTAACTAAGCTTATTGATAGCCCTTTTTTGCCGGCACGGGCTGTACGACCGCTTCTGTGAGTATAATACTCTATTTGCTCCGGAAGTTGATAATGAACTACATATTGAAGATTTTGAACATCAATTCCCCTTGCAGCCATATCGGTTGCAACCAGAATTTGAACTTTTTCATTTTTAAAGGCGCGCATCACTTTTTCACGATCCCGTTGTTGTAAATCTCCATGAATGGCTTCAGCAGCAAAATTTCTAGCAATCAACTGTTTTGATAAGGACTGAGTGCCGTCTTTAGTTTTACAAAAAACAATGCCTCTCCCCTTCCCTTGCGTTCTTAAAAATGCCAATAAGGTCTCCAACTTATCCTTTGTATCAATGCATTGAACGTATTGATGTTCAATATCTCTGTTCACCACATTTTTAACATCAATCACCACTTTATATGGACTTTCATCCATGTATTGATGAATAATTTCATTTAGCGAATCAGGAATGGTTGCGGAAAACAGCCATGTATAGCGCTGACCGTTTGTTTGTTCTAAAATAGTATCAATACTGTCTTTAAAACCCATACTTAACATTTCATCTGCTTCATCTAAAACAATTGTTTTTACATCCGTTAAACTAATAGCTTTTCTTTCAAGTAAATCAATTAATCTGCCGGGAGTAGAAACAACAATATGTGTAGGTCGACTTAAATTACGGATTTGAATTTCTATTGGTTCACCCCCATAAACAGCTTCCACAAAAATGCGAGAAGGACTGTAGCGGGCTACACGAAATAATTGCTTGGCTATTTGCTGTCCCAATTCACGAGTAGGACACAATACCAAAGCTTGAACCTTTGGATTGGCTGTGTCAATTTTTTGTAAAAGAGGTAAGCCAAAAGCGACCGTTTTTCCTGTGCCTGTTTGTGCTTGTCCAATAAAATCGAAACCTTCCTTTAATAAATAAGGAATTGATTTGGTTTGAATTTCAGTAGGATCAAAAATATTGTTTTCAATAAGTCCTTTTATAAGTTCTTCTGAAACGCCTAATTCGAGGAAAGTTGACACAGTTTTTTTATTTTAATGAGGTGCAAAGATACTTGAAATAACTTCTCGTTAGAATAGAATAAACACAACCTACAACCTCATCCCGAGCCCCGACACGGAATCTCCCAATTGGTGATCCAAATCATAATAATGAGATTCCGTGTCGTAGCACGGAATGACGGCACCAATTGAAGTGTCGATTAAACAAGACTATTTTGTATATTTACAAATAGAAAAAACATTCTTTTTATGAAATCAAAAAAACACATTCTATCGGCTATCATTTTGCTATTCAGCATTTCTTTTATTAATGCTCAGCAGTTCATTAGAAAACAAGCAGGGAAACAACTAACATTTGTTGAAATGCAACGTCAGTTTTCTGATTTCAAAAGAACGCATGATTTGGCAAAAACGAAACATTGGAAATATTACAAACGATGGGAACATGATATGCAATTTAAAACCAATGGTAGTGGTGAACTTGCTGACCCAGCCATATTTATTGACGAAGCTGTAAAAGCGGCCAATGCAAAAAATGCAAACCCTCCCTCCTCTTCTTTTGCTGCAGGAACATGGTCCCCTTTCGGTCCATATAACTTACCAGCTAATTTAACAGGATATTTAGAAACAGGAATGGGACGAATCAATTGTATTGCTTTTCATCCTACTGTTGCAGCTACTTATTTTGTTGGTGTTGCACAAGGCGGACTGTGGAAAACTACAAATGATGGTTTAACATGGACTCCCTTAACAGACAATTTGCCTATCACCAGAATTAGTGATATTGTAATTGACCCAGCTGATGTAAACACAATGTATATTTCTGTTTGTGATTTTGAATATATTGATGTGGCACTAAATATTGATGCTAGAAAAAGAAACACGCATTACGGATTAGGAGTTTATAAAACCACAGATGGTGGCTTAACTTGGAATCCTACAGGATTAAGCTTTCAGCTAACTGATGGTGATGCATCCTTAATCAGAAAAATTTTAATAAAGCCAACTAACAGCAATGATCTTGTTGCTGCTGGAGTAAGCGGAATATATACTTCCAATAATGCTGGTGCAACATGGACGCAAGTGTTGGATTCACTTTGCTGGGACTTAGTACAAGATCCACTTTTGCCAAATACACTCTATGCAACATCTGGATGGTTGGCTGGTTCAGGTAAAGGATTTGCAGCCGTTTATAAATCCACAAATTTTGGTGCTACGTGGACAATGCTTCCAACAGGTATTCCCGGAACTGGAGTAGTGCAAAGAATAAAACTGGCAGTTGCACCAACTGATAACAATTACATTTATGCAATGACCGTTGGTTTAGATGAAGGCTCTGCAGGAATTTACAAATCAACCAATGCAGGTGTCAGCTGGACGTATATTAATCCGGGTGTGAATATGTTGGAATACGATGGTGGATTTGGAACAGGTGGACAAGGTACATACGACTTAGGATTTACCGTAAACAGAACGAATAAAGACATTGTATATGTAGGTGGAGTAAATGTTTGGGCTTCTACAGATGGTGCAAATACGTTTAATCCTGCTAGCCACTGGACACAATTTTATGGAAACACTTTGCATTGCGACATTCACTTTATAGAAATACATCCTTTAACGAATGATATTTTTGTTTGCAGCGATGGTGGTGTTTACAAAACAGATAATGTTATTCCACAAGATTGGGCAACCACAACAGGCGGAGCACCTTGGCCAACTGTTTGGACTAATTTAACAAACGGAATGAACATCACTTCTTTTTATAAATTATCCAGTTCAAGAAATTCAACAGGAAGAATTTCCGCAGGAGCACAAGACAATGCTACATTTTATTATGATGGTTCGTCCTGGAGTACCATCTTTGGTGGGGATGGAATGGATAATTATTTAGATCCTTTGGATGATAATGTTGTAATTGGTTCTAGTCAGTATGGAGGATTTTATGTTTCTGTTGATGGTGGCCTTTCAGATATAGGTGCAACTGTAAATGTGAATGGCGAACCTGGAGAATGGGTTTCTCCTGTTGTTGCCGATTATAATACTCCGGGAACAATTTATGCGGGTTTTCAAAATGTTGTAAAATCAACAGATGGTGGATATAATTGGTCGGCATTAAATCAAATGCCAAGTCATCCAATAAACGATAATGAATTGTGTGCCTTAGCAGTTGCAAATTCAAATAGCAATGTGCTTTATGCAGCAAGAAGAATTCGTTTTGAATTGGGTGCTAATTCTACCATGTATACCACAACAAATGGAGGAAGCTCATGGACTGATATCACTTCTAATTTACCGGATACTTTATATTATACAAGTTTGGATGTGAGTCAAACAGATGCAAACACCGCCTTTGTAACATTATCTGGATTTGTTGCTGGTGAAAAAGTTTACAAAACAATAAACGGTGGAATAACCTGGACAAATATTTCATTCAACTTACCTAACATTCCTGTCAATTGTATTAAAACGGTTCCTGGAAGCAATAAAAAAATGATTGCAACGGACCTAGGAGTTTACTTACTAGATGAAGTGTCAAGTATTTGGATTAGTCAGAGTGCAGGATTACCAAATGTTATTACAACCGATTTAGATTTCAATACAGTATTAGATAAGGTTTATGTGTCTACTTTCGGGAGAGGTGTTTGGGAAACAAGTTTATCATCAATAGTGGGAATCAATGAAGTAAAACCTACAGCTATTGGAATAGAATTGTTTCCATCTATTAACGATGGGGCGTTTACAATTCAATTCACTGATCAAAGTTTAGCTGCTGAAGTTTTAAATTTAGAAATTGTAGACATAACGGGTAGAATGGTTTATAAATCTACTTTAACAGGAAAAATAACTTATCAGTTGACTTTAGGTCTTCCATCAGGAATGTATTTTGCAAGAATTAACAGCACGAAAATAAATGGTGTTAAAAGTTTTGTGGTGAAGTAGATGAAGAATATAAAAATAAAAAAGCCTTCTATTCGTGAAGAATAGGAGGCTTTTGTTTCATCACTAAATTTATTTTTGCGCCTTAACTTTTCCATTTACAGCATCGTTCAAATCCTGTGCCTGAACTTTTGACATAGGTGATAATTTAGCAGAACCAAAAGTCGAATAGGTATAAATTATATTTAATGTCTCGCAATCAATTACAGAAATCTGTTTTACAAATGCAGGTGTATCAACTGTATATTGAAGAAAACAATAATCTTTGTTTTTTGATTTCAACTTTGAAAGATCGTTCTTTTCTACTCTTTCTTTTTTGAAAGCATAAGCATTGTAAAACTCCTCTGTAAAGGAAGTGTTTAAAACAAGCAAGGTTTTCTTTTTTAGTAATTTCGCATCTTGAGAAAATTTTACAGAAACTTCTTCCATCGTTTTTTTGTCAGATTTATCGCCCGGCAAATCCACAGCAGCATCTAGTATCCGTTTAAAATTATGCAAGGTAACAGGCACCATTGCAGCAATATTGGATTCCGGCTTAAAAGTTTTGTCTGAACCATCCTTGATGTATAAATCTCTAGCCTCAGAGGCATACATCCCAACGTTCAAACTGGGGGCAATAGGAGTAAATTCCTGACGTATTAAAAAATCCTTGTAGTACTCTATTCTGTGAATTTTTTTTGCGTTAGCTTGAAAAATCCCAATGCCAAAATTGAATTTATCCCAGTTGTTTTGTTTGATCATATTTGTTCCAGGATATACAATCGTTATTAGAAAATTGTTTTCATTGTCCATTAATTTTTCAGCTTCAGCTTCTGAAACGCTTCCAGCAAAATTTGGAAAAGATGCCTTGGCTGAATTCTCTAACGCTGTATTAATTTCTTCGTTCACCGTTTTTACCACATATAGCTTACTTTGTTTCCAGATACCATACTTTTTAGGATGCCCGATGATTTGAGCTGTGCCATAATTTGATACGAAAATTAACAGCAATGCAAATACAAAATTTAATTTTTTCATTTGTTTAGATTTATGGTTTTAAATGTATCCTAAGTTCAATATTTATTCTAATTCAATAATTTTGATTGCTATTTCTTTCCCGTCTATATTCATTTTAATAAAGTACATTCCAGGTGTGTACGTCTTCAAACCAATTTGAACTTTCATAGTTAAAAATATTTGGACACTTTCCGATAATTAAAGTTAGTTAAATTTATTTGATTGATCGT
>Ga0163149_10006139_pt1 | contig 12432 bp, 8 predicted proteins | sample OliLakLV19MP5G1_FD_148604 | JGI IMG/M metagenome (GOLD analysis project Ga0163149, IMG submission 148604) | Freshwater microbial mat bacterial communities from Lake Vanda, McMurdo Dry Valleys, Antarctica - Oligotrophic Lake LV.19.MP5.G1 | ecosystem: Environmental > Aquatic > Freshwater > Lake >...
CACCATTGACATGGGCAGGCAAAAATGGAACAGTTGGCATCGCCAAAATTGAGCCACGTGTTAAATTGGCCATGCTTCCTCTTATTTCATAGACTTGATTGACCTCCAATCTAGCTAGTCACAATGTGATGCAAGCTGCCTCCAATCCTTATTCAATTGGATCCACCTGATCTTGTTGGACAGTCAACATGAGTCGTGACACATCCCGGGTGCATGGTGCATGGAACAACTCCATGACAATGACAATCATAACCACCTGATGAATGGCTTTAATGCTCTTCAGCTATCACTGTTTATCCCAGCTTGAGAGAAGGTTTAGTAAAACATTATGCTTGTTAGCACAGCAGTGTAGAAAAAAGTGTCACCTTCTTGTGATGAATTTTGTTTGAGCTTTTTTTCTTCGTTCGAGAAAACGAAAGGGTAATGACGGGTCCCGCTGTCCGGCTGCGCACCGCGGCGTTGCATGCGCAGCAGTCAGTGGTACTATTAACTAGCTAGGTCTAGCTAGACCTACTGTATGTAGAATACATGCATGGTAGTGGTCCGCCCCGTCGGACCACCATGACCCGTTCAGTCCTGCCTGGTACCAGTACCAGTACCGTACGTAGTAGGTTCGATACCCGTGCCATCGCTGTGAGCAGCAGGTGAGTAAGGCAAACATACCCTGTAGCGACACAGCAAACACCTGCATTGATTTCAAAGACGACCATGGCGTTGCAGTAAAGTAGATCTAGTAGCTATTTCTTTCCAACAATCCACATTCAACTCAAGCAATCTCCAAATACTCAAGTCGACAACGAAATCTCCAGAGCAATTAATAATTCATAAAATAATAGAATAGAATGGCGGTCATCAAACGGCCGACCCACCGGTCGAACAATCAAGGTCCCAAAACCTTGTTGGCCACCATTTTCGTGGTTCTCTTTGTGGGTATTGTGTACATTGCCTTGCCTGGCGATGAAGAGGGCTCAAGCCTCAAGGCCGAACTGCACAAATTGCCCCAAGAAGCGGGTCGATTGCGCGTGAGCATGTCCGAGAAAAAGCAACAATTGCGCGAGGCCCTCGCGGAGAGTTTGGGCAAACAAGTCTCCCAACATTTGCCCACGCGATTACGAGATATGCGCGAAAAGCATGAAATTGTCGGGGAACGACTCAAAGATATCAAAGATGGAAGTGAAACAGTACAAGAATTGCTGTATGGTGAAGATCGGGCGTTGGAAGATGTCTTTTACAGTGACAAACCTCCCATGGAATTGACGGAAATTATTGGGTACTTGGAAAGTTGGATTCATTTACTTCATGACACATTAGGTCAATACAAGACGGCCACGTATGAACAAATTTGGCAAGGCTACCATGATCTGACAGTCAAGACGCTGTACCCCTGGGATCGTGAATATCTAAGGCGTATGCCAGAACGACGACATGACGGGAGTATTTTTCTAAGTGTCGCCACCTACCGTGATGAGAATTGCATGAACACACTGCGGGAAGCCTACAAGCACGCGACCAACCCAGAAAAATTATTTGTTGGATTGGTGCAACAAAATTGTGAACACGACTGCAAGACGGGAGTTCTGGAGGGTGGAAAAATTGAAGATACCGATCCAGATCCGGATTGTCACAAGATCTTTTGTGAGGAACATCCCGAATATTGCGAGCAAATCCGAGCACTGCACATTGATGAACCAGAGTCATTAGGGCCTTATGCAGCACGGTACTTTGCCTCCAAGTTGTGGTAGGTTGGTGCAAACGGAAAATCCATTAGTAGTTCAAGCGTGTGTTTGTGTATTTGTGCAATGGGTAGTTTCATGCATTCAAAAATGCGTTGATACGAGGAACAATTGATTGTGCAACTCACTGAAAATTCCCCATGTCTATTTTACTGATCCTTCCAGGTATGGCGAGGAATGGTTCATGCAGGTATGTTTCAAAATATCATACATTTGAAATTTCTGTTTTCGTTTTCCTATTATAGAGATGTGGTTTTGTGCTGTACTGCTTATGTTGTAGTGAGGTTTTTTTCTTTTACTGACAACAAACGTTGATGTCCGAAAATCAAATCACCGCATATAGATTGATGCGCACATGACCTTCGCCAACGATTGGGACAAAATTAGCATTGAAGGTCTCAAAAATGCCCCCTCCAAGAAACCTGTCCTCAGTCATTATCCACCCGCCCATACTCTGGACTTGAATGCCATGGCAGACAAACCAGGATCGCGACTCTGCGGTCCCATTTTTGCGCCTTCGGATTTGGAATCCCAAATTGTACGCCTCGAAGGAAATGGAATGTACGACAAAGTCAAAATTGATACGCCTCGATTTGCACCTTTTACTGCCGCTGGTTATTTTGTGGCGCATTCTTCCTTTTTGAAAGAAGTGCCGTTTGACCCGTTCTTACCATGGATCTTTATGGGGGAGGAAATTATTATGAGTACACGGTTGTGGACGTCTGGCTATGAGTAAGTCTTTCTATTCTGTGGCACTGGGGGCGATGTTGTTCCTTATGGTGTAATGATGTTAATCGCTTCAACAGCAAATGCACACAGTATTGCTAACCTCTTGTCTTTGGTCCATGTTTCACCGCAGCATCTTTTCTCCGAGCCAGTCCGTTGTGGGGCATATCTACGTCCGCCGACACAAACCGAAATTCTGGGAATCCGTTCATAGAACGTTTACCATGGGTGTTCACAATCCGCTACAGGTACGTCCGCTCATTTATAGAATTGCGATTACTTGGACTGCGCCGAACAAATATGACAATCTTGACTAAACAATACAATTGTTGTTGTACTCCTACGTAGATGATGATTTTGGATCGCATCAAGTATCAATTGGGATACCCAGAATCAGCAAGAGATGTCTTGCCAATGAAATCGCTTCTCACCGCCGTGGAACAATATACCATGGGAAAGGCGAGGCCCCTGGAAGACTACATGAGAATTGTGGGATTGAATGCTACCACCAAAGAAATCACCTATACAGAATGGTGTGAAACAGGCAAACCTCCACCGGGTTTTGAAGAATTCAATCATCTGTATGGCCTCTAGCTAGCTAGACTTACATTCCATGGCTTGAGACAGGTGAGGTGGGAAAGTTAATATAGGTCATTTGCCCTCCATACTAGATCAAATTAATGCATCTTCGCGCGTTTTACTTTGTAGTGGGAGTACTTTGGGGCAGCAGAGCTCTTCTTCCAGACGTCGTTCATAATTACAGTACTCAGAAGCAGCCCGCCAGCACACCCGAAATCTTCTGGTGTGCGGACACCTGCCATTCTACATGCTTTCAAAATTGCTGCAAAGAAAAAATCAAGGAATTGCCTGTAGAAATGGGCCAAAAGGACTAGGAATTTCAAATTTGCAACCAAAACAAATCAAGCGAAATCTGTATCGAAGCTTTTGCTCTACAGATACAAGGAGGCAGCAAAATGTACAAGCACATTTGGAACCACGGGTAGATAGACATCAGATGAAAAACAACATATTCAATGTACTTATTTTGCGAGACGGTGAAAAAACTAACTGAACTAAAATAACTTATTGTACATAGGTTGCAGCTAGCCATATTATTCCGGTATGACTCTCTCGGAACGTTGTTGGGCCAATGCGGCGTACAATTGCCAATCGCTTCTCCAAGTAATGGTGCCATACAGAAGAACCAGAAGTCCGTAGCCTATTGCCATACCAGTGTAAAGACCAACCAAATCACTGCGCCAGTATGTGATACAAAGAAACACACCAGGAACTTGGCCTCCCCAAGAAGCCACAAATCCCATCCAGAACACTTCTCTTGTGCGACCCATAGAATAAGGTATCCTTTCAATAGCTACCGCGAGATTCATGAAGAAAAGCGTAAACGTGAAGGGAACAGCCGCTTCGCTGAACATTTTTAGAAAGATTTCGTCGTTGGTAAAAATTCGTCCAAACCATTCACTGTGAAAGAGTATCAGCAGACTCAGGATTGCCAAAATGGCTGTGCATACCACAATACCAACATATCCCGCTTGTTTGGCTCCTTCAGGCTCGTTCTGTCCCAAACGCAAGCTCATACTAATGGCAGAAGCTCCCGAGATGGCTCCCACCATGATCAATGCAATCCACATGATTCGATAAGAAGTATTGAACACAGCCACCTCCTCCTCCCCCAACTTGGCGGCAAGTGCTCCGATGACAGCTACTCGCCAAAAGTCAGAAGCCAATGACATTGCTGCCGGAAAATATAGCTCACAATATATTTTGATGCGTTCCCAGGTAATCTCCTTCATATTCCAACCACCCCAGCCAGTCTCGTGTAACTTTTGTTTCCATACATAGACACCAAGAAGGACTCCAAGCTGAATGTAAGTTACAATCGTTGTCACTATAGGACAGGCTGCAAATTGGTATCCGTGAAAACCGGGAATTGGCCAGCCCAACACAAAAATGAGACCCAGCACTAAATTGAGCGCAAGTCCGACCATGGCACTGTTCTTTTCGGGGTGCATGATTCGTTGCGCCGAGAAAAACTGAGAAAGTTGACCAAAGACCACGATCCCCGGGATGGCCAAGGACAATACTCGCGCATAGTAGCCCGCCATCTGACTAATCTTGGCATCGCTGCCGAAGGCCAACCACACTTGTGTTGTGAAATTCCAAGCCACAAATACCAACAGGGACATGGCACCTAATACCAAATAACTAACTTGCAAGTAAATACCGGCTAGTTTCGGGTTGCCGGCCCCGACGGCACCGCCCACCAGCACTCCCAAAATGCCACCGGAAATAAAGACCATCGAACACATAGTCCACAGATCCGAGAGTGCCGATGACGACAGAGCTTCAAAACTGACATGCCCCAACAGAGCCGTATCCGTCGTTTTCATTCCAACAAAACTGAGGCGTGCTACAAATATCGGCAGGGCGAGTTGGCAAATATCCCAAGCTTCTTCGGACAGGGTAGGTAAAGCAGCCGTCGCAGCAATGGTTTTCGGCTCATCATTCTTGTTGGTTCCTGAAGATATCAACGGGTCCGTCTCGGTCGCCTTGTTCGTCATTGCAGTACAGTATGATACTACTCAACTTTGTACTGGGATCCCACCACTCGTGTGAGATGGGTTTGATGATAAAGATGTTCAATAAGTTGCCAACAACCTAGTCTACTCAGTAATTGTACTTGTACTCTAGCTAGCTACTCTAGCTAGAGCTAAGTAGCTATTAGAGTTAAGAAGGAAGCACGAGGGCTGTTGGCATCGGCGGCATTCGGCGCTGCGCATCATCGAATCAGCAACGAATCTAATCCATCAAGAAAAAAAGTTCTTAAATATAAAGTGCAACAGCGCCGATAAGGTTGAGGTTGATGTCTTTCACTTTTGAATAACCCCATCACTAAATCACAATGGAATAGGCTTGTTTGTTTGCCATGTGTGCCTTTTGTTGCACCATTTTTGTTAACCCTAGGTACTAGTACTGCAAAACATTTTATGCAGTGATCCAGTTGCCTTGATTGTTGGCATGCACTCCACTGCTTGACATTTGTTTGCATAGAAACAAACATCACTGCACGAAGGCATGCATCCGAACAGTCTTGTGATTTCAGGCACACGATGTTCCATCTCCCCCAGGTCCCACCTTAGGTTTCACTTTCCTTTTTAGCTTCCTGTGCAGTCAGATCTCAAAAGTAAAGAAACAGAGGTAAACATGAATTCCGTTGGAAGAAAGTTGAAGGAACAATCACATTCTTCTTCTTCAAATAAACTGAACTGCTAGCAGAAAGACCAACTCCCCGTGGCAACAAAGGTAGCAATGTCTATTCTTGCGATAAATTAGTAGCTCTGTGCTGCGCCTCGTGTGCACTGCCATTCACGCATTAAACAGAAAGATACAACTCTTCCGATGTCGTTTGATTTTTGGTGGACTTTGTTGTTGAATGAGAGCTCCAATGCGGTCAAAAAGAAAGCAATGGAGGAATGCAAGAATTGTGCAGAGGAAAATAAAACCTTATTTCCCTGAGCAGTGTGCCTTCCTAACTCACTGTTGTTGGCATGTGCAAATTGGCTCCATCAGTGTCACAAAATTGAATCAGGCTTCAATTGATCACTTCTCCAGTGCAGATCGATCAATGTTGAACATCATTTGTTTCCATTGCCAACACTTTTCTTTTTCGACGCTGCTGCAGTCCCAATGCTGTTGACATCCATGCGAAAACTGCTTGTTGTGAAACCTAATTTTTTTTTACCCTGACGCAACATTTGCCTCAACCCCCCCCCCGGAGCTGCACAATGCCAACATGCCAACAATCTGATTGGCCAGAACTGTGACATCATAGTTCTCATTTCACTTGCCTTCTTCAACCTTCCAAAACATACACCTGAAAAAACATCTGTATGGCAGCTACCCCATGCATGCCAGGGGAAGTTTGCATCTGCAATTGCAAGCCTGAGGTGAAGGTGCAGAAGGCTAAAACTTTCTTTTTCAATATTTAAGCGTCGCAGCTGTCCAACCACACTTCGCACAGTTAATAACATTTGGATCGTTCCCGGTGATCGGCACGGTGGTACTGTGCTCGCCTACTCGGAAGTCCACTACTCTACTGTAGCGTTGTTTGGAACGATTGGATGCGTCGTCGGCTTCCATTCTGGTTTTGAAGGAGGCGATATGTGCGGTCGTGATTTTAGAGAAGCTTGCTGTTTCTATTCGGTATTCCATGACCCGGCATCTTCCCCAACTCTTAGGGAAGATTTCGAAGGAATGACCCCAATGGCATTTCTCATTCTGCCTTTTCTGAGTTGTTGCTGCAATGCTTACTTATTCCCGTAATTCATTGAACTACGTCGAACTATTGCCACTGGCCTGCTGGTTTTACCATGGTTTCCCAACGTTTCTATTGAAGTAACAGAACTGGCAAGAGGGTGTGCTCGTAAAGCAATTACCAACATCCAGCGTAGATTAGACAGGAACTGTTTCGCTACTCCGAAAATCGTAGGATATACTAGGCTGCCCGGTATTCGGCACACTAAGTACTTCACTACCGTCACTGCCGTCAGGTACTGATGTGTAAGTGTGTAACCATGTGTCCACCTCAGTTGATTGGATCTAATCCTATGTATTCTTGCTAGTTCTAACCACGATTATTAGTACCTATCGCCCCTACTACAAGGAACGTCTTGAATTTCTTTACTCAGTAGCCCGATGACTTTGTCAGACTTGGTCATTGGTCACTAACAATGGAATTAAGGGCAAAAGCCTGTCAGAAACCTAATTCTCGCAATTATTGTTTGTCATGAATTTAATTATCGGAGATTTGAAGAAGGGTGCAGCTGCCAATTGCAATCTGGATTTCATTGTTTTACTCTTACGCAAGAAATCAATGCTGGTTGGTTGCTGACACCCAAGAACCCCACCTTGAACACCTGTAGTCATTGTGACCCAATGAGAATACTTCTTTCCTCTCGTAGTCTTTCCTACCAAGCCTACCGTAGAATTCGACCACGGAACGGTCGGAACCTCCCCGCGTCAAAGAAAACTGCGAAAACTGTGTACAGTATCAATCTACGGTATTAACTTACCAGTATCAACACGTAACATGGATACTACTTTACTTCGCGTCGCGTTTCGGATTTTTGCACGTGGCTTTTCTACCAAGCGAGCCAGCTGGTGCTGGATAGTAGCTTTGTTGAGCAGTTCCTGCCCCTCCCTTCAGAAAGTTGCTTGCACAATTCTGGCCCAGTCTGCATAATCTCGGTAAATTACCTTTGCAAACTAGCTAGCCTCAAAGACAGCTTTTGCTTTTGTAACACACATCTGCTGTTGTAACAAACACGTTCAGCCCTTCTCAACTTACTACTCAACGAATATACAAATTAGCAAACCATGAGTGGCCTTCCTCCAAGCGACGTATCCAGCTCCAACGCTCAGCGCATGTTGCCAAAATCGTTCTCTCCTTCGGCCAATGAAGTCATGATTGGTAAGTGTGGTTTTAGTAGTACCCCCATCTCGGAAGTATTTGGAAGATCTGTTCTAATATGACTGTCTCTCTCTCCCTTCATCATCACTGCAGGCCGAGGAAGAAAGGTGGCGAATCACATTGGGAATGACCGCTTCCAAGAACTCATCCACGCGCAATTGTTCGATTATACTCGCGCGCCAAGACCAAGGCCAGCAAGTCTTCCATCATCCTTCGCGTCTTGAAGGCTGTTCGTGAAGGCAGCCCCGTGGGCGGCTTTGTCAAGCAAGATTCCAAGACCAAGCGTTGGTTCACCTTGGAAGATGCCGCGGCTCGCATCAGTACGGCGCAAGCCTTTCGCGATGCCTTGAGTGGCAACTATCGTTCCAGCAAGCAGTACAAGCAACAAAAGAGGTGGAAGTCCAAGGGCAGTGATGATGACTGTGAGTCGAAATTGGGTTCGGACGAATCTGTCGCTATGGATAATTCGCACATTCAAGTGGCGACAAATCAGCAGCAACCCAAGATGATTTCCTTCCACAAGCAGGAAGAAAAGGATCTCAAGAAGGAAGGCTCCTTTGCTCCTCTTTCGGCCATGTCCTTGTTTGGTGGATCGGCGGCCGCGGCTTCCGCCATGCAGCCTGTGCAGATCCAACAGCAAGCTCAAGCTCAGCGCCGAAGAAGCTCCATGACCATGACCGGTCTCAAGGGAATCCTTGACTCGGCCTTGGACATTATGGACGATGACGACTTTACCTTTGAAGACAGTGACTTTTTTGGTGCCAGGCCCGGCCAGGTCGATGCCAACTTGAAGATGCACCCGGGTGCCGCCGTCATGCCGGCTCAGCAGCAAGTGCAGCAGCCAGAGATGAAGGATGACTTTCATCTCTTGTTGGACAGCTTTGGTTCCAATGTGGAATTCACTGAGAATCCCTTTGAACCCACTCCCATCTCGGCTCCTAGTGCCGCTCAGCCAAGCAGCATCAATAACATGATGAACAAGAACTGGCAACAGGCTTTTATTCCGGCACCCTCCATGGCCGCCAACTGCGGTGCTGCTTTCGCACCATCCATGCTTCAGCAACAGCAATTACTTCAAAAGCCTGCTGCTGCTGCCATGATGGGGAATGCCTTGGGAGCCGCTGCAGACAACCAGGAGTTTTCCTTGCGAGATGTCTTGTCCTTTCACTCGGCGTTTTAAATCTTCCACTGTCTTGGTGACAATGGAATGGATTGGAAAAGAAGAAGACCTGCCTAGTAGTGAAAGGACGCTCAAGTATTCGTGGACTTGTGTACAGCCTACATGACCAACAACGAAGAGGGATGAATGATTATAGTTAAGTTAAGAAGCAGCGAAGAAATAAGTCATGTGTACAGCAGCACAGCTCAAGTTCATTTGTACATACACAAAGAAGACACCCGCAAGAGGATGAAGACGCTTGTCTTGACGACGATGAAATAGGTGGATGGAGAGTCATCTTGTTAATGAGAGAGACTCCCGCGTACTAGTAGCGTCAGTACTTCCGACCTATTATTATACATAAACAGAAATACTAAGAATTTTTTTAAACAACGAGAGGCAACTACAGTATCAAGTGCAGTCTTACTATCTAGCTACTGCAGAGGTGAACGGTGGTGTTAGGAATTGCAATATACACTTCGCATGCTATGTACATGGCTCTGGTGCTACGCCTCCACTGTAGTTCGCTCCCGTGAAGCGCGGCTACGGCATATGTATTTCCCGCTAAAATCTATGGGGAATGTGGAAGTGCAACTGTACTTCATTGAGTTTTTTTAGATATATTTAATGTAGCTCCATTTCCCGCGGTTGTGAACTGGTGTTAGTTGCTCTTGCCGATTGTTCTTACGTCGTGATATCCTTTACAACCCCGGAGGAACGTAATGAAGGGCGCCTGCATCTTCCACCGTCGCAATCGCATTGCGCCCTCCACGAGGCAGAATGCCAGTAGCTTCCAGGTTCCTCTCGTAAATCTCTCCGTAGCTACCTACCGCATGGACGCTATCGCGAAACATCCTGGTAAAGTTGGCGCCAAAGATATTTACCAGCGGCATCTTGCTAGAAAGGCGCTGGGTAATCTCATTTTCTTCTGCGTACACCAAATAGTCTGCAATCCAAAACACAAACGACGAAAATCTCGGATCGCCCTGCCGAGTGGCCAGGGCCAGATTCTCGTCAAAAGTGCTATAGAGGAACAGAAAATGCGCACGTTCAGCTTGTCAGCTCCAGCAGATGAAAGATTGTAGTGCAAAGCAAGAGCACCAATAAAACTTACAATGATGCATTTTCCCAGTCGACTGGTCCGTAAAAATACGGCTGAGAAAAAGAAAACCCTTCTCCAGTTGTCTCTTCCCGGACATCGTCCTGAACTGTCCACACTGCGCCGGCGAAAACATCAATCGTGCCATTCTGTAGCATTCTGTACCCTTCAGCTGAGCTAGTGATATTCACAAACTCCACTAGTTCTGTCCTTCCTTCGAATAGACTTGACCCAACTGCATTGCACATGTCGACGTCCATACCCGCCAAAGAAGTGCCATCATAGAAGGCAAACCCTGGCCTGTTCGGTCGTACACCACAAGTCAAGACATTTCTATCTAAAAGCAGCTCAAGGGTGCCTCTCTGCGAAGGAGGCAAAACCCCTTGCTCAGATTTGTTTCCAAACGGATGCGACAACAGAAGACCCGTCGTTCCGTTGTTCAGCCTGTTGCGAGTCCCACGGGCTAGAAGGTGCGCAGCTTCGCGGTCAAAAATCTCACCCAGATTTCCACCACTCTTGATCGCTTGGATAAACATCCGACTGTACGAGTCACCAAAGAGATTTGTTTCTCCAAAAGTTTCCGCAGTTGCTTGGGTAACCCCTCGCTTCTCAGCCTCCAGGAGCCCCAGCAGAACTGCGTTCACAAAATCGGACCACTCCGTGTCCTCATCGAGGGTTGCCAAGGCAGCCAGCTCCCTGGTATACTCTTGTTCACCAACTTCAAATTCACCTTGGTAGCCTACAAAGCGAAGAAGCAGCTCTACGTTCATGTAGCCTTCAGTCGCCCCAACATTGCATTCATTGCTCATAAAACTACCAATCATGTCTTGTGGGGAATGTACCTCAACAATCAGTCGGTGAGGGATCCGATTTCGGAGGGTTCTCTGGAGAGCCGAACCAGCCTGAACACAGATCCGAATGTCACTGCAGTTGAAAAATGTCTTGATATTATCTTCTGCACAGGCAACAAACTCGGGCTTTCCCACGAAGGCCCACCCGGACACCAGAAAGGGAATGCTGAAGGCTATACCCTCATCGACTGAACTCTATAAACCCAGATCGGCACAAGGACACATTTGAGTATTCATAGCGGCGACAGATCGTATTGCGGCGGCACCTGAACTGATCTTCTTACCTCGTAGACGTCGTTCTCGAGATTTTTGAACACCTTGCTAGTTAGCACGTGCGCTTGATCTTCCTTTAGCATTCTGTATTTGTCAGCTTCAGAGGCATTGTGCATTTCAAATTGTGCCTCATCCCCCAAGACGGCGGCAGCAATAGCTCGACACTGCGTTCGAGAGAATTAGCGCAAAGTCAGATGAAGTCATATATTTTCGAAACAAGACAGAAAGTGATAGACGACAGTAAGACTCACAAGCGCGCGGTCGAAATTGTATTTCTTTGTCTTGTCTATGAGCTCTTTCAAATCCGGAGGAGGGTTTTGCAAACTCTCAAAAAATTGAAACAATGCCGGGAGGTAATCTTCCTGGCCACAACGAAGTACACCGGCTTCTCGGACGCGTTCAAGGGTGGGTACAAACATCTCGGTAGGACTGGCCGAGGGCATTGCGGATGGGAAGAAATCTTCTTCGCTAATGGAGACGTCGTCTTTTCTTAACCCGAGGGTAACTCCCAGGACAACAATAATGAGGATCAAAACGCAAACCCCTGCAAGGACGAGTTTGTTGGATCCAATCATTGTGACAGGAGTCGCTTCCACAAGAATGCCAGCATTTGACATCCGACGAGGTAACCCAAAAGCTCGGCTACTTTGGTGATCGGGCGACACCAACGTTGCTTCGACCAGAAGGTCCTTATCCTCTTCGATCGAGTCATCCTCCGCAGCCGCAGCCGCATCGCCTTGTCGCGGTTGTTCCAAATCGTCTGCGTCTGCATTACTATTGGATCTGACCATGTCGTTTCCCAGTGAAAACATTCCAGGAGCTGTGTACCTTTGGTTGGCAATCAATTGTGGAGGTGGTGGAACGGGAAGGTTTTCGTTGTTGCTAACATTGTCATCACCCATGTTGGTGGAGGGGACATCCGTGCTGTTTCCGTGTGCAATGTTCGTTTGAATGTCATTACTACTGCCGTTGGGGTAACTCGATGAGTTGATACCTGGCATGGAATGGGCACCCGGTACCTGCTGCAACGCACTCCGTCCCTGACTTTGTATGGAACTAGACATTTTTGCTTCCCCTGCTCCCAATAAGAGATCCTCCTTTTC
>Ga0163149_10006147_pt1 | contig 12424 bp, 13 predicted proteins | sample OliLakLV19MP5G1_FD_148604 | JGI IMG/M metagenome (GOLD analysis project Ga0163149, IMG submission 148604) | Freshwater microbial mat bacterial communities from Lake Vanda, McMurdo Dry Valleys, Antarctica - Oligotrophic Lake LV.19.MP5.G1 | ecosystem: Environmental > Aquatic > Freshwater > Lake >...
GATTTATTGACATAATCCTATGAATTTGTTTTCGGTTCTCCATAAGTTCAAAGCTATGCTCACCATCAAATATACCATCTCGAAAAGTGGTTGCTTTCCATGCAAATCGTTTGTTGGCGGTCATATCAATTACTCGTGGCGAGAATTTATAGTCGGTTTTTCCAAATACCAACCGTAGCTGAATTGGATTGCCTACTTTTGGCTCACCGCCCAAATAATGAAGCATGGTACTCCATTCTTTATAGCTCTCAAACCCCATAAGGGTTTGCCAAACGGTTTCAATAGGTGCGTTGATAAGGGTAATCGCATCAAACACCGAATAAACCCAAAAGGATTTATTCGGATGTAGGGCAAGCTATTGCCCCTGTCAAAACACCTTGCTTCCTAACAATATCTATATTTTGGTGTCCTTTTGTGGCTGACATACGCACTAGCGTGCTAGTCAGCCATTACGTACATACCCGTTTTGAGGGATGTAATGGCTGTACTAGAGCCTTTAGGCTCGTATGTCAGCCACAAAAAATAAAATATGATTAAACCTATTTTGATGCGATTACCCTTATTCGGGTATGATAAATGTTGTTTTTTAGGTCTAAATACGTTATTATCTGCATACTTGTTAAACTATTTCTTGTGAGATAACATCATGATAGACCCAACACAAAAAACCTTACCAGATAGCATACCGCCCAAAACCACTAAAGGTCCAACATCACTCGGCGGGGGTGTTACCCTCGAATGGTTTAATGACGGCGAAACGTTCACATTTAAGTTAACAGATTGTCGGCGCGAGACGGTTGATGCGTATATAGATACCAATATTCTTATGCTAAACAATTGGGATTTAGACCTTCCCATGAAGGTTTTGCACGACTTATCTACGCCCGATGTGAGCCTCACCCCTTATTTTCGGCAACGACTTAACGAAGTGATACCCGTCATCAACCAAACGAGTGTGCGCGGTGTATCGGCGGTGCTGATTAGCAACGGTTTTATCGAAACAGTCATGGTATTTTTTGGCAATAAGTTTAATCGGCGTACTCCCACCTTTAAGCAACGTTATTTTACCGATGGCACAAAAGGTCTTACATGGTTACATTCAGAATCTGCGCCATAATCTACTGAATGAATCTTTTTTATTAAGGATGATTGCCTTGTGGGTAAAAATGAAGAAAACCCCACATTTTGGATTTTGAGTTACATGAAATTGCTGTTATAATTTGCTCCATGAGTTTAAACAAATGATAATGTAGTTTTTTTATAAGGAGGGTGCGACCTTGGGTGTACTATTAGAGGTCAATGACCTTGTTACCCGATTTCATACGCAAGAAGGTATCGTTTATGCGGTTAATGGTGTTTCATACACCTTAAACGAAGGTGAAACACTGGGTATTGTGGGCGAGAGTGGTAGTGGCAAAAGTGTTCATGCTTTGTCCATGCTCGGACTCATCCCCATGCCCCCAGGCAAAATAGAACGTGGAATTGTTAATTTTCAGGGGCGCGATCTGCTCAAACTGAGCAAAGAAGAAATGCGTTTGGTGCGTGGCGCAGAAATTGCCATGATATTCCAAGACCCCATGACCTCGCTCAATCCCGTATTAACGGTTGGTACACAACTCACTGAAGGTCTAAAATTGCATTTGGGGATGAATCAGGCACAAGCAGATCGCCGCGCCACCGAATTGCTCGATATGGTCGGTATTCCCGATGCACGCAAACGCTTGGCAAATTATCCACATCAATTTTCGGGTGGTATGCGCCAACGGGTGATGATTGCCATTGGGTTGTCGTGTAACCCCAAATTGTTGATTGCCGATGAACCGACCACCGCGCTCGATGTGACCATTCAGGCACAAATTATTGAACTGGTCAAAAAGTTGCGTGATGAACTCAAGATGGCAATGATTTGGATTACACATGACTTGGGTGTTGTGGCGGGTATTTCTGATAGTGTTCAGGTGATGTATGCGGGTCGTATTGTGGAGCGTGGTCCCATTCGGGCTGTATTCCAAAATCCCCGTAGCGCCTATACACTGGGTCTGCTCAATTCACTCCCGCGTGTAGATGCACAGGGCGATGGTGAGCGTCTCACCCAAATTGAAGGTTCACCACCCGATATGCGGATTGAGCCTGTCGGTGATTCGTTTGCCCCACGCAATCCGTTATACCGCACGGAACGCTGTTTTACAGAAATACCACCCCTGCGCCAAGTTGAAGATAGCGTCCCTGGTCATATGGTGGCGGCATGGTACGATTTGCCCGCCCTTCGCAAGAAACACGAAATGGAGAAAGCATAATATGGAAGCTAAAGTAGCCACTTCTTCACAAGAGACCAAGCAACAACGTGAAGTCATCTTGAGTGTGCGCGGATTAAAAAAATACTTCCCAATCACCTCTGGCATTGTCATACAACGGCAAGTCGGCGCGGTGAAGGCGGTAGATTCGGTAGATTTTGATGTGTATAAAGGCGAAACATTGGGGTTGGTGGGGGAATCTGGTTGTGGTAAAAGTACCACTGGCAGAACCGTATTGCAACTCTATCGCCCAACAGCTGGCTCGGTCATGTTTGAGGGTCAAGAACTCACCACCTTGCGCGGTGATGACCTGCGTGCGATTCGTCGCCGTATGCAAATTATCTTCCAAGACCCATTTGCATCGCTCAATCCTCGTATGACGGTAGGCAATATTGTCAGTGAACCACTTATCATCCACAATGTGATGAGCAAAAAAGACCGTCGTCAATTTGTCGAAGAATTGCTGGTCAAGGTGGGCTTAAATCCATTTTATATCAATCGTTACCCACATGAATTTTCGGGTGGGCAACGGCAACGCATTGGTATCGCCCGTGCGTTGGCGCTCAATCCATCGTTTATCGTTGCCGATGAGCCCATTTCTGCGCTGGATGTGTCCATTCAGGCGCAGGTGGTCAATTTGCTAGAAGACCTGCAAAAAGAACTCAACCTCACCTATTTATTCATCGCTCATGACCTGAGTATGGTGCGTCATATTTGTGACCGCGTGGCAGTGATGTATTTGGGCAAAATTGTCGAGCTGGGTCCCACCAATTTGGTGTATGATAACCCACTTCATCCCTATACCCAATCATTGCTCTCTGCTGTGCCTGTGCCAGACCCTAGTGTCGAAGAAAAACGCCAACGGATTATTTTGGGTGGTGATGTCCCAAGCCCTGCCAATCCCCCCAAAGGGTGTAATTTTAATACCCGTTGCCCAGTTGCGATGGATTATTGCTATCGTGAACCAGACCCCGAATTGGTCGAGATGGAACCCGGTCACTTTGTTGCCTGCCATCGCGTAACCGTATAGACAGACCAATCTCAATTTGAACCTATCGAAAAGGCGCACACTGTTGCGCCTTTTTGATTTTATATCCCCCAGAAAAAATTTCTAATACTTCTCTTATTCAACAAATGAGGTAATCTGGCGTATGATAAATAAAACGGACTAGAGTCCACTTATATGAAAAATAACGAGGAGATTCAAACATGGAATGGGTATTTGACCCCACACACAGCAACGCCGATTTTTCTGTTCGTCACATGATGATTAGCAACGTGCGCGGTGGCTTTAAGGATGTCAGTGGCAAATTGAACTTTGATGCACAAAACCCCGCCGCTTCTTATGTAGAAGCCAGCATCAAAACCGCTACCGTCTGGACTGGTATCAATGACCGCGATAATCACCTGCGTAGCGCCGATTTCTTTGATGCCGAAAATCACCCAGAAATCACCTTCAAAAGCACAAATGTGGAACTGGTCAACCCCACCCACGCCAAAGTCACTGGTGAATTGACCATCCGCGAAACCACCAAATCGGTTGTTTTGGAAGTGGAATTCATTGGGGAACAAAAGAACCCATTCACTGGCAAGACCAGCGCAGGTTTTTCTGCTACCACCACCATCAGCCGTGAAGAATTTGGACTCACATGGAACGTTGCACTCGAAGCAGGTGGCTGGCTTGTGGGCAAAGACATCAAGGTGAGCCTCGATATCGAAGCGGTGGCAGTCGAAGAAACTGCCACCGTCTAATTTTTTTGTAAAATTTGCCTACATGATAGGTATATATGGACGGGTAGGGTGATAGGCGCTCTGCCCGTTTTGATTTATACTCACTATATCGCTATATGACAGGAAATTTTATGTCCAGATATGCCATCCTTAACCAAGTGAAGCAACTCGACCCCATCACTGATAATCAACAAATTGTTTTTCTGACAGGTGCTTATGAATATCCGTGGCTCACACAACGCGCCCTCGAATTTGCCCTGTTTCGCACCTATGCCGTGCCGAGTATATCGGAGTTACTCGCAAAAACCGCCCAATTTGAGCATCATGGTCAACGGCGTTATGACGATACGGCGCTTATCATCGCTGAAATTGTCGAATATGGATATGACAGTGAGCGCGGACGCGTCGCCATTAAGCAGATGAATCGGCTACACGGGCGTTTTGATATTAGCAACGAAGATTTTTTATATGTGCTATCCACCTTCATCTATGAGCCGATTCGTTGGAATGAGCGTTATGGCTGGCGCGAGGTACACAACACAGAACGCCTTGCGAGTTATTATTTTTGGCGTGAGGTCGGCACGCGCATGAATATCAAACACATTCCCCCGACCTATGCCGAATTTGAGGCATTTAATATCGCTTATGAACGTGAGAATTTTCGCTATACGGCGACCAATCACCAAGTGGGAGAGGCGACTATGCGTGTTTTTTTGGGGTGGTATCCCAAACCGTTACATCCCATTATCCGACAAGTGATTTATAGCCTGCTCGATGAGCCTTTGCGTGAGGCGTTTGGCTATGAAAAACCCGCCAGCATCTTTCGGATGGGGTCACATTATGGGTTGCATTTGCTACGGCAGATAATACGGCTCACGCCACCACGAAAAACCCCGTATCGGCTGACCAATCGGGCAACACGCACCTATCCGTTTGGCTATCGGACGGCGCATATCGGTCCGATTGATGATAAATCATCAGACTAACGATCTTATAACCATACAAAATGCAAAGTGCGCTATACTAAATATCAACAAAGTAAAAATATTTTTTTAGAAAGGTTTACTATGCCCGATGAAATATTAAAACCAACCGATTTAGAGCCACTGAATACTCCCACCCTCAAAATTACTTATGATAGTCGCAATGAGCTGATATTGGTCTCATATCACAAAGAACTCACCGCACAAAGCACACTTAAAATGTATGCGTGGTTATTTCATTCTGTAGAAACACGCGGGACATCTGGTGTGCGCGGGGTGGTATACGATTTTTGCGATGTGCAAAAATTCACCCTGAGCAACCTCACTTCTACTCAAAAGGGGTCTATGGCGATTAATGCCCGAATTGATTTAAGCCGTATGCCTGTGGCAATGATTGTCAAATCGGTCAGCCAAGAACAACAAGTGAGCATCGCCATGAATATTACCCCTGGTGAACAACGCAAGCGCATTGTGCATAATATGGCGCAGGCATTGATGTTCATCAACGAATTTCATAGAAGTTTGGCGCAACAAGACAAATAATGGTGTGCGGGCATGGTGCGCGTCATGCCTTATGTACTTATAGCGAGTCATCGCCTGTTTGGTTGCGGATGGCTTGGTCACGAGGGTGTTTAGCCGTCCCCTGATAGCCTAGTTCACGCAGGCGCGTTTCTTCGAGATGTTCGAGTGTATCGGCTACCGCGCCATAATCGGCGGCAGGAATTTTTTTATCCATCCCATTGACCCGATAGACATAACCCACCCCATCACACCAATCACAATCACCTGCTTCGCCTGTAAATTCATCTTCAAACCAGCCATACCCCTCACAAGATTCACAACGTATAACTTCTTGCATCATATTTCCTCTCATTATGAGGGCGACACAGTTATCTATGTCGCCCGCAGGTGCTTTATATCCGATTATCTAACATGCCATATTTTTTGAGGGTCTGTGCCAAGACAAACTCTGCCATACGGAACACCGCTTCATTTTCTTCATTGCGCTCATTTTCACGCGCTTCGACCATCGTCCGCATCTCTTTCATGATGTCTGCCAGTTTTTCGTTTGGAAACAGCACTTGGTCGGTGACGATAATTCCGCCTAATATCAACGGCAAATAGGCATAGCTAAAATCCATCTCGCCTTTGGTCTTGAGCTTGGTGACGATAATCTCGGCAAATTCTGCCATATCTTCATCGGTCCCCAGATTTTCGCCACTATCGCGCTGAACAAGGCGAAAGGCATAGCTTAGGGCATCGGTGAGCAAATCATCAAACAAAAAGTGGGGGATGGCTTTGGGCGCAACCCCGCCCATGCGTTCATCTTGGACTAAAATTTTTAGATACCCCTGCAACCATTTTGGCAGGGCGATATGTATCTCGCTGGTATCGGTGAGTTGGGCTTTTTTATCTTTTTCGCGCATTTTGAACATACCCGACACATCAAATTCGCCCGCCACGATGCTCCCATATTTTGAACTGGGATGGGCAAATTCGAGGATGAGCGTCATCAGACGGGCGGTGCAACTCGCTTCAATCGGTGTGAGTGGATACCCTGCCTTGCGGAATGTCTCGGTGGTTTTGGCGAGTAATGGCTCATATAGGCGTTCTTTTTTGAGCGATGGCAACACTTTGAGCTTGATAATTTCGCTGTATTTATCAAGCAAAATTTCGCTGTCCTCTTGATTTTCCAGTGTCCATAGGCTGACCCATTGGGCTTGTAGGCTAGGGGGTTTGCCAATTTTGCCTTCCATGACGGTGATGGGGGTCTCGATGGCGGTGGCACGCAAAAAACCACGTTTTTGGGTGGAAAATTTGAGTTTACGCAAGTCCTCAATTTTTTCTTTTATCTCATCAGTGACTTTTTGCGGATTAAAGGCTACCCCGCCACTATTGGGGCGCACACGGTTGGCTTTTGGATTGCTCACTTTGACAGAAATATCCATGCCAATCATATAATTTTCGCCCACCGCACAATCGGGCATGGTAGACATGGGCATCATGGCATAACCCACTTCTGCCGCCCCAAGCCCCACCACCAATTTATCTTGCCCCATAATAAAGCGCCCTTTTTTGCCTGCATGGTCTTTTTCTGGCAATTGGAGACTGACGGTAATCTCTGTGGGGGAATCGCTGGTATTTTGCATGAGCAAAATCACCTCAAATTGTCGTCCTGCTTGCACAATACGCGGACGGGTGGCAAGAGCTACTTGCACCATGCCTATAGTAACCCGTTCTGTATCAGTGATATGTCCAAATACATCGGGATATGAAATATTCGCTTTATCTGCCATGAGTTAATTGCTTTCTCTCAAAATATCAAATAATTTCACTCATTTTAACCCCGATTATCGGCATGTGCAAACAGGTATATAGTATGGGGATTATAATGCGCCTTTGGTCAATGACCCCACATAAATGCACGTTTCCCACGGGATTGCCACATCTTCAACATTAATGCGGTCATCGGTCATGATAACGTCTGTGTTGCGAACAATGGCAATCGGACGGGCTTCTGCTGTCTCTCCCATAACCATTTGGGCGCAGGTACAAATTTGGTCGGCAATACCGCGTTGTGTGACCATCATCGGATTGCCAAATAAATCGGGCTTGCCCCGTTCATCTTGTATGGGGTGAAAGCCTGCGGTAGAAATTGCCACACCTGTTGTCCCCCAACGACCGGGCATCAACCAGCTATCGGTCAAAATCACGCCGACTTTAATCCCCAGACGGTCAAAAATTGCCAGACGGATTTGTTCCGCGAGGGCATACGGCTCACTTGGCAATAAAACCACCTGCCCACTGGGGATATTAGAACGGTCTAACCCCGCATTAGGCGAGATAACCCCATTTTTATGGGTGAGCAAAAATCCCACTTGTACCCCATTAAATTCGTGGGTGATTCCCCCAAAAATATGGTCTGCTTCTTGTATGACCAATTGGGTGAGTTGCGGATTCATGTGATAGCGGGTGGCAATTTCTTGCGCCTGTGGGGTGATTTGCACCGCATCTAGCGCCACAATGCGCCCTTGACTGATGGCGGCATATTTACTGCTAATCGCCAACACATCGCCATGTTGCAAATTTTCGCCCTCATCGCTAATGGCATCGAGGATGGTATTCATCAGATTAAAGGTGGTTTGTTGCACAGGTGCAGAAACAGGTACGACAAGTAGAGATTTTGGGGTCACGATTATTTTTTCCTATAACAGATTGGTGGGGCGAGATATTTCTCGCCCGCCTAAACGATATGATTATAAAACCAATTCCGCCATCATACGGACAACATTGATGTCTAATGCGGGGATGGTTAGGGTGTTGATGGGGCTGGCTTGCCACAATTGGAGACGGTCTTTGATGCGGGCGCGTGTGCCACATAAGGCGACTTCATCCACCAACGCATCTGGGACAGCCATCATCGCCTCGCCTTTATCCCCTGCCAGATACAAATCTTGAATCTTGACGGCGGCTTCTTCAAATCCATAGCGACATGCGAGGTCAAAATAGAAATTTTTGCCCCGTGCGCCCATACCACCAATATACAGCGCCAACATGGGTTTTACTTGGTTAAACGCCGTCTCTAGGTCATCATCTACCACCACAGGCACAGTTGGGGCAATATCAAAATTGGCAATGCTTTTGCCATTGCCTGCCAACTTAAAGCCTTCTTCCAAAAAGGGCTTATAGGCAGTGTCATAGGCATTTGGCGAGAAGAAAATGGGCAACCAGCCATCGGCAATTTCGGCGGTGAGCGTCACATTTTTGGGTCCGATGGATGCTAAATAAATTGGCAAATCTGCCCGCCCGTGCAAAATACTCTTGAGGGGTTTGCCAAGACCTGTGGCATCTTCCCCCGCGTAGGGTATGCGATAATGTTCGCCTTCATGCACAAGGGCTTCCTTGCGCTCAAAGATTTTGCGGATAATAGCGACATATTCGCGGGTCTTGACCAACGGCTTGCCATACGATACCCCATGCCAGCCTTCCACCACCTGCGGTCCACTTAAGCCAAGCCCCAGTAACATGCGCCCACCCGATAATTGGTCTAGCGTCATGGCGGTCATGGCAGTGTTGGCGGGTGTGCGTCCGGGCATTTGCATAATCGCCGTCCCCAGATGGATATTTTTGGTCAATGCACCAATCCATGCGAGGGGCGATACCGCATCCGACCCATACGCCTCTGCCGACCACACCGCATAATACCCAAGTCTATCTGCCTCGTGGATGAGTTCCATTGGCAATTCCATTTTTGCACCAGAATAATTTAAGTTTAGCCCTAAGCGCATTATCACGACTCCTCATAAAAAAATATTTTTCACCACAGGCTATTTTACACTGTGAAGAATAAATATGGACTAAGGAATTTTGCCGAGTTTGCCGTAAGATAAGTGTTTATCCGTTATTCTAAAGGATAGCGTATCTCATGAGAGGGAAAATTATTTATGGAAAATGCCATTCAGTCAGATTCTGCTGATAATCTGCTCATCAAAGCGACACTGCTTGTCACCAGCACCTTTACGGTGATGGCAGGGGCGACGCTTTCGCCATCGTTACCCGCTATGCAAGCCCATTTTTCTGCGGTGGATGATGTTGCCTTTTGGGTACGTCTAGTTCTCACGTTGCCCGCGTTATTTATCGTCATTGGTGCGCCGATTTCGGGATATCTGATAGATAAATTGGGCAGAAAATCGTTGTTAATGCTCTCGGTGATGGTCTATGGCATGGCGGGGACATCGGGATTTTTTATAGATAGCTTGCCCCTGATTTTGGTGGGACGGGCATTTTTGGGGTTAGCGGTGGCAGGTATTATGACCTGTGTGAGTACGCTCATTTCCGATTATTATATCGGCAAGACTCGCGCCCAAATTTTGGGGTTTCAATCGGCATTTTCTGGGTTAGGTGGGACAGTTTTTCTCATATTGGGCGGTTTGCTGGCAGATACCAGTTGGCGTGCTCCGTTCCTCATCTATTTTATGGCGTTTGTTGTGTTGCCATTCATCCTGCTCATTTTATATGAGCCGTCCGATGAAATGACGCTGAACAAAGCCATGACCCAAGAAATTTTCATCACCAAAATGCCCATTGGGTTGATGATTTTTGTCTATGCGTGCTTATTTTTTATTCAAGCCATTTTTTACATTGTGCCAACCCAATTGCCATTTCATCTGCAAACCCTCGTGCAAGCCTCATCATCACAAAGTGGGTTGACAATCGCATGGATGACCTTATTTTTCGCGTTGGCATCGTCGCTATCGGGGTGGTTTGCCGTGCGCTATGACCACCTCACATTGGTGATAGTGGCTTTTTTGATGACGGGTGTGGGCTATATTTTGGTAAGCATCGCCCAAGACTGGTTATTTGTTATCATCGGCTTGCCCATTAGTGGGTTTGGGATTGGCTTACTCATCCCCAATTTGAATGTGTGGTTGGCAGACCAAACGCCCATCGCCATACGCGGGCGCGTCTTTGGCGGATTTGCCACATCGGTGTTTTTGGGGCAATTTACATCCCCATTTATCTCGCAACCACTTATCAGCGCCACCAATATCCCTACAGGCTTTTTGGTTGGGGCAGGGTTATTGCTGGGGATTGGGGTGATGATAATGATTCGTAGACAAGCACTAGTCCAATTTACCCAGTGGACAAAATGAGTTAGTGTGTTTTCTATAGGACGATTGTTTGCTAAAATAGAGTCATTCAATCAGTTTGTCTATCAAAAGGATAGTTCATGGAATTTTTACGCGGTCTAAGTTTTATGCAAATGATAGCCCTGTTTGCCACAGTCTTTGTGATTATTATCATCGCTGTGGTGCTGACCACTAACGCCAACCAAGAAGTGGTGGTCAATTTTCGTGAGACCACACCCACCCCATTTATTGACCATAGCATACCCGCTATCGTGATTCCATTCGATACCAATCCAACCCTCGCCCCATAATACAATGATGCGATGGTTATATCGGCTTTCGGCGCGGGGATTTCGTCAATCATCCCCGCCGACTCATCCGCAAAAAATTGTCATCCTCAAGCCATGTTGTATCGGTGATGTGGTCATGACTACACCGTTACTTATGGCGATTCGGGCGACCTATCCACAGGCACATATTACCTTTGCGGTGGGGGAATGGTCAATGGGGGCGCTAGAGGGGCAGGTGGCAATAGACCATCTGCTCAATATTGGCGTATCTGCCAACCCCGCCAAAAGCCTGCGTGGGATAGGGCGCTTGGTCAGACAATTACGCCACGAAAAAGCCGATTTAGCCTTCATTCCAGACCGTTCCCCACTCTTAGGTCTGGCGATATGGTTGGCGGGAATTAAACACCGTGTTGGACTCGATAGTGATGGTCGTGGATTTGCCCATACGGTGCGGGTGGCTGTTCATCCAGACGAAGAAGTCAACGAAGGCGCGATTTATCTGCGTCTCGCGGAGGCGATTGGTATCACCACAGACGGCATTTTTACCCATGTGGATATTCCCTCTCATGCCGAAAAAATGATTCAAGCCATGCTCATCGCACACGGCATTTCTGCGCCATATATCGTGATTCATGCGGGTGGTGGGGCAAACCCTGGGATGGTCATGAGCAGTAAACGCTGGTTGCCCGCGCATTTTGCCAAAGTCGCAGAAACCCTATGTGACGATAATATCTCCCTCATTCTTATCGGTGCAAAAACCGATATGCCAATTATCCAAGCGGTGATAGACCATCTGGCTATTCCCTATCACAATTGGGCGGGGGAACTCAGCCTGATGCAAATCGGCGCATTGGGGCGTATGGCGCGGGTGTATATTGGCAACGACACAGGGCTAACCCATTTGGTGGCGGGTGCTGGCGGAAAAACGGTGATGATTTTGGGTCCGTCATCGCCAAAACGCTATGCGCCTTATTCACCCAATGCGCTGGCAATATGGAAACCTGTCCCATTGCCCACACAGGGCGTAGCAGGGACAGGTGATGACTGGGACTGGGAACGCAATGGTGTGGGTGTGGATGAGGCACTCACCGCCATTGAGCAATTTTTAGATTTTACGGCGCACACGAATCGGTGAAAATCATATTTTGCATATTGGCTTCTTGGACAATCACCTCTATTGTTTCGATGGGCGACTCTGGATAGATGCTAAACACCGATGTAAATAATGCCTGTAGGGTGATTCTGGCTTGTGCGCTGGCTTCGGCTAATATGCCTTCATCAACGGCAAGGTCACGGAAATAAAATAATGCCCCAATCCGCGCTTCACTCTCGATATTGGGCGCGGGGCTGGCAAAAACGCCTGTATCCCGCGAGATAACACGGCTTGCACTTTCATCTATAAAACAATTGGTGAGCGTTGGTGGGGGTAAAATAATGGTGAGCGTTGAGCCATTGATGATAATATCATTTTCGCCAATCTGACCAATATCAATGCC
>Ga0163149_10006151_pt1 | contig 12419 bp, 10 predicted proteins | sample OliLakLV19MP5G1_FD_148604 | JGI IMG/M metagenome (GOLD analysis project Ga0163149, IMG submission 148604) | Freshwater microbial mat bacterial communities from Lake Vanda, McMurdo Dry Valleys, Antarctica - Oligotrophic Lake LV.19.MP5.G1 | ecosystem: Environmental > Aquatic > Freshwater > Lake >...
CATCTGCCCGTTCAGTTTTTCGTAAGTACTCCGCCATTTTCTTATCATATGGAAATATTGAGGTAGTTGCCCCTAATTCAGCACCCATGTTTGTGATAGTTGCTTTACCGGTACAGCTAATGGTCTCGGTGCCTGGTCCAAAATATTCTACGATCTTACCAGTTCCACCTTTAACTGTGAGTAGGCCAGCTACTTTAAGAATCACATCCTTTGGAGATGCCCAACCGCTTAATTTTCCAGTTAGATGAACACCAACTAGTTTTGGGTTATTTACACCGAATGTATCCCCTACCATTACATCTACAGCATCAGCACCACCAACTCCGATAGCGATCATTCCAAGACCACCAGCATTAGGAGTGTGTGAATCAGTGCCGATCATCATGCCACCTGGAAAAGCGTACTGCTCAAGTACTACCTGATGGATAATTCCAGCCCCTGGCTTCCAAAATCCCATGCCATACCGTTGGGCAGCGGTAGTTAGAAACTGATAGACCTCTTCATTTTCATCAACAGCTTGAAGTAGATCGCTCTTTGCTCCTTTATAGGCATTAATAAGATGGTCACAATGAATTGTTGTAGGAACTGCCACCTGATCTTTACCTGCGGTAGAGAATTGTAAGATTGCCATCTGGGCAGTTGCATCCTGCATGGCTACTCTATCAGGATTTAATGCTAGAAATGATTTACCTCGAACTAAACTCTCTGTTGGCCAACTTGGTAGGTGTGAGAAAAGAACCTTCTCTGTGTAAGTTAATGCTCTACCAAATTTTTGTCGTGCCTCAGCATGAGATTGATCTAATTTTTTATAAAGGGTCTCTATCTGCTTTAATGCATCTTGCTCTAACATTTAGTACTCCTAACTATTCTCTAAAATTTACAAATTGAAGATTGAGATCCTTAAGCGCACCTCTTAGATACGAAATAACGTCTTGGAGATCATCTCTTTTCTTCCCGGTAACTCTAACCTGATCCCCCTGGATCTGAGAACTAACTTTTATTTTACTCTCTTTTATCGCCTTATTGATGGACTTTAACTCGTCATCCTTAAGGCCCTGCTTAATAGTCATTTCCTGCTGAAGCCGATCTCCCGCCGATGAATAAGGGTCAGCAAACTCACAAGACTTTAAACTAACCCCTCTCTTAGCCAATTTTTGAGTTAAAATGTCCCTCATAGCTTCCAATTTCATTTTATCTGATGAATTAAGAACTATCTGCGACTCTTTTTCTTTTAACTCTAAAACAGAGTTAGTCCCTTTAAAATCGTAGCGTTGATCTACCTCTTTTATAGTCTGATTAAGAGCATTTTTGACCTCTTGCATATCGACGGTTGAAACAACATCAAATGACGGCATATTTCTCTCCAATGATGATGATTATACTTAGCTGTTTTTATACTGAGTCTATTGCTCAGGGAAGTCTGAAACAATAACTTCCTGCCCCTGACATGAAACCTGGTAAACTAGCCTTTGAGTCAATTCAATAGAAGTTAGCTTATTACCATATACGAGCCCTGTATCGATCCCTATTTTATAGGGCAACTCAAATATAACATCTGCATGAGGAGTGTGGCCGAATACAACTGTCTTTCCAAAAGGATGGTTTTCCTCCATGAATCCTTCACGGATCCAGTAAAGATCATCTACAACCTGCCTCTTTAAAGTTCTTTTTGGATTCAATCCAGCATGTACAAAATAATAATTGTCACACTCAATAAAAGATTCAAGTTTATCAAAGAAATCTAAATGGTTTTTGGGAATTCGTGACATGAGATCCTCAGGCGAGGCATCTTCGGTAAGTCCATAACTTGCAAGGGTTGGGCCACCACCATTTTTAATATAAACATCCCCATTACTCCCCTTTTTGCCAAGAAAGTGAAGGAGCATATCCTCATGGTTGCCTTTTAGAAAAATCGATGCTGGATATTTCCGTCTAAAGTCACAAAGAAGATCTATAACTGCTCGAGAATTAAACCCGCGATCTATATAGTCCCCAATAAAGATAACCAGATCGTCCTGTGATAATCCCTCGTTTCTCTCTAACCAGTTTAATAAAGTTTCAGTTTCGTCACTACATCCATGAATATCGCCGATTGCGAAGAGCCGACCTTTTGGTTTAATGATCGTTTTTAGGAGGGCCATTAGGTTAGTTATCCACCTTTAAGATTGCCAGAAATGCCTCTTGAGGAATTGAAACACTGCCGACCTGCTTCATCCGTTTTTTACCTTCTTTCTGCTTCTCAAGAAGTTTTCTCTTTCTAGATATATCGCCACCATAACATTTTGCTAGAACATTTTTACGAAGAGCTTTAACAGTACTTCGCGCTAATACTTTTGTACCAACACAAGCCTGAATTGCGATCTCAAACATCTGACGATCTATTACCTCTTTTAGCTTTTCACAGAGGCTTCGTCCACGTTGAAATGAGAAACTCCGGTGTATTATCACACTTAAAGCATCGACCTTTTCATTATTTAGTTTAATATCAAGTTTTACTAAATCAGCTTCCTGAAACTTCTTAAATTCATAATCAAATGAAGCATAGCCACGGGTTAAGCTCTTTAATTTATCATGAAAATCTAAGACCACCTCACTAAGTGGCATATCATACTCTAAGACTGCCCTATTTCCATGAATACTCATTGAGGTTTGAATACCGCGTTTTTCCTCACACAAGGTCAAGGCATTCCCCATATATTCTTTAGGTGCATGGATAGTTGTTTTTACAATCGGCTCTCGAATCTCTTGATACAAGTTTGGCTCAGGTAGATCGGCAGGGTTATCTACCGAGACCTCTGAACCATCATTCAAAACAACTTGATAGATAACGTTAGGAGCAGTTGTAATAAGATTAAGCTCATACTCCCTTTCGAGACGTTCTTGGATAATCTCCATATGAAGCAGGCCTAGATAGCCACACCTAAAACCAAAACCTAACGCAGTTGATGTTTCTGCTTCAAAGGTAAAGGAGGCATCATTAAGGGAGAGTTTTTCAAGTGCCTCTCTTAAATCTTGATAATCATCAGAATCAACAGGAAACAATCCACCAAAGACCATCGGTTTCACTTCATGAAAACCAGGTAAAGCCTCCTTAGCTGGAGTTTTTACAAGGGTAACTGTATCACCGATCTTTACGTTTCTAAGATCCTTAATAGAAGCCGAGAAATATCCTACCTCCCCTGATCCAAGGCTCTCGACCTCCCGTGGATGAGGGGTAAAGACTCCGAGCTTATATATTTCATGCTCAGATCCTGTATTCATAAATTTGATCTTATCATCGGGTCGAATAATCCCACTAAAGACTCTTATCTGAACTACCACTCCTAGGTATGAATCAAACCAAGAATCATATATTAATGCTTTTAATGGTTCTTCATTATTTCCCCCTTTTGGCGGAGGAACAAACTTAACAATAGCTTCTAAAAGATCTTCAACTCCTAAACCGGTCTTAGCACTAACTAAGATTGCATTACTTGTATCTAAACCGATGACATCCTCAACTTCCTTTCTGACTCGTTCTGGATCAGAGCCAGGAAGATCTATCTTATTTAGAACTGGAACTATCTCTAGGTTATTTTCAAGCGCTACATAAACATTGGCTAAAGTTTGTGCCTCTACACCCTGTGAAGCATCAACTACAAGTAATGCTCCCTCACATGCAGCTAGTGATCTAGAAACCTCGTAGTGAAAATCTACATGACCTGGAGTATCGATTAGATGGAATTGATACGTTTTTCCATCTCGAGCTTTGTAATGCAGCCTTACTGTCTGGGCTTTGATAGTAATGCCCCTCTCTCGCTCGATCTCCATCTTATCTAGAACTTGGCTCTGCATCTCGCGCTCTACAAGCGCACCAGTTGCTTGCAAAATACGGTCAGCAAGGGTCGATTTACCATGATCGATATGGGCAATGATGCTAAAATTACGAATATGATCTTTTGACACAGTTGAGCGATTTACGATTGATAATTAATGTTAATAATTAAGGTTGATAATTAATATTGTTGGCTAAGATTGAAGTCTCTCTTTAAAGTTTTCTATAGTTCTCTTTAATCCCTCTTCAAGTCCAACATTAGGTGTCCAGTTAAGCTCACGCTTGGCTAAAGAGATATCAGGCTGTCTTCTTACTGGATCATCTTTTGGTAAAGGTTTTGTGATTAACTTAGATTTAGAATTAGTAACTTTGACTATCTGACTAGCCAGTTCAGAGATCTTCATCTCATTAGGATTTCCCAAATTGACAGGTCCAACAAAATTCTCTTTATCCATAGCAGCAATCATACCTGAAACAAGATCTTCAACGTAACAAAAGGATCGAGTTTGAGAACCATCCCCATAGAGAGTGATGTCATCCCCCTTTAGTGCCTGAACTATAAAGTTTGAAACTACCCGTCCATCATCAAACAACATGCGTGGCCCATAGGTATTAAAGATTCTAATGATCTTCGTATCAACATGGCCCTGATCGTGATAATTCATCGTTAATGTTTCAGCTACTCTTTTGCCCTCATCGTAGCAACTTCGTGGACCAATCGGATTAACATGTCCCCAGTAATCCTCTTTTTGTGGATGCTCTTTAGGATCACCATAAACTTCTGAGGTAGAGGCCAGTAAAAATTTTGCCTTAACTCTTTTGGCTAGACCAAGCATATTAAGAGTTCCGATTACATTCGTCTTAATAGTTTTTATCGGATTATATTGGTAATGAATCGGTGAAGCTGGACAAGCTAAGTGGTAGATCTGATCGGTTTCAATCACCAATGGATCAATAATATCTCTACGCAGAAATTCAAACTTTGAATTATCTCGGTGTTTTGAAAAATTCTCCTTAGTACCAGTAAATAGATTATCAACAACGATAACCTCATCGCCCCGCTCAAGGAGACGATCGGTAAGGTGTGACCCTATAAACCCCGCACCACCTGTAATAACTATTCTTGCCATAAAATTCTAAACTTCGTTAAACACTCGGTCTTCCTACTGAATAGTATGAAAATTCGAACTTTTTCATCTTATCTAGTGAGTATAGATTACGCCCATCAAAAATGACATGCCCAGCCAATAAACTCTTCATTTTATCGAAATTAGGACGCCTGAACTCATTCCATTCAGTACATATGATAAGGGCATCAGCACCCTTAAGAGCGTCATAATTTGTATCGTAATATGTTATACCTTTTCTATCACCAAGGGCAGATCTAAAAGTTTTATTCGCTTCCGGATCAAAAACCTGTAGCTTCGCGCCAAGCTTTAAAAGCTCAGTACATACGACTAAAGAGGGAGCCTCTCGAACATCATCCGTCCTAGGCTTAAAGGAGAGTCCCCAAACTGCAAATGTTTTCCCTGAAACCTTACTTTTATAATGAGCTTTAATTTTATCAACTAAGGTCAGTTTTTGGCGAGCATTAACTAATTCTATAGCTTTTGGAATCTCAAGCAAAACTCCTAACTCATCAGCGATATGAATAAGTGCTCTGATATCTTTTGGAAAACAGGAGCCGCCATATCCTATACCAGGAAAAAGAAAACTCATTCCTATTCTGGCATCTGTCCCAACTCCCTGACGAACAGATTCAATATCTGCTCCAGCCTTTTGACACAGGAGTGCAATCTCATTCATCAGTGTAATACGGGATGCCAACATGACGTTCGATGCATACTTAGACATCTCTGCAGAGGCGTTATCCATCACCAAGACTGGGTTATTGTTTCTTACAAACGGAGCATAGAGCTCTTTCATTACCTCGACAGCTCTTTGATCACTTGCTCCGATAATAACCCGGTCAGGATTTAAAAAATCGTCAACTGCCGCGCCCTCTTTTAGAAACTCAGGGTTACTAACTACACTAAATTCACAAGTACTGACCTTCTTAATCGTTTTTTCAACTAACGAAGCTGTGCCGACCGGAACAGTTGATTTGGTTACAATAATTTTCGGCTTCTTCATCGTTTTGCCGATTAGCTCAGCTACCTCAACTACACCTGAGAGATCTGCAGATCCGTCTTGATCAGAAGGAGTGCCAACTGCAATAAAAATTATGTCACCAAAATTAATTCCATCTTTGAGTGAAGTTGTAAAACTAAGTCTCTCCTCTTTTAGATTTCTCTTTACGATCTCCTCAAGGCCCGGCTCATAGATAGGAACTATGCCCTTAGATAATGTTTTTATCTTTTTGGAATCTTTATCTACACAGATAACTTCGTTACCGATCTCTGCAAAACACGCACCTGCAACCAAGCCAACATATCCGGTGCCTATAACTGTAATATTCATTTAAATCTCGTAAACCTTCATTATGATGCTAATAGGCGTTTCGATTTGAAAACCCTTTAGCTACGGTCATAAAGAGAATTTTAAAATCTAAAAATACAGACCAATTCTCTATATAGTATAGATCGTGCTCAATTCGTTTTTCTATTGAGGTATCCCCTCGCCAACCATTAACTTGAGCCCATCCTGTCATGCCTGCTGGAACTTTATGTCTAAGCATGTAACGTGGAATATGCTTTCTGAACTCTTCTATAAAAACAGGTCTCTCCGGTCGAGGACCGACAATAGACATGTCCCCTTTTAAAACATTAAAAAGTTGAGGTAATTCATCAAAGCTTAACGATCGTAAAAGTTTGCCAACTGCAGTAACCCGATCATCCCCTGGCTTGGTCCATCCTGGGCCATTGACTTCAGAATCAGTAGCCATAGTTCTAAATTTAAAAATCTTAAATGGAGTTCCATCAAGGCTTATGCGTTCCTGACTATAAAGCACCGGTCCACGTGAGGTAACTTTAATAGCTAGTACAATAAGTAACATGAGTGGGGAAAGTAAGATGATCGAAAGAGTCGCCACCACGATATCAACTGTTCGTTTTGCAACGAGATTAATTCCCTCTAATGGTGAAGATCTAAGACTTATAACTGCTAGACCCTCAAACTCCTCTATTGAATTACCAAGAGTTGAAAAGCCTTGAAGATCAGGAACAATCTTTATGTCGACCAAGGAGTCTCCAATGCTGGATAGAACTATAGGTAAGTAATGATTATCCTCCATAGGCAATGCCACAACGACCTGATCGATCTCAAACCTAGATAAACAACTCTCTAGATCTGAATATGATCCTACAATCGGGATCCCTCTAGGCCCCTTTCTCTCTGTTCCATCTTTAGATAAACAGCCTAAAACCTGTATTCCAAGCTCACGTCTTTTTCTTATTCTTGAAGCTACATCACCTGCCAACTGTCCTGATCCGATAATTAACATATACCGTAAGTTATACCCACGCCGACGGATCTCTCTTAGGAGGTATCTTAGAAAAGATCGCTGGAGGATCGTTCCTAAAGTTGTAAATACTCCGAAATAAAGAAATACAAGTCGGGAATATGGGATACTCTTCTCCCTGAAAAGGTAGGTAGCCGAAATAAAGAATATAAGAGCGAAGAAATTTGCGTTGAGTAAGAGCCAGCTCTCTTTTTTCGGATTAGTACCGCGCATTGGACGGTAAAGTCCCATTCGTTTAAAAACAAAGGCCCAGATTAACCAGATAAAAAACAGCATTGAGTAATAGTTCTGAAATGAAGGGACACCCTTACTAGCTGGGATAAAATCTGTTTCAAAACGGAGCCAAAAAGCTAGAAACCATGATAGCGACACGATCAATAGATCTGCCGCAACAAACAGGAATTCAAATAGTTGGCTTCTCTGCTTTAACATTGTCTTACTATTAACCTACCATTGCAGTATTAACTGTATCGTTCTCAGTTGACTTAATAACAGGCGGCAATTCAAGCTTAATCAATAACTCATTCCAGCTCTTTCTAAATTCTGTCACGCTGAACTGTTGAGCCCGTTTAATACATGAAGCAGCACTAAACTCTGCTTCCTTACTAATAAAGTATCTTACACTCTCTACTAAGGCTTCAACTTCTTTTCCTTCTCCTTTTCCTTCTCGTTGCGGAATAAAAACCCCTGTGGATTCAGACGGTTGCCTAGTTGTTTTTAGCCAAAATCTAATTCCTAAATGACTTTCCTTTAAAGCTCCTTCATCTAGGGCAATAATAGGTCGTCCTGATGCGAGACATTCGATCGGGATCATTCCAAAATCCTCAACACCTGGAAAGATAAGTGCTCTAGAGTTTCGATAGCATTCCGCCAGCTCTTTATCAGAAACTTTTCCAAAGAACTTTATATTATTACTGGCAATTGCCCGGAGCTTCTTTTCCTCTGGACCAGATCCAACAACCCAAAGTTCCTCTTTTAAAATATTAAACGCCTCAACTACTAAATCTGGTCTCTTATATGGAACAAGTGCTCCGGCATATAGAAAAGCCTTTCCACATTTTGACGGTTGGGTCGATTTTATCCAGGAAGTATCTACCGGTGGATAAATAACCTCTGAGCTCTCTCCATAAAAACAACGGACTCGAGCAGCAACAAATTTACTAATAGCAACAAATCTTGTCACTCTTTTGCGACCAAGATAATCCCACTTTCGAAGGTAGGTAATAATTGGCCAAAGCACAGGTGTTAATTTTCCAAAATATTGATTGGCCTGATCCCAGATATATCTCATCGGGGTAAAACAATAACAGATATGTGGGATCTCTTTTGGGACATTTACATTTTTAGCAGCAGCATGACTGAGCGAGATCACTAAATCATACCCAGTGAAATTAAAGCTCTTTGCAGCCAGTGGGAAAATCGGCAAAAGATATCGGTAGTAACTTTTGATACCAGGTAGGTATTGAAAAAACGAAGTTGCTTTTACCCGTTTATCTATCTCTGGATGAGTACTCCCCGGAACATGAAAAAGCGTAAAGATATCAGCATCTGGATAGAGATCTAAAAAAGCTAAAAGACATCTCTCCCCGCCTCTAAGCCCAGTAAGCCAATCATGTACAATGGCAACTTTCACAATGGATCTCCAGTTTTAGATGTCTTTATGGCATCTCGATAAAGAGTCAGTATTTCTTTAGTAACATGAGGAGTTGAATACCGTTCAATATCTATTAAGATCTCATCACCTCGATCTCTTGTTCTATATTTCTTAAGTCCTTCTAATAATCCAGTTGTTAAGGATTTCTGTGAAAAATCAGAACAACAGATATCATTCTCATCAATTAACTCTTTAATAGCTGGAACTGGTCTACATACAATAGGAGTGCCTTGAAACTTTGCTTCAAGAACAGGCAAACTAAACCCTTCGGCTAATGATGGAACAACTAAGAATAGTGCACCAGCATAAAGGTGGGATAGTTCATCTCTAGAAACTGTGCCAAGAAAATTCACATCTGTAAAATCAGTTACACCCTTAAGTACTTTAGCGAGATATTCAGGATCTGGAATGCCACTACCTGCCAAGGCAAGTTTGATCCCTGGATATTCGGAGCGAACCTTCTGAAAAGAACGTAAAAGATCGGTGACACCTTTATGGGGTTTTAAGTTAGAGAAAACCCCAAGGATATACTCCTCATTCACAAGCCCAAACTTCGTAGCAAGTGGCTCTGTTATATCACGAACAGAGTTCATTTTAGGATCTATGGCATTTGGAATAACCTCAATCTTTGAACTCTCTTTACCTAATAAATTACATAAAGCTCTCTTTGAAGACTCACTAACAGTGATAACTTTACTCGCTCTCTTAAGGGCAGATCTAATTAAAAACTTAGCAATTATTGGGTAAAAGGATCTCTCTGGATGAGTAACATGAATAACATCATGAATAGTTACAACTGATGGAATTCCAATGTTATATGGCAAGGTATAGTGAGGAACATGAAATATATCGAATTCTGACATATCTATCCGACGTGCTAAGCCAAGCATCTCATCAAAGGAGTAGCTCTTAGCGTTATCTTCAATAACACTAAATCCCTTAATGCCACGCAAGAATGTTCTTCTCTCTCGTGAGGTAATCAAAGTTAGCTCAACCTTGTCAGACTCTAAGAGCCCAACAATAAGATTGTGGATATAGACTCCAATACCCCCATCACCCAATTTTCTTGCATCGAGCAAAACTCGAAGCTTTCTATTTAGGGCATTGTGGGAATCAGAGTGGTATCGTTCTTCAGTGCTTTGCGCTTCCAAGACCTCGACCACCTACAACAGATAATAATTCACCGTCTTTATTGCCCCCTATAATAATTTTACGGACAACATAGATCGGTTTAGATTGTGACTCATAATAAGTCCGAGCTAAGACCTCTGCCAGAAGGCCAAAACAGAAAAATTGTACTCCAATAATGACTAAGACAACACCCAAAGTTAAAAGTGGTCGATTAGCCATTCCAATCTGATAAAAGAATCTCTGATAGGTCATTAAAGCCATAATGCCCAATCCTAAACCACCAGTTAATAAACCAACTGATCCAAAAAGATGAATTGGTCGCTTTGAATATCCTAGGAGAAATTTTACAGTAATAAGATCTAGGACTACTCGTAAGGTTCGTGATATTCCATACTTAGTTGTTCCAGCCTTACGAGGTCTATGATTAACCGGCATTTCAAAGATCTTTGCTCCCATCTCTGCTGCAAATGCTGGAATAAATCTGTGCATCTCACCATAGAGGCGAATGCCTCGGGCGATGTCTCCAGTCATGACCTTAAGAGTACATCCATAATCATGCAGATTAACATTAGTGGATTTTGATATTATCCAATTAGCTATTTTACTTGGTAATTTGCGGCTGATGAAAGCATCCTTTCTCTTTTTCCTCCATCCAGCAACGAGATCGTATCCTTCCTCCAATTTCTGAACCATTCTTGGAATTTCGGCGGGATCATTTTGTAGATCACCATCTAAGGTTGCGACGATATCGTAAATAGAATGCTCAAGGCCTGCAGCCATTGCAGCCGTCTGTCCAAAATTTCTTCTAAATTGAATTAACTTTAAAGATGGATCGTTCCCTGCCACCTCTAACAATGTCTTAATGGTTTGATCTTTGGAACCATCATCTACAAAGATGATCTCATAGGGCATCTGCAATGTACCAAGGACAGAGGAAAGCTCTTGATACGATTCTGCAACATTTAATTCTTCATTATAAACTGGGATAACTACTGAGATACCTTTCATTTTTACCTCCATTTTGGCTCAGCATGATACTATACCTAAGGAAGTTAGGAAACTAGGGAACTCACTGATATTATTATAGATCTATTTGCAAAATTGACTATATGGCAGATGACAGAATAATTGCGCCATTTATATAATTACTGAATTTAATACCCTCGAACTTCACCGGTGAAGTTCGATCCTACCTAGTATACCTACCTTCTATACCCCTCCCCAAAAGATTTTGCTGCAAGAAATTTATTATGCTGAGAGCAGAGCAGCCGTAAGTTCTCTAAGTTACTTTTACCACCTAAAGCAAAAGGTTTGATGTGATCGATCTGTAAGTGATGCTTATTGCAGCACCTAACTCCATTAGGAGAAACAAAACTACATTGTTCATGATCACGAGCAAAGATCACTCGTTTTACCGATCTAGGTATATAGCGTGAATTTTCGTTTGATGAGGATTGTTTTCTTGCCTTAGCGGGAGACAGGACATGGGAGGTTAGATAATTTGCAGTCAGTTTTTCAAAGATCTTCACTAAAGAAAGATTGTTCCCTAGACAATTTGAAAGCCTATATTGAACAGTTTTGAATTGCTCATAAATTTCTTTGGATACTGAAAATCTAAGTTCATATCGCTCTTCTTTAGGTCCAGTTTGAATTTCAGCTTTTATTTCTAGGCTGGATGTGAATAAACTGCCAATAGGATCGCTTGGTATTGATTTTGTAACTATCGGTTTTATCTCCTCCCTTGGCTTTAAAATTGGCCTATCTTTATTGACGATTGCTTCAACTTCTCTCTTCGATTTACCAATAATAGCCTTAGCTTTTGATGTATCTTCCTTAAGGCTGTTTGCCACAATTGATAGAGTACATAGATTAACAGTTCCTTTGAGGAACTCTGCTTTTAGAGCTGGATTGTCCCTTAAACACCGCCCATTCAGGATCCTTCGATACGCACTTCCATCAGAATATTTTAACTTCCTTACGCAGTAATCAAAAAGGCTTGCGTATCCCTGTTCCAGAAACAATCTTCTTTCTTCAAACTCAACTAGGTGTTCTAAAAACTTTAACATAACTTGTCGCTCTTTGCTTGTTAGAATCAAAAGTCTATTTTCTAGTTCACTGTTTGATAGATTTTCTATCTCCATATTGCCATCACTAATAAATAATTATTTTATATGTATAACATGGGTATTTTTGGGGCTAGTATTTGCACGCCATAAAGAGATCTCAGTCACGATTAAGAAATATTATGTTTTTATTTTTTCGAGGGTCCCGCCATCAAGCAGGTGTCATTAACATATGAATTTAGATCCAATTCAGTTCTAAAAATTCTTGACCACAAAAATCTTGTCAAGAGACAAATG
>Ga0163149_10006157_pt1 | contig 12417 bp, 9 predicted proteins | sample OliLakLV19MP5G1_FD_148604 | JGI IMG/M metagenome (GOLD analysis project Ga0163149, IMG submission 148604) | Freshwater microbial mat bacterial communities from Lake Vanda, McMurdo Dry Valleys, Antarctica - Oligotrophic Lake LV.19.MP5.G1 | ecosystem: Environmental > Aquatic > Freshwater > Lake >...
CAACTAATAGTATTTTACATGATTGAGAAGAATAGGGATTGCTTGAGAGGATCAGGGGATTCATGATTTGAAGTGCTAACTGGAAGCACGATTGATGAGTTCCACACTCCCGAACCCGATCTATGACTGAAATTTATGGCTTTTTCTCACAAAGGGTCATTATTTTGGTTGTCTGCAGCTGAACCGGTGGGTTAACGCCATAGACACACAGAAAGACTGCATGCTCCCTTGTTGACAAACCCAAGATAGCATTTCATAATGGTAGTAACTTTTGATACCTGCTTCTAGTCTAGTAGAAAGCTCTCATAGAAGTATGGATAATGGGAAGAAGTAAAGGTGCATTATTAATTCATAAAGCGAGTAAGACACACACCATGATGGGTCGTAGGAGCAGGCATGCGTTTGCCCTTCGATTTCTGACGGTAACATTGACCGTAGCATGCTGTGTCCATACAACGTTGTCTCAGGCCGACAACACGACGAATGGCGAATCCCTGTACTATATTGACGGCAATAATAACGAGACAGTGACTGCAACAGAAATGGAACAAGTCCCATGCAGTTCGGACCAAAAAACCTTTGTGGCCGAGACGGAACTCATCTTTGAAGGTTCCAATCGACTCTTAAGCACCCCTGGGCGAACTGCTTTGCAGCAAGTCTTTTTGGACATTTACAACAAGTTGACAAGTGACAGCTGCGACAGTTATTTTCGTCGCTTGAACGAACTGCAATTTGTGGAAATGAGCAATCGTCTCAATGAGACGTTGACATTTTTAGACACGGAAGAGCTTTTGCAATTGGATGAACAACCGATTCTAGGGCTTCCGCCAGAAGGAGGACCTCCACCAATCGTCGAAGATGGTGTATTCCCTCCTTATAACGCATCGGACTCGTTTCCACCGTTGCCAGACGGGGAATCCTTGCCGGCACTCCCCAATGGGGAAACCCTTCCGCCACTTCCAAACGGGGAGACCTTTCCACCGTTTCCAGAAAATGGGGAGCTACCACAACCACCACCTGATGGAACCTTTCCATTTCCACCTCCACAGGGAGGAGGACCACCACCGGGAGGACCACCACCGGGAGGACCTCCACCAGGAGGACCCTTTGGCCGAATGCTACAAGAAACAACAACAAGCAACAATGAAACCGATGCTTCCACATCCATTACCTACAACGTAACTGGCACCTGCAGAGACTGTCCTGTAAGTCGAACAGGTTCTTTTGAACTCTTTGACGACTCGTTTCGTCGTCTTCTTGGCGACCATCTGTTGGGAAGTGGCAACGAGGGTATCAATACTGCAAAGGATAAGGAGAGTAGTGGTCTGCGGTTGCGAGTACGCGTGAGACGGCTTGAAGTCTTCCCTCGACAACCACCTGCAGATGACCCTCTCAATTTACATGGCGACAGCGACAACAACAACAACAATGAAGATGGCCAATCCGATTGTACCTGTGCCGCAGGAGTGCAACCCCTAGAAGGTGGCCAAGCGCCCCAAATATCCCAACTTGTTGAATTTATCAACGAACGGCTTGAAAAGTTGAAAAGCGCCAATGATGACAGGCCACTCTTTGAAGATATGCTTCTGGCCAACATTTTTCAATTGGATGACTTGTCGGATATCAGCAGCAATGATACTGATATCACTCACGAGGAAGACGCTCCCGAAGAGAGTGCAAGTGTACAAAAGAAAGGAGGATTACGATGATTTAAGAACACGCGTTGGCATTGGATCCTCTGCTAGCCACAGTGCCATGATTGTTCCAAGCTGGGAGATTTGTGCTTCTTGTGGACACCGTTGGTGCATGCGACACTGATACTCAGCCTGTCATAATTAATACATTGCGGTACAAAAATCGTCTGCAATCTCTAGATGAAACTGCGTATAGCTCATGTGCTTAGCAGAACGAGCGAAGCTCGGTTGGCTTTCGCAAACAGCAAAGAAATGAAGATTCTTCAGTGAAAAATCCACTATGGTTTGCACCAGCTAGGTGACAGCATGTTCCCTGAATCAAATGCAGCAGTCATGCATGCACACAACAACCCTGCCCTCGTCCTTTATGGTGTGTCTTTGATGGCGCACCGTCCAAGCTAAGCAAAAGATTGATAGCTAGAAAATCTGCGAGAATGCCTTAGAAGAGCATTGACCAAGAAACTAAGGAAATGGTTGTGTGCATGGGGCTGTGACAGCAGCTTGCAGCTAGCCACTTGTGCATCATGTCCATCCGTGCTTTGAGAAATGTGATTCATCTGTGAGGAAAGTGATTCCATGCAATGAAATTGGATGCCTCTGCCACACACCACACTAAAAGCTAAATGAATAGAATGAAGCCAAAACAAATTTTGATGTTGTAGATCCATCCAAAGTCATTGAACTGATCCTCTCTTTGTGTCAGATTCTTGTAGCATTCTGCATGCTTCTGCATGTGAATGACCCTTTTGGTGCCTCCCAGATCAGAGCATTGTTGTTCTGGTTCAAAGAGTCAAATTTCTTAAACAATGTCCATGGAGTTAACAACAGTCACAAACAAGCTGTGGGTGCGTCATCCCTTACGCTGATGATGTCTGTAGCAAAGATCAATCAATCTTTGAAATGAGAAGACTGAGGGTTGACTCATTGGATTCAGAAGTCTCTGCCAGCCACTCATTGTTGGAACTAGGAGTCCTCTCAGACAAAGAAGAGAGCTTTGTGAAACAAACCATTGAATCAAAGGAAATGCCATCCCCCAAACTGTTGATCAAAGGCCACAAAAACCCCGACACTGAAGGAAATTTCCCTGCTAGACTGGTAGGTCCCAGCAACAAACTTCAGGTCAGCATTCCCAAAGACTGGCCACCTGGTCGGGATCAAAAGAATCCCAGATGACAACAAAGTGGACTGCATGTCAAAAACAACAATCCAAGCTTCCGACATCCAAGAAAACCTTGAGAACCAAGGAATTGCTTGCAACAACTCCACGAAGGTGTCAACAGAGGCTGAAAACTTCTACCCATTGGCAAGACTGAAACTGGTAAGAAAAGCAGTCTGTTGCTTCTCCAAAGAAGCACCAGAAGATCAAATCAACATCAAACACTCCCCAGACTTAATCAAGTTTGGAATGCAATCAACACAGCTTGCTTTCGTGGACAAACACTGTGAGCACAATGGTGACAGACCCCGAGGAAAAAGGGCTCACCATTCAGTTGGTCGATGTGAATCATCCTGGCTGGCAGATCTAGCAGGAGCCTGGGTCATGAACAACACAAATTCACACTTCAGGAATGCCAAATGATGCGGCTCAAACAGAGATGATGGAATGGCAGCATTCAACAACAGCCTCTCCTGCGACGACATGCTCAAGTGGAGAACCAAATTCCAAAACTCAACAAACAGATTGATGGGTGAAAACCTGCAATTCACCTGCAGCATGTGGCCAGATAAGTCAAGAAGAGAGACACCAACAGCAAAGAACGACCCCAAGATGTCCATCAAAACAGGGAACTTCTTTCCACACCTGGACACTGAACTTGTCTGGGCAACCAACAGAAACCTGCAATTCCGAGTGCATCTCAAACCACTGAAGTGCCCAAATGCAGCCATTGTCCACACCAAAGCATGCTTCAAAGCCATTCCTTCAGGAGTCTGTGAACGACTTGATGTCCAAACTGACAACAATCACGGAATCAAACAAGAACCTAGCACTGGACAAAATCTACCCACAACTGCGTAATTTCATCGATCTTTGGTGTTCGTTCGATCGTTCAGAGGACTGGCCTCCTACTAGGCTTCTACTGAAATCGCACAGGGTTTGAACCCCGAGCCTCACGGTTCAGATGCGAACACCTGACTGCCGTGAAATGAATTCATCATGCACTGTGCTGCTGCAGCAAAAGGCTTGTGCACACATGGGTCTTATCCCATATGAACTATGAATTTGAGTGCCAGTCTAGTGCAACAACCCTTCCGAGCTCCACAACATGAAGGTTCAGTCACCCAAAAGATCCCAACACTGACTGAACAACTGCAATGCAATGAAGAAAACAAAGCTCTTGAACAAGCTAAGGACTGTTCCAAAAAGGAACGCAAGAGGAGGAGGACAACTTGTTTCTGCATTGGACATTCCATCACATGGCATGAACCAGTCCACACAATTGTCAAAACTGCAAAAGACAAATTCAACCTCCAATGGTTGAGAGTGTCCACGTCTTGCCACAGATTCACCAGCCTCAAAGAAATCTTTCAAGGAGATCCATCCAGGAAACTCACTGTCGGTCTGACCTCGCAAGACTTTGAACCTCCACCCTGCAACTGCAGAACTGGAGGAAATTGTGGATGTGGCTGCAACAACATGTGCAGGAATTCAACAGCAGTCCACAAAGTCAAATGCAACAACGCAGGAAAAACACAAATGGGAAACACACAACCAAAGTGCAAAGGCCAGAATGCAACAACACTTCAACAAAGTCCGAAAGTTTGTCAAACTTGGCGAGAAATCGGATTCATGTGCCAAACACTTTGCGACCCAATCCCATGATGCCAATCCATCCCCAGCCAACCAACGTGAAGGAATCACCTGCATCATCATTTGGCAACGCAACCCAATCAGTGCAGTCAAAACTTTTGCCACCAAAAACTGCGCCCTGCATGCCAAAGAGAGAATCGCAATTCTCAAACAATCCAGATCCAACCCACAACTTCTTGTCAACTCAATTGGTAACAACAAAATCAACGGCACTTGTGGACACAGACTGCGTTTCCACAGGTGTGCAAAGCAGACTGCCCCCAGTGCTGATGAGTCAATCAATGATGAAAGAGCTAGCCCACCATGCGAAATTGCCACAGGTTTTGATGGGTGCAATGTTTGCACAGCTGATGTTTGACTGGAAGCACTGTGAGGACCAACAAAAAGAAATTGTTTTCTGCTTGTTTCCAGAGCACTGGCCTTGGAAACAATTCCAACAATCTGCTGTGAATCAGTCATTCTTTGCTGTCAGGCAGGCATCGAATGAGAAAGAGTCAGATGTTGAGCCCTGTTTGTGCTCAAACTCGAGCACCACAGCCCCCAACTTTTTTCTTCAAACATGTGGCATGATCATGATCAATTTTCTCTTCTCAGTGGAAGGTTGCATGTTGTGGCTGTTGCACAAAGTTTTTTTGAAGATCTTTGTCTTTGATTCAGAGACACAATGAGAACAATGTCAAACACAACCATCATTCAACCACAAAAACCGTTCATCAACAGCACGTGCCAACCAAAGAGTGAAATCACAATGTCCGAGTTTGCATTGGATCACGATTGCAGCACACACCCAATTGTTCATCATGCTTGTTTTTGAGCACATCATTTTGCCTGCATTTTGTGGCAATGTGCAACATTCTGGTGTGTCACTTCTGTTTGCTCACTCATTTTTGAGTTTTGTGCCTCTGTCTCTCACATCATTTTTTGTGGGGTCTTTGTCCACTGATTCACAAAATGTCAGTTTCTTGCCCACGTCGATCTGTGACTGTTCTGGACTTCCTTTGCCTCATGATTTCCGTGCAGTCACGGCCAGAAATTGTCTTTTCGGCCCACTTGTGCAACAATTTTTGAACCAGTCAAACTTTTCGTGTTCCAAATGCGCGCCAACAACTTCTGACATCTGCTCAATTGCTCACATTGCATCATCAATTGGCAAGTGCACAACACTCATGATCATGGTGCACCCTTCTTTGTTGTTTGACCACTTTTCATTTGTTTCGACTGTGTCCGCATCCTTGCTCATTGAATGGATGTGCAAACGTTGCTGTCATGGAGAAAGATCTCAAAGTGAATTGTCAACAGATCAACTCCTTCATCACAAGTGACTGACCCAATTTTGCATTTTGGACCAGAAAAATCAGACACTAGCTAGTGAAAGAGAGATCTCAAGTCTGAAGGAGGATGCAGGGTGCAACTGCAGCAATTGTTGCAGCCTATCTCATTTCAAACCGGCGAAATTAGCAACTGAAATCTGAAAACAGCTGACAACCGAGCGTTGGTCTGTCCGTTTCCCTTTAGGATCTTCTTCGATTACAAATTTCTGTCGGGCTTATTACACATTTATTTAAGAGATTAAGTCGGGCTATTCTATTTTTATTTAATCATCAAGACTAACTACTTATAAAAGATACACTCGCCAGTCTGAAATTGTCGTCCTCTACCACTATGAACAACTTCTCCTTTCAATCGTCCATATCTTTTATAGTGATTTTGTACTAAACAAAGAAGATCCCGTTTCGAATTTCCCCTAAGCATTGTTTTTCGAATTGCTTCTATTATGGATGCTCGTCGCACTTTTTACCATTTAGTACTTCGGAGTACTGATCATTGTACTCTACCGGAATTAAGTGCGCGCCAGCACTGCCTCTGGACGGAGTACCATGCACCTAGAGTACCGGTTTAATAATACTTACGGCACCAACAAGAACTTGCGTGACAATCAACGCCCATGCAACCATGCACTGAGAACCGCATCTTGACATCCAGCCAATAAACCAGCGCAGAGTAGTGCGTGATCGATTACAAGTAAGCAAGTTTTTCTCTTCTGCTGCAGCGAGAGTCCTTCACTAACTGTTGTTACTGTACGGCGTCTCCGGAAAGATCCTAACTAAAAACTATAGATGAATCAAATGCTATGACCCACGAAGCGGATACAACAAACTTCACAATGTCTTTTGTAGATGATGCAGAAGAGGCGGCATTCTCCGCTTCCGTGAGTAAGGCCCAGACTCGTAAGGCAGACTACACCGCCATGTCCGGACAACCAGACAACGAAATACGCTTGAGGGATGGGCACTGGTCTGTGCAGGAGAAAGTCCAGTGGCAGTGTGGGGCTTGTACCTTTTTGAACCAACCTCTGTTTTTGGCTTGTGAAATGTGTGGCACCGCCAGACCAAGCCAAGAAATCAACAACAGTAATGATCAAGGCGTGGCGGCCCACGATGAAGCACATGCCCAAGGAACGGGCAGAGCGTTCGCACCAGGAGCCTGTGCGGATACCAGTGCCACCGCCAGTCTCAACAGCAGTCTAAGCAATGGACTGACTTCGGCTGAAGAGAAAGAATGGCTTGCTCAAGAAGAGGAGGAACATAAAAAGCAAGAGCGCCTCAAAGAGCTCATGGCGCTTCAACAAGGAATCTTCAACCAAATCAAAGAAGAATCCGAAGATACGGATGTTGAGGAGCTGGAGAATTCCTTCGCCTGGATGGAGCTAGAGGAGTATGGTTCTATGAAATCATTACCTCCCTCTACTGTTGAGGTGTCTACCAGGCAACTTGTAGCAGAAAAGGCGGGGGCGAACAAGTTGAAAGGAATGGATGACTCGGACAGGACTGCAACCACAGTGGCCAGCAGCTGCGTCGATGGCAGCAGCCGCTTCAGCATGGATTTCAGCAACAGCAGTCATCACAGTAACCACGCTTCGCGAAGGAATCAGCGCAATAGCTTGGATGTTAGTGGCAGTAGCCATGGCAGCCTGCATTCTTCGCGGCGGAGCACCAGGAATTCGGCAATCGAGCAGCACTCGTTGGCAAGCCTAAAAACGGATGAATCGTTCCGAGAGAGTCTGCAAAAGGGGTCCATTGCAAGATCGGCTAATGCTGCATCATCATCAGGAAGCCTGCCCGGCTTGGTGCAATTTGGAGCCTTGAAATCGCCTCCTCCTAGCAACAATGACAGTTTGACGTCTCTCGGTTTGGACATTGATTCATCACACTCGATTGGATTGGGTGAAGGAAGCACCCATTCGAGTCCTGGAACCGATGCATCTTGCGTAAGCAATCACACTAGGAGGCACGCAGCTCTCGGATCTTCTATCTCCTCTCTTCATGACATTAGCGAAGGAAGCAAGGAATTGGACGACGACGAGGATTTGCTACCGTCACATGCTGGCTTTGCAACCCGTGCAAAGGTGGGAGGCATGTCTTCACCTGGGGGGCTTCCCCCACTGAAGCCCATGGCCAAGTCTGCAGAGCGGAAAGCTAGTCCTAATTCACGACGAACATCTCAAACCAATATCGCCCAAGATAATGAGCGAAAAGCTAGTCCTAATTCACGATCATCTCAAGCCAGTATCGTTCAAGCTCATGAGCGAATGGCTAGTCCAAATTCACGATCATCTCAAGCCAGTATCGCCCAAGCCAATGAGCGAAAAGCTAGTCCTAATTCACGATCACCCCAAGCCAGTATCGGTCAAGCTCATGAGCGAATGGCGAGTCCAAATTCACGATCATCTCAAGCCAATATCGCCCAAGCTCATGTTGCACATCTACGTGACAGTACTTCCAGCCTTCCACGCGCGTCTCTCCTCATTCACGAAGACGGTGCCAGTAAGATGAGGTTTCCCTCTTTGGTCCCCGATGAAGTAAAGGAAGCTCTGGCAGCATCGAACGACCCCATATTTTCACGAAACCTCTATGCAGACAGAAATCACGCAGACTCGAAAAAGAAATCTTCCGGTGTTCACATCCCTCTCTTGGGCCGAGTGCTTAAAAAGAAGGGTGGAAAGAAGTGATCGATCTAAACTGGGCTATATATTTGTCACATTATCTACACAATTTTAAATATTTACATTTTACATATCGATGTTGGAAAGTCAAACTCTAGCTCTTTATTCAATTACTGCATGCGTTCAAATGCTAAGCAACCAACTGTCCTTGGATCTACCCCGTGAACAGACTAAGCGGCGCACCTTCCGTCCTCCGACGTCCTTTTCAGTTTTTGATGGGAACCGATATGCCGACTAGTAGCAGCAAGGTCTGCGTCGTCTAGCTGGACAGGTAATCATCATCATTTCGCATTTTTCAAAAGATACAGGAACGAAAAAGATTAGAACAGAAATGTGGACATTGATGGCTAGTTTCTGAGTTCGTATGAAGATAAGCTGCCAGCATCGAGTTTCATTTGATTGCTGATTTTTACTATTTACTTCGTAGAGTGATCTATCTACTTCCGTCCAGGCAGTCTTTCAGCGCGCAACAATAATAATCTATCGGTTGCCCAATTAGACTCTTCATTGTGGCTTACTGTTGAGACTGATATGGATGAGTACAGGAAGAGAGGCAATTCATCAGCACTACATCGCTTGGCGTAATTGGCGTGTAACTTTCCTACTTGTCAAGCTCTTTCTGTCATAACAATATTTTTTATTCACATATGGGAAGTGGTTTAGCTGAGTGCGAAGATTATACTATTCTGCTCCTCAGCCAGCCTACTGATATGCAAGGGGAGGTAAAGTATTCTCGTAATCAGAGTTCATCTTACGCATGGAAGAGATTCCAAGCGGTGCACGAGATGAGTCTGTGTAATGGCTGATTTCGCTGAAGGGTGTTGTTTCGTAGCCCTCCTCGTCCATACCGCGCTCGGGAGTGCGGTGGATTCCCATTCCTTCCACACCATTGTCTTTGCTGGAGGCTCCGAGAATTCCATTTGGATTTGTAGCTGCGGAATCATCCGCGTCTCCCTCATAGCTCTGCGAGTCGGCAACGTCTACTCCAGCGGACTCCTCATCATCTTCATCCTGACTGTAGGTTCGTCGCGTATTTTTGATCCAGTCAATCTGTTCTTCCATCTTTTCCCTCAAATCACGCCAGCCTCCTGCTACGTATAGGAGAACAGAAGTGACCAAGACCAATGCGGCACAAAGGCATGTGCAAGCAATAATAAGAGTCTGGTCAACCTTTTGTGCGTCATGAGCATGCTCTTCCAGCTCCCATAGCATCGTCGCTGGTGGTTCTAGCATTTCGAAATTGACAACCACGGACTCAGCTGTTCCTCCCATGATCTGGTAAATATCTCTCAAAACTGCTTGCTCCACTTGTTCTTGTCGCGTTAATAGAATCAAAATAGATGCCATATCAGCCACCCCACTTTCAGCCAAGTACAGCACCTCCACCAGCGCATTCAAATGAAACTTGTTATTTGTTTTGGTCACGTTCTTGACGTGCATGTCGGCTGCTAGTACTTGTTGTTCGGGCAAAAGACCCAGCTCGGATTCACTCTCTTGCTTCAAAGCCTTGGTCAAAAGATCTGCTGTAGCAGTTTCATAGTTATTGATTTCGTTCAAGTCTAATGTGTCGACGTCTTCTGCTTCCCAGTGAACGTCCATAATCGCCTTGGACGAGTAGAACTGACCAATGAACGAATTATCAAAAGTGGACGAATCAAGGTAAGTGAGATTTCATGGAATGGTTCGATTTGGTATCACAACAAACACAATTACACTTATGAAAACACTTACAGCTTGTTCATGTCCAGAGACAAACGGCACAAGAAGACCAATTAGCAAGAGCCATGACGCTGTGACTGACTGTGAGATCATGTTGGAAAATTGGCTCAGTGTGCTGAGGGAATATTCAATTGTAATAGAATAATTGTGATTTGTTCGTTGTCCTTTGGATCGATGACTGTGAGAAAAGATGAAATGAAGGAAAAAGTGGCGGTTGCTCCCCAGGCGCTACAACGGTAAACTAATTCAAATCCACTGAGTGACTCGAGAATATTCCAGTAAGTCACGTATCGTTGGCATTGGCGTCAGCATGTGTCGTACATGCAGAAAGGAACTGTAGCAGTGTAGTACCAGTACGATACACGCATACTACAGTAGTAGGCGTCTGAAGCTGCGTCTGAGCTTTTTTATCACCAGCATCTGCGTACTACTCGGAGTAGTACATACTATCCATACTGTAGAATAGCTCGTAGAAGACTATCGTACATACTTGCTACTGTACACCGAATTTTTCTGTTTTTTACATAGTACACTACTAGCTAGCTAGCTAGATAGTTCTACCAGCTACTAGCTAGCCACTACTAGTAGGAACTGGTACATACGGTACACGAGTACTCGGATGCCCGTTGCCATTAAAAAAAAAGTTGGCTAAATCTGTGTCAGGAGCGTATCGTACCGGTACTAAAAAGTATATTTACGTTGGAGTTCCAGCAAATCAAATACTTTGCGTGGTCGGAATTCTGATTGCCTGGTTGGCTTCAAATGCACGAGTATTATGATGCACGTACTCCTTCGTAGAAAAATGAGTGGAAGAAGAGTGGGAAAAATTCATTCACATTCGTACGAACAGTAATAATAGCACGTGCTTTTACAAGCTCTTTTAACCAGTTCGATCACAAATCAGAAGAAAGCAACAGCAGAACAATCATCAACACCTTACTCCTTACACCAGTAACACTAACTCCGTAATTACAATGACAATGAAGCCCATCCACTCTCTGGCAGTCTTCCTTTTGGTTCTTGTGGTTGCCCTCGGTGCTGCCATGCACAAGGAACCATCGGCTTCGTCCGCTTCCAACAGCAACAACAACAAGGCAAGCGGCGGCAAGACGTTGGGCTTTTACCGTCACTTTGGGTCCACGCTGAACCGCAACAAAATCGCTGGGGCAATGGAATGCGATTACGATCATCCCGAAAAGGCAGGCTTTTGTCCGCCCATGGGAGATGATCATCCGTTTGCACAGAAAGAACAGCCAGAACGCAGCCAGTAGGCGCCCACCAACAACTAGAGTTAGGCGGTTTGAACAAACAATATAATTTCGTTGCATATAATAATATACATTTCATGAAGAACAACAGACAGACAGCTTCAGCACGCTCGTTACGACGAGAGAAGGGCGAACGCTAAAGGCTGCCATTCCTGCGGAGAAAGGAGGGGGTGGAGTTTGTGACAACTTTCCAGAATTGCTATCGGACGCCGACGGAACTGCCTAAATTGTTCGTTTGGCATGCAATTCGGGAAAGGGTGACACATTATTTTATACGGGTGGATCCAGCTAGAGTATTGGTTTGCGAGTCAAGAAGCAAATACTCATGGTGTCACAGACGAAGGAACGCAAACAATATACCACTCACTCCTATCATTAATCTAAATTAACTTTAATTAAAACCTTCACACGAAAAAAATGCAATCTGAGTGGACGTGAGCACAAGAAAGATCGTTGTCTGACTGAAGCTGCTATTTGGTGCCTTTGTAAAAAGTCTGTATTTGACAGACACAGACAAATTAACAATAGCTGACAAACCCCCTTGCAAGTGCAGTCACCGTGTTCGATAAGGATTCTGATCACCTAGAACTTCTTTATAAGTCATGTAACTATTGTTTCCTCTTTGCTCCATCCTTGCATTGGGTGAATTCCTGCTACCGAGTGATTCCGGGTGAAGGCTCTCCATATGGATATGGGACTTACAACGTTGTGGCTTGGTTCGGGTTTCTGGCGCGTCGCTTCCGGCAGCTTTGCGTGGTACCTGTCTATTACCCTATTCCCCATATGCCATGACCTCAAACATGGTTACTTGGCTCAAATAGATCTACCTAACTTTTCCTGTTTGCAACTAGACACCTTCTTCTGTTGAGTGTGAGGTGGTTCTTGAATTTGAGAGGCTCTTCTCTGGAGCAACAGCATTCTTCC
>Ga0163149_10006160_pt1 | contig 12411 bp, 18 predicted proteins | sample OliLakLV19MP5G1_FD_148604 | JGI IMG/M metagenome (GOLD analysis project Ga0163149, IMG submission 148604) | Freshwater microbial mat bacterial communities from Lake Vanda, McMurdo Dry Valleys, Antarctica - Oligotrophic Lake LV.19.MP5.G1 | ecosystem: Environmental > Aquatic > Freshwater > Lake >...
ATTCTAGCTTCTAAACTATTAACTTTTCTAGGTTCGGCGCGCTTTCAGTTCGCTTCGCTTTCGCTCGGTTCCCTTTCGCCGCTTAATCAATATAGCCCCTCCTCTCTAGAACTGTCAACTAAATTCTCGAAAAAAGTTCTGAGAGAGCCAAATCTAACGCTCCATATACATTTCAGACCCTCCTCATCCTGAGATGTTCACAAGGTTAGCCAAGATTTTATCGAGAATTCTCCTGTCCCTTCGATTTAAGGTCAATTCATTCTGTTGGGCACTTATAGGCTGGTTAGCTGGATCCAGTAGCGGTCGAATAGATCGGTGGTTTTACAGACGGGGGCAATTCGTTCACATTCATCTAGCACGGATTTGCTGGGGTATAGGTTGGGGGTCAGTCTTTAAGGAGGTGGGTAGTTAGGTCAATAGCAGCTTGATGGGCGGTCGCGAACTTGAGGCGCTCTACGGTTTTAGCGAGGCTGGCGGGTTCTAGGAGGAAATTAATCCAAGAATAGGCGGCCTCTATATTGGGGGCTGTTTGAGGAATAGCCATGGTGTCTGTCCAGAGGGAGGAGCCACTGGCGGAGATAACGTAATGAATGTCAGAGTTTTCAGCCATGATTTGGATGGCATCGGACGAGTAGTCCATGGCAATGGACAGATCGCCCGTGAGCAGTTGGTCACGTCAGCCGTCGGTAGTGAAGTTGGCGATCGCCGATTTTAGCGTCTGTAGTTTCTTGCAGGCTGCCTCTAGTTGCTTAGGATCGGTGGAATTGTAAGAGTAGCCCAGAGATTTGAGGGTGGCTCCAATTACCTCGCGGACATCGTTGAAGAGGGTAACCCGCCGAGACAGCTTTTTTTTGTTTTGCCATAGATAATCCCGGTCTTGAGGTGGTGGGATAAGTTGAGAAGAGTTGTACACCAAGCCCGTGGTGCCCCAAACGGCTGGAACGCTGTGGCGGTTATTGGGATCGTAAACAGGGTTTTTGAAATTTGACAGCAGGTTGTCTAAGCCTTTGAGCTTGGCTTGGTCTAGATCTTGCAGCAATTTTAGATCAATCATTTGCTGCACCATATAGTCTGAGGGATAGACGATGCTATAGCGTTTATCAGTCTTGCCCAGTACAGTAGCAGCAGTGGGTAAACCAACCTAGGAAATCCTTTTTTGTCACTTCTGAGAACGCTGTCTCCAATGCCTTGAGTAAATCAGGATAGGTTCTTGCACCGATGCGACGGAGAATGGTTTTAACCTTAGACCAACAGTTCTCAATGGGTGAGAAATCAGGGGAGTAAGGAGGAAGATAAATAATTCGCGCTCCAGCAGCCGTAATTAAGGCTTCGAGTTCCTGATTATTTTTATGAATCGAGCAGTTATCCATCATGACGACTGCCCCCTGCCATAATGTGGGGACTAACTTTTGAGCAATAAACGCTTCAAACGTGAGTGCATCGATCGACCCCAAAGCGCTCCATTGAACGAGCAGTCCGTTCAAGCTGACTGCCCCAATGACAGAGACGTTTTTTCCTCTGCGATTGGGACGTTCCCCGTAAGCTCGCGTCCCCTGAAGTGATCGCGCACATCGTCGGATAAAAGACAAATTAATCCCTGACTCATCCAAAAAAACAAGATTCTCTGGGGGAATTCCTTTCAGGAGGTTCCAGTACTCAAATCGAGCCAGTTGAACCGCGTCAGTTCCTTTTTTGGTCGGATAGAGACTTTTTTTTTAACGGTGAGTTTGAGTTTGAGCCGAATCATCCGATCAACCGTAGCAATCCCAATTAAAACCCCCGTTTTCTGGTGAAGTCGTTCCTGGAATTCTGCTAAGGTGGCATCGGGTTGGGCTTCGACCAGTTGTCTGAGGACATCAAGTTGTTCAGCATTCAGCTTGGTCGGGGTCTGCTCAGTTCGGACTTTGGGCGCAATCGTTCCCGATTCACGCTTTTGTTTCAGTAAGTCTTGGACAAAACTAACGGTCACTCGAAAGGTTTTAGCCAGCTTACGTTGTGAAATGCCACCTGCCTCATATGTCTCGACAACTTTCTGACGCAAGTCTAGGGAATAGGGTTTCATATGGGTGATACTCTGAACACTCAAGATTATATAAATCGTACTGCATCAGGCTGATAAGCGCTATATATGCCTCCAGCACTGTGCGATCGCTCGTAATCATCAACAGCAAAATCACTCGGACTTCAGTCTTACGAGTCAAACGTTTACCAATAGAGCCGTTCCATACATCACGACTAGCCCGACACCAAACCCAGCTAAGCTAACCCTAGAGAGCCAGGTTTCCCCTAACCGATGGGCAGTTCGCATTAGGGATGAGCCAACTTCTACCATTACTTGCAGAATCGCGCCTGTTGGCACTGGTTCTGTTGGATAAGGAAGGCTGAATGCTTTCATACATATGGGTTAGAAGGCATAACGAATTGAGAATAGTAAAGTGTACCCATCTGTCTAGACAATTATTGGAGAAGTTTAAGATAGAATCCTAAAAACTCGTTTCGATTCATCTCTGGTTCGATTTGATACAACTACCCCTGGTATCCGAAATGGATTGTAGCTGGGGTTTTATAGTCCAACGATTGGTGTAATCGTCGATTGTTGTAGAACTGAAAGTAGGCTCCTAGGTTTTCGATAGCGATCGCCACCGACCCATAATCTTTGAGATAGACCTCCTCATATTTAACAGAACGCCATAACCGTTCCACAAAGATATTGCCCAAGGCACGGCCTTTACCGTCGTGGCTGATAGCAATACCCGCCCACCTCAATGGGCAAGACCTGATTTTTTTAAGCCCGTCCAGTTCCACCTTCAGTTGTCCAATTTGTTGGTATAACGTTCCTGTCAAGTCCTCCTGTTCCTTCTGGCTTTGACCCCGTCGGCTGGAAAACACGTCCGGCAATGATTCTAGCGCTTGCTTTTTCCATTGCGTCACTTGGGTCGGGTGAACCCCCATCTCGCTGGCGATCGCGTTGACGGTTTTCAATCCCTTGACCGCTTCGATCACAACTTTAGATTTGAATTCCGCGCTGTGCTGCTTTCTCTGTATGATGACTCTCTTCTCTGTATATCTACTGTAGATGAGTCTTGAGAGCCTATCTTATTCCTCTGTCCAGTTTATAGGTAGCACTATAGTCGATGATGTTATTAATCTAAAGATTGATTTTGGTCGCTTGCTACTCGAGATTTACCCCAAAACACCTTACCTGAAAGACTCTGAAAATACACCGTGCCGATCGTGACTAGAAATAGAACGTAGGCGATCGCCTGCACTTGGTAAAGCCGCTGCGTGTAACCAAACAGCGCACTGAGCAGCAACCCTGGAAACTGATCTTCCGGCAAAACTTTGGACAAATCCCACACACCAGAACCCAATACACAGGAGTGAACTTTGGAAAAATGCTCATAGTAAAAACACAGCGATTCTGAAGCGCGATTTTGACCCGCCAAGGTTTGCATTACCTTGTCAAAGTGCCCTAATGCTGTGACCACTAAGCCTGCCACAATCAGCAGTAGCAAGACACCCATGACTTTAAAAAACTGCCGCAGGTTGAGCTTAACGCCCCACTTAAACAACAGCACTCCGACCGACGCAGAAACCAGCAACCCTGCCAACGCCCCCATTGCAGGCAGCAGCCCCTGCTGAAACTTGGCAGCAATAAAGACGACTGTCTCAAACCCTTCCCGCAGCACCGCAAAAAAGATTAGGCTAAACACGCCCCATCCTGCTGCTGTAGGTTGATCCCGTCTGAGAGCAGCCGATAGTTCTCCTTCAACCATGCCTTTCATCGAGCGCGCCTGTTGAGTCATCCAGATCAGCATCCAACTGAGCAGGGCGATCGCCACAACGCTAAAAATACCTTCCATCAAAAATTCAGCCACTGGACTCAGAGCACCCAATGACTGAAGCAGCCAGCTAAACAGTACCCCAACTAACACGCTTGCCCCAATTCCGGCAATTACGCCCAAATAAACCCATCCATTCAGGCGCGATTGCTTGGCTTTTCGCAGACACGCCAACACAATGCCGACGACCAAAGCCGCTTCAACTCCTTCGCGGAGCGTAATCACAAAGGTAGGTAAAACAGAGCTAAAGTTCATTAATTTTGAGGTTCTGAGTAAGTGGGCGTAATCAAAGACAAGATCACTTAAACCCCTGTGCCCCTGCTGCACAGGCCGCACAGGGGTTTAGGGTTTGGTAAGGCATCAGCCCGTTCATTCTGCTGGCTACTTGAGCGCAGCAACCGCTTGCTCAATTGCTTTGACTTGATTGGCAACTTCGTCAGCAGACACAGTAGGAGCAGAGGGCGGCACAGGTTGGGTCCAAGCCTTGGCTAGGGTGTCTAGCTTCGATCGCAGGTCTTTAGCAAGGGGGGCATTTTGCTGAGTCAGCTTGACCTCAATGCTCTTAAATAGTGTGTCTTTGACATAATTGACAAACCCCATTGAATCCTGATATTCAATTGCGGCTGTAATCTTGCCGTTGCTAATAGATGCTGTGTATTCTGCCGCAGCCGTATCCAACATTTCAGTGATAGCTTGCAGCACAAACTCAGGAGATTGAATCTGAGCCACAGGCAGAGCGCCGATCGCCTGATCAATTCCACCCATTGCCGCATCGTACTCAGTTGCAACATCTGGATCGTTTGGCTTAGACTTCACCAAGTCCTGCACATCTGTTAAAGATCCGCTAAATTCTGGGACTTTACGTTCTGCAAGCTGATCTTGAATATCTACATAAATTTCTTCTACAGGGTGCCCCAAGTGCGGCTCTGCTTGATCGGGCAAGTTCAACTTCAGCAGTTGCCCTGCAATCAGCATATGTCCCTTCATCAGCCCTAATTTTGTCAAATAATCGACATCTTTGGCTTCTCCAGTCAGCACGATGTCTTCGACGGTAACCTGGTTTTTAACTTGGTCAAACTGCTCTTGCTTCAGAACGCCCTTACTGACCAAATCGTCAATGCTGCCATAGGGACGGCTGGCTTGAATCTGGTGCGACAAGGCTGGAATACCCAGTTCTGCTTCTAACTTGTCTAGTTCTGACAGGATAGAGGAATTGATATTAATCTTGCGATCGCCATTTGCAGTGTTCGTCATAGCGGTGCTAGTTGGAGCGGGGCTGGTCGAGGCTGAAGGTGCAGAGCCAAACGATGACGGCGGTTGGGTGCAATTGTTGAGACCCACTACCAAGCAGAGCATGGCAACCGCCGTTAGCAAAGGTCGAAGCAGCGAGCGAAGCGTGAACATAGTTGAATTCCTGGCAAATCTAATGAAGCTAAGTTACAGCTCTAGGCAAGAAGGTTTGTTGGCAACTATGACGCGCTGTCATAATTACTTGAAGCTCTATCATCTTCTTATATAGGAATTAATGTCAACTATATTAATATACTTTCTCAGTAAGGATCGCAAATTAAATAAAACCTATATAGCCTTTCTCACTTCGGGGCAGTACAGACAAGGGGCTTAAGCCCCTTGTTTTGGAGCCTGTGATGTACTTCATTTATCTGAGAACTGCTATAGGACTGACGCACAGTACAAGAAAACCAACAATTGAGTCATGTGACGGGCGCGCCGCGCTTGCCACATTACTCAACTGCACCAGTCCTACGGGCTAATTTTTCCCCAATCCTAGGCATTGGCTCAGTTCTGATCTCAGGAGCGCAGAACGCTAGGGCTTGGAATCACGTCAAACCTCCCCATACAGCCTGCTTCAGCGATCGCATCTTGATGGGGGTGAAACATGAACTTTCCAGGATAAGGGTAGGCAAATTCCAAGATATGTCGTTCGGCAGTGCCCATGGTCACTACATCCGTGGTCATCGTTGGGGATAGCGTCATGCCTGTAGGAAACAGCTTAAAGAAGTTGGCGTGCAGATGAAAAGTAACCACCGGATCAAATTCAATCAGGTTCAACACATACAGACGTACTAATTGATTTTGATAAATGGGAATTGGATTTTGCTTGTAGTAATTGGGCAGTCCATTAAAGGCGTAAAGCTCATTCTTATTCTCTTCGTTGACGTCATAGCCCTGCATCACCAACACCATTTCGTCAGCCGGGGCTCGCCCTGCTTTAGGGTCAATGATAAACATGCCGTGTAGCCCTTTGCTGATGTGGCGGGTCACAGGGGCAATGTGGCAGTGGTAGAGATGAACACCGTAAGGAACGGCATCAAATTCATAGATGAATGCCGTATCGTTTTGAACAGGCTTAATTCCATCTACTTCAGCGGGATGGATGCCGTGAAAATGCATTGTGTGGGCATGTCCTCCTTTGTTAAGGAAAACGACCCGAACGCGATCGCCTTCTCTAGCGCGTAGCGTTGGCCCTGGTACCCGTCCATTGTAGTTCCAAGTCACGTAGGAAATGGCTTCATTCAACTGCAATGTCGTGGTTTGAGCCGTAATTTGAAATTCTCGAATGGTACGCCCGTTTTCTTGTTTTAGCGTGCCATAATCAAATTCTCGACAGATCTGCATCGGGTTGATGCCGTTGCCATAAGTCGGCGTGCCGTCTGGAATGGGAGGGATCTGAACCGTGGACATTGCAGAAGAGTGCTTCAACTGCTGTACTACTAACGCTGTCCCCGCAACACTCATGCCCGCTAAGCCCAACTTCAGAAGTTGGCGTCGATTTAGAGATTTTAGAAATTTGTTTGGCTCAATCGGCATGTTTGTTGAGAAGCATCTTGATTCCACCTATAAAATTTATCATTGCTTTGTTGAAAAAAGATAGCAATAACTTAGACAAACCAGCTCAATTGAAAAAATCGTTAGGAGCCTTGTAAAGATAACTTAATCAAGCAAGGGGCTTAAGCCCCTTGTGTGGGAGGCTAGAGCGATCTAAACCAAGTCCATATTGAGAACTGTAGTTTTAGCCCTCACCCCCAGCCCCTCTCCCAAAGGGCGAGGGGAGCCGGAAAAGCTTTCAAAGTCCCTCTCCCTGGGGAGAGGGATTTAGGGTGAGGGAAACCCTGGGTTTCAAGTTAGACGAGGTTTAGAGATGCTCAGTTTCACCATTGAACAGGATGTTTGAGCAGTCATATTTGCTCTGAGCTTTTGTATCTGACATTAGAAATCTGACGTTTGACAAACCAAATAGTTAAGGGTGGCATCAGCAACCACATGAATAATGGCACTAGCCCAGTGCCTAAGAAAGGAATTGTTGGCATGAACTCAGCGTATGCCCACCTGTCAAGCGGTCCAGTCGCCAAGGCTTCAAAAACAATTGTTATAACAACTCCCACAAGTGTAAAAAGGCTTATCTGCTTGCGGCTTGGTCGATGCACCCATTGACGTGACTTTGATAGAGCTGCAACCACCCAAAAAGAGGTCAGCGAAATCCCAACATCTCCAACTGTAGCGAGGGTGCAGTTTCTAGTTCTGTCAAAGCAAGAGATCGCATTTGAAACTTGGTAAAACGGCATTTGCTGAACTTCCCAAAAGAAAGATAACAGAAATGAGAATATACCCACATTCCATTCGGGTGAGTTTAGCCAGCGCAAAGAGCAAATGATGTTCTGACGATTTGACATAAGATTACTAATCCACTGAGTAACCTGCGGCGACGATCGCATTCTTCACCGCTATTTTAGTCTGTTGAGTTTCGATTTTGACCTGCTTCATGCACTGCCAAAATATCTTGAATCTCCCGCAGGCTGAAACCCAAGGACTGCGATCGTTTAATAAATGCCAACCGACTCAGTACCGTTGGCTTAAATAGACGGTAGTTCGATTCTGAGCGGCTAATCGTTGGGGCGAGCAAGCCAATCTCCTCGTAATAGCGAATTGTTTTGATGGGTAAATCGCTACTGGCGGCAACTTCGCCAATCTTCAACGAACTTTCTGTCTCCGCTGTAATCATTCTGGGCGCCTCGCTCATAACAAATTAATTTCTATCTTTATCTCGGAGTCTCTAGTTGACTGGAGGGTCAAGGCGTGCAGTAAAAAAAGAATTCAATGCTTAAAACAGTGATGCCTTTTAGTTCTAAATTTCTTGAGTTTGGAGGAAGGCAGAAATCGGCAATTTTACTGCCAAGCCCTAGCTTAACTGCACTCGACGCAGCAGTATCGCGTTAATCGATACAACTACTGTAGAAACCGTCATGAATACGGCTGCAAGCGCAGGGGAGACCATAATTCCTAAAGGGTACGCCACTCCAGCCGCTAACGGAATGCCAATGACGTTATAGCCAGCTGCCCAGACCAAGTTTTGAACCATTTTGTTGTAGGTGGCTTTTGCCAGTTTGAGGGCATAAGTCACGTCTAGCAGGTCATTTTTAACCAGTGGCATCGAAAGATCTTTTAGATCCTCTATCACTTTAGGCTTCGTTATAGAAGCCTTAGATCGATGAGCGATGGATTTCATTATCAACATTCCTTCTATTTTTGTTATGTCACAGATTCCGTAAGTTTCAGGATGCCAGCGAGCCTACCCTTGCCCTATTTCTCGCTCTCAAGTATTGCCTTTGCTTGCAAAAGTTCCTGGTGCTTTTCTTCGCTGATCCGGGGATAGTGGAGATTGAGTTCCTTCAATTGGGAATAAATAATGCCTGCTACAGCAAGGCGAGTGAACCATTTATGATCGGCTGAGATAATGTGCCAGGGTGCCCACTCTGTACTGGTGTGATTGAACATGTCTTCGTAGACCGTCATGTAGTCATCCCAAAAGACACGTTCCTTTACATCATTAGCGGAGAATTTCCAGTTTTTCTCACGGCAATCAATTCGTTCTAAAAAGCGTTGCTTTTGTTCTTCTTTAGACGCATTCAGGAAAAATTTCAGGATCACTGTCCCGTTCTTGACGAGATAGTTCTCGAAGTGATTGATTTCCTCAAAACGCTGCTTCCAAAGGTGTGGGTTGATTAGGCTAGGCGGAAGTTGCCGTTGCTCTATGATTTCTGGATGGACTCGTGTGATCAAGATTTCCTCGTAATAAGAGCGGTTAAAAATGCCAATTCGTCCTCGTTCCGGTAGCGCTTTGGAACATCGCCATAGATAGTCATGATCCAACTCTTCTGTAGACGGAGCTTTGAAGCTATGCACTTGACATCCCTGGGGATTAATTCCGGACATTACATGCTTGATGGTGCTGTCTTTACCCGCAGCATCCATTGCCTGAAAAATGATGAGTACGGCATAGGTGTTTTGGGCATAAAGCTTATCTTGACATTGTGCTAAAGCCTTGATCACTTCGCGTAAATCACGTTTAGCATCCGATTTCTTCAGATAATGGGCTTTGTAATCTGGGTCATAGTCTTTGGTAAGGGAAATTTTCTGCCCTGGCAGTACCATAAAGGGACGCATAAATTCGGTATGACTTTTGCTGTCAAATAGATTTAACGATGAATCTTTCTGGTTATGGTGTTTGGTCATCTTTTTGCGCCTCTCCTATCAAGGTAATGTGTTGAGATATGCGAACGGGCAGAATTAACAATTGCTACTTTTGAGGTTGGAAAGAATTAATTGGTGAATTGACTGGTTGAGGACGAGAACGACCCCACCGCCAACCTAAACCTCCTCCTGCAAATAAGGAAAAAGCAAACACCGCAAGACAACAAACTATCATCATGCCCATCATCATATTCATCCCAGACATTCCAGATGTTTGCGGACGATCTTCCAATTCTCCTGGTTCTTTCTTATTCATTTTTTTAATTCTCCGTATTTATTTATTTATTTGGTTGATTTGATGTGTGGGTTAACGATTGGGATAACTACTCCTAGCGATCAAACGGATTTTTATACATTGTAAATTCTGATTTTAAATGCCAAATTCTTGCTTGAGTTGGGCAACCCAGTTTTCAATCCGTTTATCAGTCAAATCAGACTGGTTATCTTCGTCCAGCGCAAGACCGACAAATTTACCATCCCTGACCCCTTTAGATTCATTAAATTCGTAGCCTTCAGTAGACCAGTAGCCGACGGTCGTACCACCTCGCTCGGAAATTTTTTCCTCTAATATGCCGATCGCATCTTGAAAACTATCGGCATAGTTAACCTGGTCTCCGAGTCCAAAATAGGCAACTTTTTTGCCAGTAAAATCAAGGTTGTCAAGTTCCTCATAAAAGACATCCCAGTCCGCTTGTAATTCGCCAACGTTCCAGGTGGGACAGCCAATAATGATGTTTTCACGATCGAAATCACTCGCTGCTGCCTTCGAAATATCTATGATTTCAACGACAGTATCCCCGCCAAACTCTGTTTGAATTGTCTCTGCGTCGGTTTGGGTATAACCTGTTTGTGTGCCGTAAAATAAGCCAATCTTAGTCATGATTATTTCCTCTGTAATAAAGAATGCTGGATTACCTTTGACAAAGTAGTTTAACTAGCAGCAGGATAGCCAACTTTGGCGATCGCTTCTTTAATTGCTGTCTCGGAAGCTTTCGTTTCTACTGACACGCTCTTGGTCTGCGGATCGGCTTGAACGATCGCGTGAGCATCGACGGCCTGAATTGCTTGAGTGATAGTGCTTACACAACCACCACAGGAAATCTTGGGAACTTTTAGTTGGACTGTCATAGTTTTGAGTGGTTACTCTTCGGTAATTTAGTAATCGAACAGCAGTAAATCGAAGGGTGAGAGAATGCGCATCTCGCACATCACAGGCTGCCTCTAATTCAATTGATAATACTGTTTGCTATTTTTCAAACGGTTCCGCCATACTACCCGAATGGTAATCTCGACAATCGACGGCTTGCTCAGTTAGCACGCTTTCTGGATGGAGGGCACACTTGAGGTAGGGATTATGGCTAAAATACTGACAGTGGTGACACGGGACTTTGGCACGCGATTTGAGGCTGAATGGACGCTGTACTGCCTTGGGAAGGTGAGCATAGATGCAAGCAGCGATCACCCAGCTAATCATAAAGCTGGCCATAACCAGGAAGCCCACATTTGGCTCAGAGGCAGTTGTAGCCCCCTGATAGCCTGGAGGAAGTGAATTAGATGGCGGAGTTGCTATCGTTCTTGCTTCCATTGACATTGCTTTCACGACTTCATTTGTGTTCTAAACTCTGTTCTCAATAACTTGGACAATGATGCGCTGCCATTCCATCAATATGGAACAGTGTGTGCAAATGCTTCGCTTTGAGCGAGAGCAATTCCTGGAAGCTAGGCGGCTTTAGCCATTTCGATTTTCGTTAAAGCCACCTGAAGCTTTGCCTCATCCTCATGGGATAACGAAGTTTGCAGTACCTTACCCTCAAACTTGCTTAAATCTTCTAACACCTTGTCAGGCGTAGATTGTCTCACTAAGACAAAAATGGCAGAGGTGCCAGGCTCGATCGTATTGCCCAACTCCCGAATGAAATTGTCGTCAATCCCAATATCGGTTAACGCGCCTGAGAGGGCACCAATGGCTGCGCCAAAAATGGCCAGCAGTGGTTGTAAGAAAATCAAGCCGATTAACAGTCCCCAAAAGCCGCCACTTAAGGCACCAGAAGCGACGAGTTCTTGCGTTTGTTTGAGTCTAACCTTGCCGTCCTTGTTTCTGACGACGATCGCGGCATCTTCCAAATCGAGCAGATGGCTCCGCTCTAGTTTTCTCAAATCGAGTAGCACTTCATCTGCCTTAAATTCGCCCGAAAAGCCAATCACAATTAAGTCACTCATATTTCTTACCTGTTGGAATAAACGTCAATCTTTGCTTGAAAGTGGAAAGAATCTGAACGCAAGACAGTGTTTTCTATCTAAACGAAAATCTGTTGTAAAGTCGGGCAAGCAAAGCAGCAGACAACCCAGTACCGATTGACCAAAAGAGAAGACCTGTAACAAAGTTTTCCCAAGTCACAATTAGGGTCATGCCAGTTAAACTTGTATGAACGATAGAGCTGAAGAACGCCATTGCTAATTGAGGTGACAGAAGCACAAACAGGATGCAGAGGAGATAAATGGTTCCTGTCGTAATGGCTGTGGCAAGAAAGAGCGATCGCTCATTCAGCTTCATGCCAGAATAACTGCGAATATGGTTCTCTGCAACGTGATGAATGTTACGGGTCATGATGATACTCCTCTAAACGAGATAGTTTTTTCTGAGCAGAGCGACGACCCCACGGCCAAAAAGCAGGTGTCGCTGCGGCATAACGGGCATACTCGTCACCAAATTCTGCTAAGGCATCCCGTTCCTCTTGATGTGCTAAGCGAATGTACATTGTGACCAAGATCGGGAACATAATCAAAGTGATGAGCGTGGGCCATTCCACCAAAAGCCAAACATGATGCTAATGAAGCCGACATACTGCGGATGACGAATGGTGGCATAGGGTTCTGATATTGCCAAAGTATTGCTCCGCTGAGTTTTGTAGAGCACTTCCCAAGCCCTGCCCAAATAAATCAGCCCACCGAAAACCAACACGCTGCCTAGAATGTGAACGGGATTCCAATGCGGATCACCCTTCCACCCCAGCAGTGT
>Ga0163149_10006161_pt1 | contig 12411 bp, 12 predicted proteins | sample OliLakLV19MP5G1_FD_148604 | JGI IMG/M metagenome (GOLD analysis project Ga0163149, IMG submission 148604) | Freshwater microbial mat bacterial communities from Lake Vanda, McMurdo Dry Valleys, Antarctica - Oligotrophic Lake LV.19.MP5.G1 | ecosystem: Environmental > Aquatic > Freshwater > Lake >...
AAAGCCTCGTGCTGCTTGTGTTTTACTTGATTTCATTCTGCAAATAGAAATAAAATAATTCCATAATTTAAATGCTTAGATACGATTTTATTAGATTGTTTTTAACATTCTATTTTTAGAACTCCCCTAATGTTACGGGAAATAATATTGAGATAGAAGCCGAATATCCCAAACCCGGCTTTACGGTTGAGTGTTTTAATGCAGATACTTTTAATCTTGGCAAACTTTGCATCGGAACATATTCTTTGCAATTTAGTCCATACACTATAATAGATTTGGTTAGTGGCAGTCCGTCAGTAAAAGTATTTTTAGATAGTGCTTTTATTTCTTTTGCTGTTACAGGAACTCCGGGACAATACCAATTAAATTTACCTCAAACAATTTCATTATGTGATGATGAAGTTATTCTTGATGCAGGTTATTATTCCAACATAAATTATTTATGGAACACAGGAGAAACAACACCACAAATAAATGCTCTGGAAAGCGGAAAATATATTGTCAAAATTTTTGAAGGTAACTGTGAAGTAAATTCTGATACTTCAATTGTTATTTCGGGTTGTGAACTTTATTTCCCTAATTCGTTTACTCCAAATGGAGATGGTATTAACGACGTGTTTGCGGCGAAAGGAATTGACATTAAAAAATTTGAAATAACTATTTACAATCGCTGGGGAGAAAAAGTTTCATCTTCCACTAGTATTGACCGATGCTGGGATGGTAAATTTGGAAATGGCGATGCGCCGCAAGGTGTATACATATGGCAGACTTCATACATAACCACCGATAACGGGTCGCAACGAATAAACAAAATCGGCCATGTAAACCTGCTGAGGTAAGGACATTATTTCGCGTACATTTGTTGTGCATGTCTCCCACAAAAAAATTTTTAACCTGGGGTCCAATAATTCTTCTCGGACTTTTCTCTGTAATTATTGCGTATGCATTTTTGGGTCCTGCGGAAACTGGTTCTGCGATTGCAATAATTAAGAATAAAAAATTTGTTCCAGCATCAACCTATACTCAGTATAATGGCACACGTCAAACAGGATCTGTACCTATAAGAGAGTCCTACCAACTGGAATTATCTGCTGAAAAAACAGGAACAATGTATGCTTCAATAAGTATTATTGGTGCCAATGAATTTGAAATAGGGAAGAAAGTAAATGTGAATTATACTATTCGTTCCATTCCCTTTTTGTGGAAAAAAATACTTGTTAATGAAGTAAAGGTAGTTGAGGAGTAGCGCCTTTTTAATTCAAAAATTGAATTACCTCTCTGCTTAACGGACTTACTGCTGAAGAAAAGCAAGCTTCGAGTTCGCCTTTTTCGTTGATAAGATATTTGCAAAAATTCCAGCTAGGTGATTTATCGTTCCATCCGTTTTGTTCTTTTGTAAAAAGCCAGGAAAATAATTCGCTGGATTGTTCACCTTTTACATTTCCTTTAGAGAATATTTTAAATGTTACTCCGTAATTTACCTGGCAGAATTCTTCAATATTTATTTTCGACTCTTTCATCCCAAAATTATCGCTGGGAAATCCAAGGACTTCAACTTTTTCACCGTACTTTTCATGTAGTTGTTGAAGTTCCTGTAATTGCGGAGTAAACCCACATTTTGAAGATGTATTTACGATCAATATCTTTTTTCCTTTGTATTCAGAAAATGAAATCTCTTTACCGTTTGCCGTTTTAAGTTTGATATCATAAACCGATTTTGCTTCCGTCTCATTTTCGATAGCAATTGGCCTTGCTACTACTTTTCTAAATCCAAAAGTTTTGGCCACAATTAGTATAGAGTTGTATATGAATGTTAACATGAGCAGTGATTTATACAAACAAAAATATGGCCAATAAAATAAGCGAAGTATCTATTTTTTGAACATTATCAAAAGTCTGATTTTATAGATTTGGGTATTAAAACTGGGTTTTTTTCGTCAAATGTGTGGAATTTAATATGTAAAGTTAGTCCAAAATTTCACTTTACCTTTGGGGTCTAATCTCTTCTTTTGGCCTCGTTAAACCGTAACTACTTACTACTTCACCTCATCGTTTTTATCTGGGGCTGGACCGGTATTTTTGGTAAGGCCATTGATTTACCGGCGATTCAATTGGTATGGTTGCGTTTGCCAATTGCCCTTATAGGAATTTTTGGATTTATGATCTATAAAAAGATTTCTCTCAGGGCAACTAAAATGGAACTGCTTAAAATATGTTCCGTAGGATTAATTGTAACGATACATTGGGTCGCGTTTTATGCCGCGATAAAAGAAAGTAATGTTTCTGTTACGCTGGCCTGTTTCTCAGCAGGCTCTTTATTTACGGCTTTTATAGAGCCAATTTTTTTCAAAAGAAAAATATTGTGGTACGAACTTTTATTTGGTGCAATGGTGATCGGCGCCTTGCTCTTAATTTTTAATGTGGAGTCGAATTATAAAACGGGAATTGTATTGGGAATTTTGGCAGCCCTTACTTCATCAATATTTGGAGTATTAAATGGAGTAATGGTTAAACAAGGGATCGATTCAGCTAAAATAGCATTGTATGAAATGCTTGGAGGCTTTGTTGGACTTACTATTTATGTTGTTTGTGTTGGCATATTTTCTCCACACTGGCTAGTTATTTCAACACAAAATTGGATTTATATGCTGGTATTTGGATTGGTTTGCACAACCTTGCCTTTTTTGATCGGTATGTATATATTAAAAGAAATAAGTCCGTATACAGTATCGTTAACATTAAACCTGGAAACAATTTACGGAATAATTTTTGCGTTTTTTATTTTTCATGAACACGAACAAATGACAACCGGATTTTTTATTGGCACTCTTATTATTTTATCTACGATATTTGTAAATGGGATTCTAAAGAAATATTTGAATAACAAATGATTTTTACGAATTACGAATCTATACGAATGATTACGAAGTGGAAATAAAAAATAAATATTGTAATAGCCTTTTCGAATACTCCCGCTTCAAAACCCGTGAAGTAAAAGTGGGTGATATTGGCATTGGTGGTAATAATCCTATCCGCATACAAAGTATGACGACTACCGATACAATGGATACGATTAAAACCGTTGAGCAAAGTATTCGCATGATAGAAGCTGGTTGTGAATTGGTTCGCATTACAGCGCCAAGTATCAATGAGGCAAAAAATTTAGAGAACATAAAAAATGAATTGCGTAAACGTGGTTATACCACACCGCTTGTTGCCGATATCCATTTTACGCCTAATGCAGCGGAGCATGCAGCGCGCATAATAGAAAAAGTGAGAGTGAATCCGGGTAATTACGCCGACAAAAAAAAATTCGAACACATTGATTATTCCGATTCAACATACGAAGCGGAATTAGAAAGAATCCGCGAGCGCTTTACTCCGCTTGTAAAAATTTGTAAAGAGTATGGTACCGCAATGCGTATTGGTACAAACCACGGTTCACTGAGCGATAGAATATTAAGTCGTTATGGCGATACACCATTAGGAATGGTTGAATCGGCATTTGAGTTTTTGAGAATTTGCGAGGAAAATAATTACTATGACATCGTGCTTTCAATGAAAGCGAGTAATGCGCAGGTAATGGTGCAGGCTTACCGTTTGTTGGTTAACAAAATGTTGAGCGAAGCGAAATCCCGACAAAAGTCGGGAATGACTCCCGATATGATTTATCCTTTGCATTTAGGAGTTACAGAAGCCGGTGATGGAGAAGATGGAAGAATAAAATCGGCAGTAGGGATTGGAACATTGATGGAGGATGGATTAGGCGATACCATTCGTGTTTCATTAACAGAAGAGCCCGAGTTTGAAATTCCGGTGGCGAAGGAGTTGGTGAATCGTTATGAGTCTCGGGTTTCGAGTTTGGGGTTAAATATTGATTCAAAACCCAAAACCCAAAACCCAAAACCCGAAGCATTCTCTCCATTTGAGTATACGAAAAGGAAAAGCGTAGAGGTATTGAATATCGGCGGACACAATGTCCCTCGCGTAATTGCAGATTTTTCTGAGAAACAAAAAATAACACCTGCATCATTATTTGCGGTGGGATATAATTATTCTGTACCGCTTGACAAATGGAATATAACTGATCAGGCTTGCGATTTTATTTATGTTGGAAAGAACGAAGTTGATTTTGAAATTCCCGGAACGCTTGGAATTATTTATGATGCAGAGGTGTGGGGTAAGCTGAAAAATAAACTTCGTTGTTATCCTTTGTTTACAACTGAAGGGTGGTTATCAAAAAAAGAAGGTAGCAGTGAATTGAATTTTATTGTTGCCAACTATGATTTATTAGCTCAAGTCCCGATAACTATCGGGACAAAGTTTAAAGTTCAAAGTTTGGACGCGACATGCGTTATTGTTCTCGAAACTAACAGTGATCACGGAATGGCGGAACAGCGTGCTGCATTTTTTGAGTTGATAAAAAATAATAATTCAATTCCGGTTATTATAAAAAGAAATTATTCAAATGTAAATGAAGAGCAATTTCAATTGTATTCATCTACAGATGCAGGTGCATTATTTCTCGATGGGTTTGGTGATGGGATTTGGTTGTCCGCCTTCGCCGAGGCTTCGGCGGATAAAAACGCAGAAAAAATCCCTCAAAAAAACGTTAATTCAACTGCATTCGGAATTTTGCAGGCAACACGCACACGCATTTCAAAAACAGAATACATTTCTTGTCCATCCTGTGGCAGAACACTTTTCGATCTCCAGGAAACAACTGCAAAGATCCGTTCACGCACCGATCATTTAAAAGGAGTGAAGATCGGTATCATGGGATGTATCGTAAATGGTCCTGGTGAAATGGCTGATGCGGATTATGGTTATGTTGGTACCGGCATTGGAAAAATTACTCTCTATAAAGGCAAAGAAGTAGTAAAGCGGAATATCCCTTCCGAAAGCGCGGTCGATTCGCTTATCGATCTTATCAAAGAACACGGTGATTGGGTAGAGAAGTAATAATTTTTCTTTCTCAGTTAATTTTTTCAATAGACCTACGATAAAAAGATTTCTTTGCCAATAAATAGAAAAATCCTAATAAATTTGCTTTGATTCTCTGAATCATGAAAAGCAAAGCCCCGAAGAAACAACCAGCAGTAAAAGGCGAGAGTCTAACAACTTTTCTTTTATTGATTGTAGTTATTGTTACCGCGTTTGTTTTTTCAAACGCTACCAGTGGCGCTTGGCAGACAAATTGGGATGACAATATTTACATTCTTAATAATCCCCATGTAACAAACTTTTCTATCCCAGAGATTTTTACCAGTATCGATGAAGACAATTACCACCCTTTAACAACTTTGTCTTACGCCATTGAATATAAACTGAGTGGTTACGATGCTCAGAAATTCCATTTACACAATATTATTTTGCATTTGATAAATGTTGTGCTCTTATTTTTTTTACTAAAACGCTTATCATTAAAACCTATTCTCGCCATTGTTGTTTCATTATTATTTGCCATTCATCCCATGCGGGTAGAATCTGTTACATGGATAAGTGAACGGAAAGATCTGTTGTACTCGCTTTTCTTTTTTGTCTCGTTGATCTTTTACGTAAGATATACACAGGAAAATGGCAAAAAGAAATACTATTATTATTCCATTGCGGCTTTTATATTGTCACTGTTATCCAAGTCCCAGGCTGTTGTACTTACGCCAATTATTTTTTTAATTGATTTTCTTTTCAAGCGAAATATCAAATCAACTATCGTTGAAAAAATCCCTTATGTTTTATTGTCAGTTACATTTGGTCTGCTCGCCATTTATTCGCAGCGGGAATCCGGGGCTTTACGCGTTGCTCCTGATTTTGCCATTGCAGAGAGGATATTCATAACAAGTTATACCATACTGTTTTATATAGTCAAAACAATAATACCGGTTAAGCTATCTGCCTTGTATCTCTATCCGCAAAAAACGGGAGCAATGTTGCCCATTATATTTTATATTTCTTTCGCTGTTTTGTTATTACTCGTATTTCTGGTTTGGAAGTTCCGTAATTATTATAAAGAATTTGTGTTTGGAATTTTATTTTACTTTTTTGCCATCAGTGTTATTCTTCAGGTGATACCTGTTGGGAGGGCAATTACTTCGGACAGGTACAGTTATATTGCTTCAATAGGAATATTATGGATCGTGGTTTTATTCTGCGATCGTATAATGACTCAAAACCCCCAATGGAAAAATTATTTTATTGCAGCGTTTATTGTAGTTGCCGGATTGTTCGCAATGCAAACGCATGAGCGTAATAAAATATGGGAGAACCCGATCACATTGGTTACGGATGCGATTGAAAAGGCTGACACTAATTCTTTGTATATGGATTACCTGTATGCATCACGTGGTTCGGCAAAGGATAAAACAGAAAATTATGCTGAGGCAAATAAAGATTATGACATTGCTATTCGTTTAAACCCGCTTTATTCCAAAGCGCTTTTGAACAGGGCGCTGAACAAGGAAAAATTAAAAGATTATGCGGGGGCGATCCGCGATTACGGATTGGCGATAAGGGGAGAACTTAATTACACCACCGCTTATTATTCACGAGGCACATTACAAATAAATTTAAAAAACTATCAGGCTGCTATTGCTGATTTTGATACTGTGTTGATGATCGACCCAAAATATTCTGAGGCATACAACAATAGGGGAGCCGCAAAACATTTAATGGGAAATGTTGCAGGGGCCTGTGAGGATTGGAAAGCGGCCGCTAGCAGGGGTCTGGAAAATTCTATCAATAATGTGAAGAAGTATTGTAAGTAAAAATTTACACTTTACTGCCCAACAGTTCTTCTACCCAATTTTTTCCCCACTCTTCAATTTCTTTTTCTGTCCATAATTCAGGGTAAAAAATTCTTTTCTGAAAACGCGGGGGTAAATACTTTTGCCAGTTGGTTCCTCCTGTTGCGGCAATGTCTTCCGGATTTTTTTGCAGGTATCTGGCAGCAGATTTATAATGTACCAGTGGCCAGTTGATATTTACGTTTATATCCAGCCATTTCAATTCATTAATCAGTTTTTGATCTTTTTGTTCTTCGGCAGAAAGCGATTTATATACAGACCAAATATTTTTGGTTTTACATTCATTTGCAAGACCAATCAATTGAACTGAATATTTTTCCTCGAATTGCTTTAGCGTCAATGTTTTTTTTCCTGAATCAAGTTCGGTTGCACCTGCTTTCCAATATATATGCTCAAACATCTCTTCTATACCCGAATTTTTATTTCTGTAGTTATCCCGAACGTCTTTGGCAACAAGATTTATAAAATCACTTGCGTGAATTTCTACCATGCGATACTGCGCACTTTGGAATCCGCTGGCAGCCAGCAATGACATTCTGAATTTTAAAAATTGTTCCCGTTCCATTCCTTCTATCATAATGTCAAAGGAGTGGGTAAGGTTTTTAAAATAATTATTTACCCTGTGTAGTCTTGCTGTAGTGAAAGCAGCACTTGGTTCTTGTTGAGCGCCAATTTGTTTTAATTCGTGTAAACTAAGTTTGAAATACAACTCGGTTATCTGATGATACATAATAAAAATATTTTCATCAGGAAACCCTGTGCGCGGGTTTTGTATGCTAAGTAATGTATCCAACTGAATGTAATCCCAATAAGTAAGCGGCTCTGAATATAAAAGACCATCAAGGTAAGCGCCTAAATCCTGTCCCATTGCTGCATACTTCTGATCCAGCAATTTTATTTTTTCAATGATCTCCGGTTTAATCTCCATGATTTTATTTTTTTCTTCTGCAAAATAAAAATTGCAGCACATATAAATAATGATCTATGTCAGTTTTTACATAGCCATATCCGGCTCTTTGTAAATGATCAATGACAATTTACCCACATGATGATAGTCTGCGCTTTCATCCATCAATTCAATCCGAACGGAGGTATTGTTATATAACGTGAGCCATGACCAAAGCACATTATTTTCTTTTTGCGGTTCTTTATATCGTTTGCTAAAATATGAAATGAACGATTCGCATAAAGTTTTTGCAATGGTATCGTTAGTGACATAAATATCAGCACGTATCTCGTTGAGTGAATTATTTTCAAGTGTATACGCAATGGTATAGTTGTTAGTTGAATCAACCGGGAATTCGTAAAACAGGTAATCAGGACTTTCTTCTGAAATGTGAGCCGATTCAGCTTTTTTTATTTCTTCCAGGTTTGCGCCAAGGTCAATACCTCTTAGCATTCCCTTTTCGGTCTTAACAACTTCATCCATCATATTCTTATTGCTTGTAGTTGTAGTGCTGCAAGCAATAACAAAAAGACAAATGGCTGTAATTAAAAGGGATCTCATTTACGTTAACAAAGTTAGCGAAAAATTCAGCTTGCAATAATGATTTGTTCCTGCTGTATCATAGGTTCCCCCTTATATCTTAGGAATAACTGGGCAACGGTTAAAACATCTTTCTGGCAATAAGTAACGATACGCTCTAAATTTTTTTCTTCCCAATAAACTTTTGCTACCTGGCTGCCATCAATATCATCCTTAGGAGTAGGAATCCCAAAAACTGCCGCTAGTAGTGTGAGTGATGTATAACTTTTGTAATCTCCGAATTTCCATAGCTCCATAGTGTCCAGGTGTTTTATTTCCCAAGGCTTTTTGCCTGCTATATTAAGTATTTTCGGAAGTTTTAACCCGTTGATCAATGCGCGGCGGCAAATAAAAGGGAAATCGAATTCTTTGCCGTTATGTGCGCAAAGCGTATGCTGTTCTTTGTTGTAATGGGATTGAAGCAGACCAAAAAATTCTGTCAGTAATTTTTTTTCATCATCACCAAAAAAAGATTTTGTTTTGTATTCTTTTCCCTTTGTAACAATGCCAACCGATATGCAAATTACTTTCGCGAACTCGGCATAGATTCCCGCTTTTATGTAAAGTTCTTCGGGCGTTTCTTCTGAATAACGAAATTTAAGGTCCCATGATTTTTTCATGTTCTCATCCAGCTCATTGTATTTATAAGCGATAGGAGCAGTTTCAATGTCAAGAAAAAGTACGTCTTCGATGTTAATGTTGTCAAGCATGTTCTTGTTATTTTATTAGTTCAAACCTACGGTTTTTTTTGTTTTGTTAAAATCAGATATAGCGCAACCACAACTATCCACGTAAAAAAGCAATCGAGCAATAACATATTAAAATGCCAGCCTGAATTTGGAATTGGAAGGTCAAGAAAAAACTGATTATAATATGTAAATGGAAATCCAATTTCTAGGGTTGAGTTTATTTGCCTATGTAAAGGACTGTTAATTTGATATAGGACTGTAACAAAGGAGGTGGAAAAAAATAACAGAACAGACAAGAACGTGCCTTTTAATATCCTTTGTATTAAATTTTTCCGCAAAATGAATTTAGTTTTATTCTGATCAGATTCTAGTTGTATTTTCTTACTTTATCATCACCCCTTTTTTATTTATCAGCGGGATAGTTATAAAATTATCTTCTTTTATACTCTCGGCAAGAAAGATGTATTTTTTATCGTACATCATTTTATTGAGATAAAAGCTTACCCAATATTCGTTGCTTAGTCCAAAAACGTCTTCCATGATCAGCTCTACTTTCGCAAAACTTTTAGCAGGAATTTCTTCAATGAAATGGCGGAGGATAGATGTTTTTACACTCTCATCATTTACAAGTCCATAGCCCTTCGAAGAGATCAAAACGCCTGTAATTGGTTCTTTTTTTAAATTGATGATGTAAACATTCCACTCTGCTTGTGCCAGTTCATTTTCTTCTTTCACAACGGCCAAGGCAATGTCTTCTACAACAGGATGAACAATATCTTTACGCATAATTCGAATTTACGAATTACAAATTTACGATTTATACGAATATACTTATCCAGGAGAATCCGAAACATTCATAATTCATGGCTTGTTTAGTGTATTTTGGTAGTTTTATGGAATAGATAAAATCGGCGCGTTTTTTTGTAAATCTGAGGTAATGTATAAATCATTTTTTGTTTTTTTAATATTAATAATCCAATTTTTATCACCGGTTATTTATGGTCAAACAGGTGTAATAAAAGGTTCTGTCAGAGATGCTTTAACAAAGGAGACGATTCAAAATGCAACGCTTGTTTTGGTGTCAGATAAAGAAGAGACAATACACAAGTCAACAAGATCTGGGGACTATAAAATAGAAAAAATCCCTGCCGGCTCTTATACACTTAAGGTATTATACGTAGGCTATTCGGACAAAATCATACGACTTTCGGTTAAGGACGACACTACTATAATAAACATTAATTTAAGTACTCCGAGAGACACCACATACCACTTTCCTTTTAATGGGAAGCTAATGGGAGAGTTCAAGTATGATTCGAAAGAAGGGATTTCTTTTGTGTTTGAAACAGATCCTCATTGGCTATATAGTGATGGAACTCGCATTTGTTATGAAAAGGAGGTAACAGAAAACGAGATCCTTTTCGATTTTAAGCAATTGGAACAACATCGGGGCATGCTGCATACTCTTGGTATGGGTGGTGTTTCCTCCAGAATCACTCTTGGAAACCTGGCAGAAGGGAAATATCATTTACGAATAAAAGTAGGAAGCCGGAAGAGTAGGTGAAGGATTATTGTAAAAAAAAGTATGATCGTATTTAAAATGAGATTTAAAAGGCAATTAAGAATAAAGGGGAAAAGAATTGCGCGCTAAGTAAGAATGGCCGTTTACTTATACATTTCTAACGCAGCATCAAGGTAAACAAAAACATCTGCAGGGTGATCATCTCCTTCATCTTTTTTACGCAACTTGCCCAATCGCACTACGATCATATTCTTATCAGGGATCACTAATATATATTGCCCTAAAATTCCTCTTGCATAAAAAATATTGTGTTGTTTGTAATTCATCATCCACCAGGAGTAGCCGTATTTTTTGTTTTCTTTTCCGGCCTCATCCACTAAAGGTGCAGGAACTACAGATTCTTTTACAAATTGTTCAGGCACTAATTGTTTGCCTTTCCAATTTCCGTTTTTCAAAAACAGTTCTCCAAATCTTGCAAAGTCAAGTGCGTTGGAATTAAAACAGCAATAAGCTTTTTCGTTGCCATTATTATCCATGCTCCAGTATGCAGTATTTTTTGCACCCATGGGAATCCATAATTTTTCGGAGAGGTAATCACTTATCTTTTTTCCAGTCGCTTTTTCTAACACAAATGCAAGCAGTTCGGTATTGCCGCTTAAGTATTTAAATACCTTTCCCGGTTCTTCTGTTACTTTATAATTCATTGTCAGTTTTCGTAGATCACCGCCGTAATAAGCAGCAGCAGGGTAGGCGAGAGGGTTTACATAATTCTCATCGAAATTTATTCCGGTACTCATGGTAATCAAATGACGAATAGTAAGTTTTGCATTGTCGCCTTCTTTGAATTCTGGAAGAAAATCGCCAACGGGCTGGTCAAGACTTTTTATTTTTCCTTCGTCAATAGCTATGCCAACTAAAATGCCGACAAATGTTTTTGCCATAGAAAAAGAATTGGTGATGGAGCTGCTGGAGTAATTATCCCAATATTTTTCGAAACGGACAGAATCATTTTGTATGACCAGAAAAGAAATTGTCTGATACGATTCCATCGCCGACAACAAGTTTTCAGGAATCTGTGCTTTGTTGTAATCGCTCGCATAAGCCCATGGCTGCTCTGTTCCTGCCTTTACTTCACGGTTTTCAAATATGGTATATTCATCAACGCTTGGTCCTGAGCGGCCTTTTACATAAGTGTTGTAAATGCCCTTGTATAAATAGCTTTTCCCGGAAATAAGAATAACCACATTGAGTGTGATCAATACAATTAAAAGCCATTTGCCTATTTTTTTTATTACTCTCATGCTTGTTTAACGTACAGAATCGAGCGCTTGTTTCAAATCTGCGATAAGATCTTCTGCATCCTCAATACCAATACTTAACCGCAGCAAAGAATCTACCACTCCCGATTTTTCTCTTTCTTCCTTTGGAATAGAAGCATGGGTCATACTTGCAGGGTGACCTATCAATGATTCTACTCCGCCCAATGATTCCGCCAATGAAAATACTTTCATGCTCGATGCCATTTTAAATGCTTCCTCTTGCGAGTTTCCTTTCATGGAGAATGACAACATGCCGCCAAAATCTTTCATTTGTTTTTTAGCAATTTCATGATTGGCATGATCAGGAAATCCCGGCCAGTAAATAGTTTCGATCTTCGGATGTGATTTTAAAAATTCCGCAACTTTTCTTCCGTTATAGCAGTGTCTGTCCATACGCACGTGCAATGTTTTTATTCCTCGTAAAACAAGGAAACTATCCATTGGCCCGGGGTTTGCGCCGGTTGAATTTTGTATGAACGCTAGTCTTGTATATAAGTTTTCGTCATTGACACAAAGAGCTCCCATTACAACATCCGAGTGACCGCCTAAATAT
>Ga0163149_10006166_pt1 | contig 12404 bp, 13 predicted proteins | sample OliLakLV19MP5G1_FD_148604 | JGI IMG/M metagenome (GOLD analysis project Ga0163149, IMG submission 148604) | Freshwater microbial mat bacterial communities from Lake Vanda, McMurdo Dry Valleys, Antarctica - Oligotrophic Lake LV.19.MP5.G1 | ecosystem: Environmental > Aquatic > Freshwater > Lake >...
ATCAGGTACCGTGGGAATCGATCGTCGGCACGTATCGCATCGGTTCGGCGCGGATCGCCGTAGGGCGCGATGGCACTCGCTTGACGGTCAAGGGAGATGAGTCGATCTGGCAACTCTGGGAGCGTGAGTTTGCCTATCGGGGCGGTAGCGTGTTCGCCGCGGTGGGCAACGAAGAGTTCCGGGTGACGCTGACGCCGCTCAACGAGCGAAGCACGCATCTGTCGATCACCCTGTCCGGCCGCGCGTTCGGCGATGCGGTGAGGGTGCCATAGCTGACGATGCGCTTCGGCGCGACGCCGAGGCCAGTGCCGGGCGCGAGATTCACCGGGCCGCAGCACCTCGTGCACCCTGCCGCAACGCCGCCTGCCAGTTGACGACGATGCTGAGCATCGGTGTCTCGTAGATGCGGGCGTTGACCACGAAACGCTGCCCGTCGGGCGTCACTGCGTATGGGTACTCGTTCACATTCGAAGGCCGCCGCTCGAACGCGAAGAGCGTTTTGATCGCGCCGATCTGCGGAACGGTGCCAAGAGAGATCTCCGCCGCGCTGATCGCATTGCCGGCGTAAAAAAGGAGCTCACGCCCATCCCCGCGCCATCGCGGAAAGTTGCCGCCAGCCCGCGACACCTGCCACCGCCGACCGCCATCCGGGAACGGCTGAACGTACACTTCATCCCGGCCGGATACGTTCGAGGAATAGGCAAGCCATCGGCGGTCCGGCGATACCTTGCCGGTGTTCTCGGACGCCGGCGAGCTAACCAGCGGTAGCGACTTACGGTCGCCAGCGAGCGGCATCACCATCACATCGTTACCCGTGCTGCCCCCAAAACGCTTCCAGATCAATCGAGTTCCGTCCGTCGTCCAGTCGGAAGGCGCCACCACTCCGGTGCGCTCGTCAATCAGGCGCTCGGGGGGCGAGGTCGAGTCGAGGCGCAGGCGGTAAACGCCGGACGCATTTTTTTCGAACGCCATATACGCCAGCTCCTGACTGTCCGCAGACCAGACGGGACTCGAAAGCGATCCATCAGACGACGCCGCGATCGACGTGCGGCCATCAGCCACGCTGGTCACGACGATCTCACTACGTCCGCTCGCGGGGTTGACCGTGACGTAGGCCAACCGGCTGCCATCGGGCGACAAGTCCAACGCAATCAGGTTCCCGCCGCTCGTGATGGTATCCAGCAAGCGCCCGGCGCGATCGCGCCACTGGAGCGCGGTCCCGGCACGACTGCCGTCGATGTGCGCGAGGACTCGCGGTGAGACTGTGGGAACAATCGCGGCGAGCAGGCCCTCTTCCTGGACTCGCTGAGGCGCGCCCACCAACCGCTTCGCGGCGACATCAATCGGCTGGGCGAAGAGCGTGGAGTTGGTCTTGAAGAGCAGGTGCCCGGCCGTTGCGGCGGTCGACCGGACCAGATCACTGTCGAGAAGCACCGTCGACGACGAGGCGTCGTCCAGCGAGGCGAGTCTGACGACCCTCAGGGGGCCGAGCGTGACCCCCTCGAAGACGAACCAGCGAGTGTCGCCAAGGAATGTGGGACGGGTGTGATGGCGCTCGCCGGCGCCTTCGTCCAGCGACGTGGCGGGTGCCAGCTCGCCACCCTTCGCATCAACCCGCCACAGCGGTCCGCCGTCGGTCGTGGCGATCAGAATCGTGTCGTCCGCGCCCCAGGCACCGGTGTTCAAGACCCGGCCCTTCAGCTCGGCCACCGTTTCCACGCGGTCGCCCGCCAGATCGATGCGCCGGAGCTGTCCCGACGAGACAAACGCAATCGACCGGGCGTCCGGTGACCAGAACACGCTTGTGGCGCCTGAAGTGTTGGGAATCGGACGGAACTCGCTGGCCGCCAGCGAACGCTGCCACAGTTGCACCTGGCCTTTGTCGTCGGACAGCATCACGACGATGCGGTTGCCGTCGGGCGAGACGGCAGGGATCCCCGACGCGAAGGCCGTATTCGGCGGCAAGGGCAGGCTGGCGCGGATCGGCGCTTCCTCAATCGGCGCCGGCGCTGCCGACTGACCAGCCATCCAACCCCCGGTTGCCGCGCCGATCGTCGCAACCGCCGCAGCGATCCAGAGGAACAGCGGCGCGACGCGCGATGCGGTCGGACTTGCCGTCACGGCGCCCGGTTCGATCTCCGTCAGCTCGATGGCCGCGTCGCCGATGTCTCGCCAGCGCGTGGCGGTGTCCTTGCGCAGGCAGCGCGTCAACAATTTGCGGACGTTGCCAGGCGTGCCGGCCGGCAGCCGCGTCCAATCGGGCTCGCCGCGTACCACCGCGCCGAGCACGTCCGTCAGGGATTCGCCCTCGAACGCGCACCGGCCGGTCAGCATCTCGTAGAGCACGCACCCGAAGGCCCAGATGTCGGCGCGCTTGTCGACCCGCTTGCCCCGCGCTTGTTCGGGGCTCATGTAGCTGGCCGTGCCGAGAATGATGCCGGCCTGCGTCATCGCGGGTGACGTGACCGTTCGGAGGGCGGAGGCTTCAGCCTCCGCCTGGCGACGGCTAAAGCCATCGCCCTCCGACGGTCCGAGCGCTTTCGCCAGACCGAAGTCGAGCACTTTCACGGTGCCATCGGCGCGCACCTTGATGTTCGCCGGCTTGAGATCGCGATGGATGATGCCCTGCTCGTGCGCGGCTTCGAGCGCCTCGGCGATCTGTTTCGCGATCGGCAGCGCTTCGTCGAGAGGAATGGCGCCGCGCGCGATGCGCTGCGACAGATCCTCGCCCTCGACGAGTTCCATCACCAGCGCCATCGCCGGCGGGTCTGAAGACCCGCCACTACGAAATGCTTCGAGTCCGTAGATCGCTGCGATGTTGGGATGATTGAGCGACGCGAGCGTCTTCGCCTCGCGCTCGAAACGCATCAGGCGGTCGGCGTCGGCCGCGAATGAATCGGGGAGGGTCTTGATCGCCACGTCACGATCGAGCTTGGTATCGCGCGCGCGATAGACCTCGCCCATTCCGCCTTCGCCGAGTTTAGCGATGACTTCATAGGCGCCGAGGCGGGTGCCGGGGGGAATGGCGATGGCTGAGTATAGGCGTGAACGGCCGAGGTTGGCATATCATCCACCCCTATGCGGACTGCCCTGCACACGCTCCTCTTCACCCTGCTCGCCACCGGCGTCGCGGGCGCGCAAACCGCCACCCCGGATGAGAACCTCACACGACTCAACATCACACTGCCGGCGCCGCCAGCGGCCGGCGGGAACTACGTCCCTGCGGTTCGCGCCGGCAATCTGGTGTTCCTGTCAGCCACAGGTCCGGCTCAAGACAAGGCGCGGGGCAAGGTGGGCTCGGAGGTGTCGCGCCAGGAGGGCTACCAGGCCGCCCGCACGGCGGGACTGAATGCTCTGGCCATGATGCGCGCCGAGTTGGGAAGCCTCGGCCAGGTTCGGAGGATCGTGAAGGTGGTCGTCACGGTGAATGCCGCTGCAGGATTCACGGAGCTTCCCCAGGTGGCCAACGGATTCTCCGATCTGATGGTCGAAGTCTTCGGCGACACGATTGGCAAGCACGCCCGTTCGGCAATCGGCGCCGCAGAGCTTCCCAATAATCTGCCCGTCGCAATCGACGTCGTGATCGAGACGTCGCCGTCCGCCGGGTTGTCACCCGCGGACATCGCCGCGATCCGAGCGACATCTGAGCGCTGGGTGACGGCGGTGCGTGCCGGACGTTGGGCGGATGCGGCCGCTACCTTCACCTCGGATGCGATCCTGCGGTTTTCAAACGCGGTGTACGAGGGGCGCGCCGCGATTCAGAAGTTTCACGAGGCCATGCCGCCGTGGGACAAGACGCGAATGCTTCACATTGACGAGATCAACGGACGAGGAGACATGGCCTTTGTCACGGGACACTCGACGATCGTCCCGGCGGGAGTCGGTGCGCCCGTGGTGGTCGGGCGCTACATCGACATCCGTCTGAAACAGGCGGACGGCACCTGGCTGTTCCACCGTGATGTCGTCACGCCGGTGCCACAGCCCTGACCACTGGGATCGCTTCGCCTGGCTCAAGTTACTGGCATGACGCCGATACTAGAATCGCCTTGTGGATTCGCGCCGGAATCTGATGGCGGCGCTGGCCGTCACGCTGGGCCCGCATCGCCCTGCGCGAGGTTGACTTGATCGCGCTTCGAGGAGCCCGCGCGATTTACCGAAGTAGTGCTCGCCTGGATGGCGCGTGCCGCCGCCACCAGACAAGAGTGAGGGGCACTTGGGAATCCCTCTGACGAATGGACGCGACTCGAATTCGCATCGCAGCGGAAACGGGACACGCGCTCAGGACCGGCGATCCAGCAAGTCACGCAGCGTCGGATAAGGTCGGTTATGTCTGGGAAAGACCCACGTAATACGGACTATCGGCCTCCGGTCAACGCCGTGGAGCGTCTCCGCGTCTCGCAACTGGGTTCGGAGGCGCTCTCGATCGGACTCGGGCAAGAGTGTCGACCGATCCTTGTCTCCTTTGCCAGACCGGACGAAGACCAGGCCCTGGTCGAAGTCGATGTCCTTGATTCGCAGCTCGCAGCACCCTGAGACGCGCAGGCCACCGCCGTAGATGAGGCTCGCCATGAGGCGTGGGGTGCCTGACATCGCGTCGAGCAACGCCATGGTTTCAGGCATGCTCAGGACCACGGGCAGGCGATCGCCGCGTTTGGCTCTGACGGCGGGCGCGATGTGCTCCGCGTTGACATCAAGCACCTCCCGACACAGGAACAGCAGTGCACAGAATGCCTGGTTCTGGCTGCTTGCGGAGACGTGCCTGTGCACGGCCAGGTGGGTCACGAAGTCCCGGACCGAGTCTGCCGAGATCGTTGGATGGGGAAGGCCTTGTCGTTCCGCAGCGTAGTCGAACATGCGACGGGCCCAGTCCACGTACGTGCATTCGGTGCGGTAGGAGTAATGTCGTGTTCGGAGTCTCGTTCGCATGAGTTCGAGGGCGGCGAGCGGGCTCGCATGGCCTTGTTCGTCCACGGTTGCGTTGGCCGGGGCTTGTGCCCAGTTGGTACGCTTGAGAAAATTGACGAAGTAGATGCGGAGGGCTTGATGCGCTTGTCGCACTTGCCAGTCGGCGACGTGGCTATCTCGTTCGAGTGTCTCGCAGAAGACGCGCACCTGGTCGGCGAGTGGAGCGTTGGTGGCTGGGTGTGCCAAGAAGCGCCGGACCCATCGGACGAGATAGGGCGCGGCATTCGGACGCGCCAGGCGGGCCTTGAGCAGGAACTCGCCGAACTGCTGGAGCGATGATTCAAGTTCTCGCATGGTCCAAGGCGAGTTGCAAAGCTGGTGCCGTCGTCGCCCGCGGTTCGGCGTGCGTGACTTCTGTCTTCAGCGCTGGCCGGACGTCAACCGCAGGTTCATGCTCGCAACCACAGTTTGCATCCAGGCGATTGGCGCCTTCCACCCAACACCGGCATTGCCGGCAATTGCCGCCGGCGGCTTTTCACATGCCGGCGCGCTGGCTTTAGCCGTAACGTAAACTAACCGGCCGACTTGTGCTGCAGGCGGCTGCCGGGAATAATGCTCCCTTCGATGGAACACGTCGGCAGGCGGAATCAGCAATTGGGTGTCGCTGTCGCCGGATGGCGCGTTCCAGCTATACGAAGTTAGGCCGCAAGACAAGCCGAAGACTCAAAGGAGGACAGCATTGGCCCTTACAACTTGCATCGAGTGTCAGCACCAGATCAGCGACTCCGCGTCTCGATGTCCGGCTTGCTCCACGCTTGAGCCCTTCGGTGTTGTTTGCGAACTGTGCGGCGAACGGATGCGCCGCTCGACCGGGATTACCTCAACGCGTTCGGAAAGGACCGGTCATCGAGGCGACCGCGATCATTTTAGGAGCAACTCGTGGCACTTCGACGAGCCTGTGGATCGGGGTATCGTTGCGCATCAGCAGTGTCTTGAACGGGTCTACACTCCGCCGACAACGTTGACCTGCAAGGACTGCAGCACGTCCGTGGCTACCGCCGATCTCGGAATGACGGCATTGACACTCTGGAATGCCACTGCCCGATTGACGTTTACGTGTGTCAGCTGTGGCGCACACTGCTCGCTTAGCACCGCGCAGTGTAAATGGGCTCCGCGCGTTTCCCCTCACGTATCTAGCATCTTCGAAACACACCTAGACGCATGGCCGTGCTTCCGGCCTCTCTACTCCTTTCAGGGCGGGCGGGGCCATGGCCGTCATCCGCAGCAGGAAGGGATCGAGGCTTGGAAGGGTGAGCAGCTACCGAATCGTGCCTCGCAGGAGGCACAGGCCAATAGGCAGGCTGCAGAAATGGGAGCGAAACGGTTCGTCGGTGGCGCGGCAGGCGTGGTGATCGGCGGGATTGTCGGCTTCGTGGCGGCGATGATCATGACGGCGCTGTTGATATTTTTTGTCAGCGAAGACACGGTCAACATATTAGGAAATGCTGTAATCGCACTCTCCGCAGTTCTCGGTGGGATATTGGGGGCTTCGAAATAGGCAATCATTCTTGGGCCGTCGAGCTGTTGGCGGTGTGCGTGAAGGCTGCCTAACTTGGCGTGCAGCCGACGGCGGCGCGTGTCATCATGAGCGCCGCCGCGGCTGACGCCAGTCGTTAGACCGACAAGAGAGAGAACGGATGAAACACGCGCAGCCGGCCAAGCTTGTCATCACCGCGGCGATCGGTGTCGGTGTTGCTGGACTCGGCATCCAGCTCCTCTTGGCTCGATCCAAGCCGGTCGAGCCCTTCGACTACTTGTCGTTTCTAATCGCACTGGCTGGCTTCGGTTTTGCGTTGTATCAAGTTATCCAAGAGTCAAAGGCAACCGAGCTTCAACACAGGCTGCTGTCGACCCTGCTCGAAAGCGCCGATGCCAATATCACACGAGCGATCGACTTCAGCATCCGGCAAGATCCTAAGAAGCACATCGACGACTTGCTGGTGGGCATCCTCCGGCAGGAACGAGTGCATATCGCGGGGCTCCTGCGCACTCATCACAAGATTGACCTGCCGCTTCAGCTAGCCGGTCACGATACTGACCACACTGCTGTGGAGCTAATTGACGGTGCTGACCCAGTGAGGGCCGCCCTGAAGGAGACAACCCGGCAAGCAAAAGACTTCATCTTCATTATCGGCGGGCGGTCCAGGGATAAAGACTACCTGGACTGCCTGATCGCGCGTCTGCGCCGCGGAGATCTGCAACACCGTCGCGTAGTGACCGGCGATCATATTCGCGTCCAGCTATTCGATCACCTTGTCGGCCTGTCCGATCTGAAGAATGGTAACGAGAATCTTCAGTTCGAAATCTCGTACCTTCCTGAGGACAAGTACGGCGCCTTCACTGTGACGCGAGATGAAGTATTCTGGGCATTGCCGAGCTCGACCGCGACGCAGCTTACTGCCGGCGTCCGGATCCGAAGTGCGAGGATTGCGAGCGACTTTCGTGCCCACGTGGTGGCTCTCTGCTCGGGAGAGAAGGAGAAGAAAGACCTCGCATTCTTTCGGTCAATCTGCAAGGACTGTCCACCGCTGTAGCAACCGCCTCGGGCTCGAAGCCCTGGGAGCCGATTGCCGTCTAACCACCGCGTGAAGCCGACGGCGGTGAGGCTTTTGTGGCAGAATCTGCGGCACCGTGTCGCCGCGGCTTACGCGGAGGCGTTAGCCGGATCAGTTCCAGGCCTGTGGCCGACTTGACAATCATGGGCCAAAGCCCATAATCACAACTGACATGCCGAACGTGGTCGAAGGCGATTTCGAATGGGATTCGACGAAGGCCGACTCGAATCTGGCTAAACACGGCGTGTCCTTCGCTGAGGCGGCGACGGTCTTCGCCGATCCGTTTGCCATCTACCTTGATGATGGCTCTGGTGCCGGTACGATGGTCGTGGTCGGCACATCGCTGCGTGAACGCCTGCTGTACGTTGTTCATGTTGAACGCGGCGACCGTGACCGCATTATCAGCGCGCGTCTGGCGACATCAGCCGAGCGGGCTGTCTACGAAACCGGAGGTCAATGATGAATCAAGCGACAAAAAGCCGTCGTGAGAGAGACGTGGAACCTGTCAGGGTTCTCGGACGGGGCCTACGCGCGCAGCGAGGCGTCCACTTGACAATGCGGACTGTCCGCGAAGCCGTCGACAAGACGCAAGCCGCGGTGGCCAAAGCCGCGCAAATGGACCAATCCGACGTGTCCCGCTTGGAGAGTCGAGACACGTTCGGCGACTGCCAGGTGTCGACACTTGAGCGATACGTCTCCGCGTTGGGTGGGCACCTTGAGCTCGTGGCCGCATTCGGAGACAAGAGAATCATTCTCACCGGGCTTGGTAGCACACCGGCTAACAAGCGAATGGAGCCGACGCGATGAAGAGCAGCGCGCGGCTCATTCGCAGCGTTAGGCGGACCATGAATCCGACTTGGAGAAATCCCTATGAGCAATTGGTCCGACATTGGATGGCTCAGATCTGTTGGCGTGTTTCTGCAATGGGCCTCCATTGGTCTCGCGTTTCTCGGCGCGTTACTTCTGGTCGGAAAGTTCTTCGTCGATCGACGCGAGAAGATGCTTTCATCGCAGGCGACCGCCGCCGCCATCGACGAGGCGAGGCGCGAGGCCGCAACTGTCGCCCGATACGAATACAGGCCACTTCCAGCAGCGTTACGAGTCACGTTGGTTGAGCAGTTGAAGCAACGGGCTCTTCTTTTCGCCCAGCATGTGAATATCCGTGTCACGTTCGAAACGGGAGCGCTGGTCCCGACTCGCAAGTACGCATCGGACTTTGCCGACGTCCTGAAAGAAGCCGGATTCTCGGTTGAGGGCGCCGATTTTGCAACCGTGTTTCTAATTGGTCAGAGTTTCCCCATGGAGTTTGCCTATCACGACAATGACGGAGTGACTGTTCAAGAAATTCTGAGTGCGTTCGGAGACGCCCTGACCGTTCGAGGCGTTCGGGGGCAGTCCACCGCAGGGCACATTCGATTTCATTTTGCAGGCCGTGTAGTCTTTGGAACAGATGGGAAAGTCTCTATTGAATAGGCCGCCTAACATGGCGTTGCACCAGACGGCCGCCACGGTAAGCAGGAGCGGCCGCTGGTGAACGCCAGTCGTTAGGCAGCGCAACTGACTATGGGACAAATCTGGAGTCAACTTGAAGCGTTCGCGAGCGAACACGCCTTGCTCCATGTCGTAGATCCGGAGCCGGGGGTACGGCAGGTTTCTGTATATTCGTCGAATATGAAGTACCGTTACGCGTTTGCTCGCACCTTGTCTGAGTCAACCGGTGTGGTTTTGTGGGTGTTGCTCAATCCAGGCACAGGCGACACGGAGTTACGCCCAAGGCCTACGCTTGCCAGAATGATTGCTCGGTCTTCGTCTTGGGGTTTTGGAACGCTACTGGTAGGCAACCTTTTCGCAGCGCGCACTAAATCGGCAAAGCACCTTCGCGGGAAGTCGGAGATAACCGGACCGCTTAATGACGTGGCATTGAGGTTCCTAGCCGGGAATTCCGGGCGGAGCGTTGCGGCCTGGGGAAATTCGGGTGGGCTCAACGGCCGCAGCAGCGAGGTTGAGGGAATGCTTTCGGGGGCCGTGTGTCTCGGGTACACTCAACGGGGTGAACCGAAACACCCGTTGTATGTGCCCACTTCCGCTACGTTCACGCAATACATTTCAAAAGACCGGTACGGTGGCACCGCCTAACTATATGTTCAAGCCGACGCCGGAACTGTCCCTTCGCTTGCTCTGGCTGTACGGCCGGCGCGGCTTAACATGGCGTTAGGCGGAACAAGCAAGACCTGGAAGAGAATGGGACAAGCCTGAGATGTGGTTTCGAGTAGTCGGTCCGATCCGGAATGTCGAGGCCATCGCGATCGGTCGGTCGATTCGCGAACTGAGACGGCTTCGCAAGGTCTACGGCGGACAGCGCTGGCGAAAACTGAAAGGCGTGGCGAACGTCGAGCTTCCGGATGGCAACGTGGTTCCTGCAGAGGTACACTGGTACGAGGCGCACGGCGTCGGACGGCGCGAGATGAAGATCAAACGACTTCTGGAGTGAACATGGCAAAACATTATCGCTACGCGTTGTGCGTCAAGAACCGTGGATACTCGGCGGCCCTCGAGGTCCGTAAGGTATATCGGATCATCTCAGACCACGTCGCGGAAGGAAGAGGCCTCGTGCGTGTCGTTGATGAGTCGGGCGAGGACTACCTGTACCCGGCTGGATTCTTCTTCCCCATCGAGCTTCCACGGAACGCAGTCAGCTTGTTTTCTAGGAAGTCCGCCTAACATGGCGGTGCAGCGGACGCGGCTTTGCCGCGCCGCTGACCGCCAGAGCGTTAGGCCGAATTGTGAATCGATCACTGCCATTCTCGGTATCGCGACAAGCCACCGGCCTTCTGGGTTGGCTTCTCCTGACGTTCGCCACTGCGGCAATCGGTGCACTTGCTTCCGCCACTGCTGGCACGTTCTACAGCGAACTGAGCCGCCCCTCTTGGGCGCCGCCTAGCTGGCTGTTCGGTCCTGTCTGGTCGGCGCTCTACGTCCTCATGGGCGTGTCCGCATGGTTGGTTTGGCGCACACGTGGCTTCACTAGAGCTCGCGGCGCCTTGGTCCTCTTCATTGCCCAGCTTGCCGCGAACGCTTTGTGGAGTTGGCTTTTCTTCGTCTGGCACCAAGGCGGCTTCGCGTTCGCTGAGATACTGCTTCTATGGTGCCTGATCGCTGCCACTGTCATTTCGTTCTGGCGTATCAGCCGGCTTGGTGCAGCCTTGCTCATGCCTTACTTGGCGTGGGTCACATTCGCCTCGGCACTGACGTTCAGTGTCTGGAGGCTCAATCTCGGCCTACTGTCGTGAGATCAATCAGAACGCGGCACAACCCTTCGCTACAGCCGACCGGCTACGGCTGTCTTCGCCAGCCTTCGCATGCGGCTGATCTCAAAAGTTGGGTGGACACGATGCACGCCGTTTCAGAAAAGATAAAGGGCCTCATGAAGCACACATCGTCAGCTCTAGCAATACTGGGTGTTTTGTTGACGTTGAGCTTTACGGCCAGCGGCCTGGGTCGGCCCGTCAGCAACGGCAATGCGGCGGATCCGAGCAAGCGATTGTCCCACGGCGTGCTGGTTCCGGCGCCGGCCATGAGCGTCGCGCGGGCCGCCCACACGGCAACGGCGCTGCCCGACGGCCGCGTTCTGGTGGCGGGTGGCTTCGTGGAGAAGGGGTCCGCGCGGGCCGCCGAAGTCTGGAGCGTGGATGCCGGACGATTCACCGCACTCCCCCCGATGGTGGCGACACGCCACAGCCACACCGCCACACTGCTGCCAGACGGAAGGGTGTTGATCGCAGGTGGCTCTGGTGAAGGCGCAACGACGCTCGCAGCCGCCGAGATATTCGACCCGGCGACGAACTCGTTCGCCTCGACGGGGCCGCTGCTCGCTGCACGGGCCAACCACATTGCCGTCCTTCTGGATGATGGGAAGGTTCTCATCGCCGGAGGTGTCGGACCGGGCTGGGACTTCCTGTCCAGCGCAGAGCTCTACGACCCCGCGACGGGCCGATTCTTGTCTACGGGAAACATGTCCGTGGCTCGCGAAAGCCACGTGGGCGTCCGGCTGTTGGACGGGCGGGTGCTGATCGTTGGCGGGCACCGAGGTCGGAGGGCGGACATCACGATTCATGCGTCGGCCGAGCTGTACGATACTTCCATGGGCGTCTTCACCCGCGCCGGCGACATGCGCACTCGCCGCCATAAGCACGATGCGGTCCTACTTCCGGATGGCCACGTACTTGTCACCGCCGGTTCGGACGAACGCGACGAACGGGGGATGTACGATTCGTCGGAGTTGTTCGATCCGAAGATGGCGACTTTCATCGCAGGGCCGCAGATGAAGCTCGCTCGTCACAAGCATGCTGGCACCAGCCTCGTGCTTCCCAACGGCCTGGTCTTGATTTCGGGAGGTGCGCCGCAAGCTGAGGTGTACGACCCGCATGCACGCACGTTCGCCGTGGTTGCCGGCGCAGCTCGAATGGCAGGTCAGTTCTCCGCCGTCGCGCCGCTCACGGGCGGCCGCGCCTTGATTACGGGGGGGTACGGTAACGGCGGCGGCCCGCGATCGTCCACGTGGTTATACTGGCCGTGAAGATCTCGCCTCGGCGTACTGCCGCCCAACGACCGGTTGCCCCGGACGGCCCTCTGCGCGGCCCGCCGCTGAACCGGAGCGTTCGGCGAGCGGAGAAGCGACCTCTCGCAGTCCACCGGTACAATCAAGACGTCCACGGGCAATGACGACCGGGATGACCGACAAGGAGGCAAGTCGCATTGTGACCAGCATCGAACACCCAACCGCTGGACGGATGCCCCACGCCGGTCAGCCCGAGCGGCTCTTCCACGGCTTCCTCGAAGCCGCCCCCGACGCGGTCGTGATCATCGACGGGGGCGGGGTGATCG
>Ga0163149_10006167_pt1 | contig 12404 bp, 10 predicted proteins | sample OliLakLV19MP5G1_FD_148604 | JGI IMG/M metagenome (GOLD analysis project Ga0163149, IMG submission 148604) | Freshwater microbial mat bacterial communities from Lake Vanda, McMurdo Dry Valleys, Antarctica - Oligotrophic Lake LV.19.MP5.G1 | ecosystem: Environmental > Aquatic > Freshwater > Lake >...
TTGCACGGGTGCGCAGGCCCCATGGCGTACGAAACAACAGAATATGAAAGACAGGGACGAGGATGAGCATCATGTATGTGATCGGGCGATGGTTGAACAAGATCGGGCCAAGCACGGGAATATCGGCGAGCAATGGAATCGGAAATGCCTGAAGCGACCCACCACTTGTTCCGCGCTGCTCTAATGGAAGAATCAGATTATTGCGTAAAAAGCCAGTCACACCAACAGCCAGAATATTAATAACAGTCCCACTGATGATCTGGTCGGTCTTGAAGCGAATAGCCAGCAGTGCATGCAACATCACCAGGATACCACCCGAAGCAATCGCACACAGTAGCCCAAGCCAGGTATTACCGGTAACAAGCGCAATAATGAAACCCATACAAGCTGCTGTCAACATCAAGCCTTCAACGGCAATATTGACCACACCAGAACGTTCGCACAAAATCCCTGCCAGCGATCCAAGCACAATCGGGGTTGCCAACCGAACCATGCGTGCCAGCATATCCACCAGATCGGTGCGGCTGCCATTGATCGCCCAGATCAATATAATAAAGATCGTTGCGAAGATCAGCAAGCCCATATAGATCGATACGAACTGTTGTGGCTGGCGTACAATCAGGTAGATCGCGCCAGCAATCAGCAGCACCACCAGAATCCCAGTTGTCAGAACCGTCGGCAACGGAATATCAAGCAGTGGCGGATCAGTTGGCTTGGCTCCTGGATAGGTAATTCGCAGGGTCGAGATCTTATCGAGTGCGACGGCACCGCTGACCAGCCAGAAGAGCAGGGCTGAGACAGCAATCCCGATCATTCCAATAATTCGCTGGCGATTAAACTGAAATCCGCTGGTCATATGATCAACCCTGTCTCTATGGGTATCGGCTATCGGTCATCGGTCTATCGGCTATTGTGTGTTAGCCACCCCAGCCACGGGTAAAGACCACCTGATTACCGCCCTTGCGCTTGATCCTGTAGATCCAGCGAACGATCTGATCGGCGGCAACGAACACAATCACGAGTGCCTGAACAATATTGATCAGATTGATCGAGATTCCACTCTCTAGCTGCATCAGGCCAGCACCATTACGCAGCGCGCCCCAGAAGATGGCAGCAGGGATGATTCCAAGCGGATTACTGCGGGCCAATAGCGCAATTGCAATACTATCGAAGCCATACCCAGCCGAGAAGGAGGCCTTCAGATTATGCTCAAGGCCAAGTACTGTTGAAGCGCCTGCCATACCAGCCAGGCCACCACTAAGCGCCATTGCCAGGATAAAATTGCGGGTAATACTCATGCCAGCATACTGGGCTGCATTCGGGTTCGCACCAACCGTACGGATCTCAAAGCCAATTGTTGTCTTGCTCAGCAACCACCAGATCAAAATAGCTGCCAGAATCGCCAAGATAAACCCAGCATTCAGGCGATAATCGGCCCCGAACAAAAACGGCAGTTCCGCCGCTGGGGAAATGAAGCGCGTGCGTGGCGCGCTGGCTGCTGGATCCTTGAGCGGTACTTTGATCAGATAATCGGTGAGGCGGATGGCGATATAGTTGAGCATGATCGTTGTGATCACCTCGTGCGCACCTGTCTTAGCGCGCAGGAAGCCAGCGATACCGCCCCATAGCGCACCACCAAGAATGCCTGCTATAAGCGCAATCGGCAGATGAATAATCGCTGGCAGGCCAGTGAAGGCTGCTCCCGCAACAGCAGCAGATATCGCGCCCATCACCAATTGGCCCTCGGCACCGATATTGAACAGGCCACACTTGAAGCCCAGCGCAACGGCTAATCCAGCAAAAATATAGGGCGTCGCGGCAACGAGTGTATTGGCCAATGCCTGTGGTGTGCCAAGCGCGCCACGAAACAGCCCACTATAGGCGGCTGTCACACTTGCGCCGGTTGCCACAATGATCAATGCGCCAATCACAAGCGCCGTGAAGATCGCCAGGATCGGCACCAGCAACTCGATCAATAACTGGCGCAGATCAATTCGAACACGGCCAGCCGACCGACCATCTGGTGGAGACGATGCTTGCTCGGTGCTGGACATCAGCTTATTCCTTCTATTACCCTGAAGCGTACAGACGCGATATAGCGCGCCCCTGCCCATTTGCTACGCAGGTTGCTCGACAATCCCAGCCATCAACAGGCCAATTCCCTCACGGGTTGCATCTTCTCGCGCAATGGTTGCGATTATCTTGCCCTTGAACATCACGGCGATTCGATCAGCCAATGCCAATATTTCATCTAATTCCGCTGAGACAAGCAGAACTGCAATGCCCTCATCGCGCTGCCGCACGATTCCACGATGAATGAATTCGATTGAACCGACATCAATACCACGGGTTGGTTGCGCGGCGATCAGCAGCTTGATTGGGCGCGAGAATTCGCGAGCCACAACGACCTTCTGTTGATTACCACCAGAGAGTGTCGAGGCAAGCGCGACTGCGCTTGATGTACGCACATCAAATTCTTCAACTAAATCCTTGGCACGATCCATGATTGCGGCTTCGTTGATCACAATCCCGTGTGCATATGGATCGAGATAGTAGGTCGAAAGCACCAGATTATCGGAAATTGGGTAGCTGAGGACTAGCCCATGGCGGTGGCGATCTTCGGGGATGTGTGCAACACCCGCCTCGATGATATCACGCGGCGATGCGCCAGTCAGATCCTGACCAAGCAGCGTAACCCGGCCCGCCATCAGTGGCCGTAATCCTGTGATCGCCTCAACCAATTCTGTTTGACCATTGCCCTGCACGCCAGCAATACCAAGCACTTCTCCAGCCCGAACATGCAGCGATAGGTGATCGACAGCCACCGTGAGCCGATCATCCATAACCGTCAGGCCCTCGACCTGCAATACATCTGCTGCTGGATGCGCTGGCCCCTTCGGAACCGTCAGCACCACCTCACGGCCAACCATCATGGAGGCCAGACTTTCTTCTGTTGCATCCTTGGGTAGGACAGTGCCAACAACCTGGCCACGGCGCAAAACGGTAATGCGATCGGCGATTGCCAGTACTTCCCGAAGTTTATGGCTAATGAAGATGATCGATTTACCCTGCTTGCGCAGCGACTCGATCACCACAAACAGATCATCGGCCTCTTGCGGTGTCAGCACGGCGGTTGGTTCATCCAGAATCAGAAAATCGGCACCCCGATAGAGTGCCTTGATAATTTCGGCGCGCTGTTGAATTCCAACAGGTAGATCCTGGACGAGTGCATCAGGAGGAACATCCAGGCCATACTGATGTGAAAGTTCGCGGACACGGCGATTGGCACGCTCAGAATCGAGCAGGATTCCTTTGGTCATCTCGGTGCCAAGGGTTACATTCTCCGCAACCGTCAGAATCGGCACCAGCATGAAATGCTGATGAACCATACCCAAGCCAAGCTGAATCGCATCATTTGGGCCACGGATGGTTACTTCCTTGCCGTTCACAAGGATCTGGCCCTCATCTGGCGCATACAGCCCATACAGGATATTCATGAGGGTGGATTTCCCCGCGCCATTCTCGCCAAGGAAGGCATGGATCTCGCCGGCTTCAAGAGTGAAGCTAATCTTATCGTTCGCCAGGACACCAGGGAAACGCTTGGTTATGTTCCGAACTTCGAGGACTGGCGTCATCGAACGTCTCCATCAGGCTAGTACGCTAAAGCGTAGATGTTGCGCTATCGCGCATCACTTTGTAACGGGCTAAAGCCCTTCTCAAACCAGATTGTTACGTGGGCCGTACTGCATTAGAGGGTTTGGAAACTTGCGCGCTATTGTACCACGTCTGTACGCAAACAAATAAGGCGCGGGCATTGCTGCCACGCGCCTCACTGCTATCTGATGATTGGTTGAACCTACTTCAGAACAACATTGGTCTTGATCGAGCCATCGGCCAGGCCAGCAATTGTCTTCTTGATCAGATCCTTGACATCTGCTGGAACAACGCTATCGGCCTTGTTGAACGGTGCCAGGCCAACGCCCTCATTCTTGGCATTGAACACGACTGTGCCGCCCTTGAAGGTGCCTGCCTGTGCATCCTTGATCGCGCTGAACACAGCAACATCGACACGCTTGATCGCGCTCGAAACGATCTTATCGGCACCAGGAGCCGAACCAGCCTTGAATGTCGTCACGAACTCGTCCTGATCGACGCCAATGACATACACGCCACTCTCGGCTGCGGCCTGAATGCCACCCGAGCCTGTCTGGCCACCGGCACCGAAGATCACATCGGCACCCTCAGCAATAAAGCTCTTGGCTGCCTCACCACCACGGGCACGGTCGGTGAATGAGTCGATATAGACCTTCTTGACCTGGATGTCGGCCTTGACCGACTTGGCACCATTCTCATAGCCAATCAAGAACTTCTGGACTGGTGGGATCTCGATGCCACCAACTGCGGCAACCGTGCCACTCTTAGTCAGTGATGCGGCCAGAACGCCAGCCAGGTAGCCGGCCTCGTCCTCGGCGAACACAAGCGCCGCAACATTTGGGATCGGTGGATCGTAGGCATTATCGACGATTGCGTACTTGATGTTGGGGTTCTTTGTGGCAGCTTCCTTGAGCGCATCGCCCATCAGGAAGCCAACGCCGATGATCATGTCGAACTTCTGATCAGCAAACTGCTGCATGTTCTTGCCATAGTCAGCCTGATCCTGGGTTTCAATGAAGGCAACTTCAACACCAAGTTCCTTCTCGGCCCGCTTGAGGCCTTCGTAGGCATACTGGTTGAATGTGCCATCGTTGACCTTACCAACATCGGTGACAAGGCCAACCTTGAATTTAGCAGCCGTTGGCGCGGTGGTCGGCTCGGCAGCCTTGGTTGGCTCAGCTGGAGCGGTGGTTGGTTCGGCAGCCTTGGTTGGCTCTGGCATTGCTGTCGGTGCAGCAGCAGGAGCGGCGGTTGGAGCGGCGGCAGGAGCAGCCGTTGGGGCGGCAGCAGGTTGGGCCTGACCACAGGCAGCAAGCAGCGCCAGGGTCAGCAGCATCGCAACGAACGATTTGCGCATGAGAATCTTCCTCCATGTTCAGAGATTACCAGACCACTATGCAAAACGCGCCGATCTCGGCGCGCCACTGCGGTATGGTCGGCGTATGCGAGCGATTATAGCAGCAGGCGCATCTTTTGGCAAAAAATTAAAGTTTGCGATTCGCCCAGGCCAAAAACTCTGTTACGCTATAGACGCCAAGCAAGTTGCCCTCAACCTGAGATCGCAGCCATTGGATCGCACCGGGCCGTTGGCCACCACCATCGGCAATAACGAGTGCCGGGCAGGGGTAGCACTGTTGGATATTCAGCACCAGATAGGGGAATTTCTCATCGACACTGCCCGTCGATTGTTGCCACTTGACTTCAATAGCCAGGCCTTGGGGGTAGCCTGGTGCGCCGCGCACCCAGAAATCGGCATTGAGTGGCAGCCCATAGATACTATGGCCTATCGGGAATTGGGCAACAAACAGGCGGGTTGGCCGCGAGCGACGCCCAAAATCACGAAACATGGCCGTCTGCTGGGCTTCAGGTTCGGCTTCGAGTGCCTCCTGAACACCGAGTTCAACATAGCCACGGCCCATCAACACACCCCGAATGGTTGACTCAGCAACACTTCCGGTTGACTCGGCTCGTAGTAATCGATTTCGCTCGTTTGACATCGTAATTGGCCGATTCCGTGATCGCGTAACCGCAATTGGCCGATGTTATAGCAATCTACCGGATTTGTAAAAGAGGAGGAATTTTCTTGGGGGCTGCGCCCCAAACCCCCGCTTTGCGTGTACAAACTACGAAGGGTTGCTGTTATGATTGAGACATTGTTAAATACAATATTTCAATCATCTATTATTAGTGTACCACGTTTTGCCAGATTGGGCGAATATCGCTAGTAATCACGTATTCCCATAAACACATCATTTATGCATGAGCCGCAGCAAGTGCAGCAACAATCTTTTGTTCTGTGAGATCATACGCACCTTCGCCAATATGATCATAGATCATCCTGCCACGATGATCGATAAGATAAAAATGTGGCCAGTAGTGATTTCCATAGGCTTGCCAGATTTTATAATCGTTATCCTGCACAACTGGCCAGCTAATCTGTTCGCGAACTAATGCAGCGCGCACATTCTCTGTTTCGTGTTCGGAAGCAAATTCTGGCGTATGCACGCCAACAATTACCAATCCCTTATCCTGATAGCGCTGCCACCATCCGCGTGCAGCCGGGAGTGTATTGATGCAATTGATACAGCCATAGGTCCAGAAATCAACCAACACGACCTTGCCGCGCAATGCTGCAAGCGTCAGTGGTTCGGAATTAAGCCAGGTTCCACCGCCAACAAAATCAGGGGCAGGCGGGCCATCTGGGAGTGTAACATTCGCTGGTTGAGCTGAGTCGTTCATGGTAGCGCTGTTTGTTTCCGTTTTCATACTCGTTCGGCCACATGCCGTAAGAAACATAGCCAATGCACTTGCACGCAGCATGGTTCGGCGGTTCATCGGCTGATCCTTTCGTATTCTGGTGGTTCACACTGCCGATACTAAGGCCAGGAGCTTGTAGAATAGTAACAGAGGTATTACAGTTTCTGTAGTGTATCCTGTAAGCATTTCGTTAGCTATAGATAATTTGCAGCCACGATACTTCTATATGTGGAGGTGTTCTCGATGAGTAGCGAGATTATTCTTGTTGTCGATGATGAACCAACAATTGTTGAGGTTGTCGAGTTGTACCTCAAACGTGAGGGCTTCCAGGTTATTACCGCTGCGGATGGCCTCAGCGCGCTGCAGATGGTCGCGGAACGCAAACCGAATCTGATTATTCTTGATCTGATGTTGCCCGGCTTAAGTGGCCTAGAAGTGACTCGCCAGATTCGCACTGGTGTGTATATTCCAATTATTATGCTCACGGCACGTAGCGAAGAGACGGATCGAGTGGTTGGTTTGGAATTAGGTGCCGATGATTATGTCACCAAACCATTCAGCCCACGAGAATTGGTCGCACGGGTCAAAGCCGTGCTACGGTTGATGTCGGCGGTTGCGGCATCTGCGGCACCCAGCACGCCGGCTTCAACGAGTATTATGCTTGGGGCATTACGGCTCGATCCAGCGGCACGAGCAGTGACGCTCAATGGGCTAACGATCAACCTGACGGTGCGCGAGTTTGATCTGCTCCAATTTTTGATGCGCCATCCTGGGCAGGTCTTTACGCGTGAACAACTGCTTGATCAGGTGTGGGGCTTTACCTTTGCCAGTGACATGAGCACGGTGACGGTTCATATCCGGCGGCTGCGTGAGAAGATCGAAACCGATCCGGCCAACCCTCAGCTGCTTCAGACAGTCTGGGGGATTGGGTATAAATTGGAGCGCCCAGCATGACAACACCACCAGTATCACAGATATCGCATGTGTCACAAACAGTTTCCCCGATTGCCGTGCGGCGGCCAATGTTGCCACTGGGGTTGGGGTTGTTGATCGGGTTGGGGTTGGCATTACTGCTGGCGGTTGGTTGGTTGGGAGCGCCACGCCAGGATGTTTCTGATTTGGTAAGTTATCTGATTTTTTCCGGGGTGATCTCACTCGGAGCCAGCACGATTGCGATTAGCCGTCTACGGCGTGGGCGCGGCAAACTCTGGCAGCAGATCACGTTGGTCTATGCAATCGGGATTGCGATTGCGATCTTCAATGTGCTGTTTACTGCCCGGATGATGTTCATCTCTGCCGACCATGATCTGATTCTGCTTGTGCTGTTACTGCTGTTCTCTGCGGTTGTTTCGGTATCGCTCGGCTATATTCTGGCCCGTACCCTGGCCCAGCGTGCAATTGCAATCTGTATGGGTGCAGAAGCATTGAGCGATGGAAATCTGGAAGCACGCGTTGCTACAGATGGAAGCGATGAACTCACCGATATTGCGCTCGAATTTAACCGGATGGCTGATCGGTTGGCCATGAGCGATAGCGAGCGCAAACGCCTCGAAGCGGCCAGGCGTGATCTGATCGCGGCGATTTCCCATGATCTACGGACGCCGCTGGCCTCCGTGCGGGCGATGGTCGAGGCCCTCAGCGATGGGTTGGTTGAAGATCCAGCGACGGTTCAACGCTACCTGACGACGATGCGCAGCCAGATTGGGCATCTGAGTAGCCTAATCGATGATCTGTTCGAACTATCGCAGATCGATGCTGGCGCATTGCGGCTTGATCTGCAGCGGGTTGCGCCTGGTGATCTGGTGACGGATGCTGTTGAGGCGCTGCGGGTGCAGGCAACTGAACGGAATGTATCGTTAGATGCCGATATCCAGGCAGGGCTTGCTCGGGTGCAGTGTGCGCCACAGAAGATCGAGCGGGTGATCTACAACCTGATCTCGAATGCCATACGCCATACGCCAGGCGGCGGGCAGGTGCGTGTCAAGGCCTATACCGATCAACGAGTAGCTGAACACCCACAGGCAGCCCAGCGCCAAATTGGGCAATCGGTTGTGTTTGAGGTAGCCGATACTGGCGAAGGGATTTCCGCCGAGGATCTGCCGCATGTGTTTGAACGCTTCTACCGTGGTGAGAAATCACGTTCACGGGCGACGGGTGGAGCTGGGTTGGGGTTGGCAATTGCGCGAGGCATTATCGAGGCGCATGGTGGGCAGATCTGGATTATGAGCACACGCGAACAGGGAACGCAGGTTTGTTTTACGTTACCGAGGGCGGAGGAGTCAGGAGTCAGGAGTCAGGAGTCAGAATTCTGAACCGAGAACCAAGAACCGAGAGCGGAGGAGTCAGGAGTCAGGAGTCAGGAGTCAGAATTCTGAACCAAGAACCAAGAACCGAGAACTGCGAAACTGCGAAACTGCGGAACGGGTGTGACGTAAACTTCTGCGGCGGCCCGCGCTGTTCCGCACTGGTTGGCGGACACATGGGTCCGCACCCGACCATTCCATAAGAATACGCCGCACCCCTGCGAAACTGCGGAACGACGGAATCAAGAGCTGAGATCAAGAATCGATTGTTGCTTTGTTCACTTGTTCCATTGTTCGCGTGTGCAATCGCTCCCTACACGCCTGTGTGGTTTGGGCGTTGGTAGAAGCCTGGTGGAATGCCCAATTCGCGTTTGAATGCTTTGCGAAAGGCTGCTTCCGATTCGTAGCCGATACGCTGTGTTGCTTGCGTGACGGTTGCTCCGTGTTTGAGCATTTCGGCAGCGAGTTGCATACGCCAACGGGTGAGATATTCCATTGGTGGTTCGCCTACGAGTGCCATAAACCGAAGCGCAAATGCGGAACGGGACATTGCAACACCGCCTGCGAGTGTCGCCACGGTCCATGGCAGATCAGGTTGTTGGTGGATGAGTTGCAGCGCTTTGCCTATCTGTACATCGCGCAGTGCCGCCAACCAGCCTTTCGATCCAGCCGATTGCGTCTCTATCCAATAGCGCATTATTTGCACAAATAGGACATCGGCCAAGCGCCGAATCAGCAGATCGCCACCCGGGCGATTGGCGGTTGCCTCTGCATCCATATGGGTGAGTGTTGCTTGCATGCCATGTGGCGATTGCCCATTATCGGCATGGATGTGGATCATGGCTGGCAGAAGCGTCAAGAGTGGGTGGCTCTCGGCATTCTCGAAGTGAAAGGTGCCACATAGCAGCGTGGTGCTCTCTGTGCCATCGCGTGGCACAAGAAGCTGGCATGCGCGATAGGCATCATACTCCATGCGAGTATCTGGGTAGAGCGGCGAGGTTGGTTCATCGGCAATAACATGGGTTGTGCCATATGGCAACAAAATGATATCGCCAGCAGCGAGTTGAATTGGTGTCGGGGTATCTTCCAGCATCAGGTAGCAGGTATCTCCATGGATTGCGTGAAAGACGGCGGTTGTGTGTTGAACAAAGCGTAGTCCCCATGGCCGACTTAATGCGGAACGACAATACAGGCTACTCTTCAGACGTAATGTGTTGAGCACATCCGTTAATACATCCATTGGTTCATACACCTCGTCAAACAGCCTAGACGATCAGACACACAACACGGACGATTTAGCATAGACCACTGCGATTTGCATCATTATACTCGCTTGTATGAGAAGCAGGCAATCAGGAGATGATGACGATGCGTGATATCAGGATCGCCCATATTGTGTACACATTTGGGGTTGGGCTGTTTGCGGGGTTACTGTACACCTTTGCACAGGGTGTCATTCCGACGTTGAATATGCTGAATGCATCCGAATATACCAAGGTCGAACAGGGCCTGATTACAAGCTTGGATGGCCTGCCAATTAGTGTCATTCTTGTGGCAACGATATCGATGCTGCTACCACTCTATCCACTGATCAAGTTATGGAAGCAGCGCGGAACGACATTCTGGCGCTTGACGTTTGTTGGCTGGTTATTATTCTGCTTTGGTGTGAGTGTTTTTACGATTGTGTTGAATGTGCCGATCAATAATTATGTTCAAACCTGGGATAGCGCGCAGCCACCAGCCGATTGGCAGAATGCCCGTGACTCCTGGAATATGTTGAATAGTATCCGAACACCGATCAATTACATCAGTTTTCTATTGCTGCTGTGGGCATCGTTTGAGTTGCCGAGGGCGGAGAATAGCTGAACCACTTAACTGCAGAACAGAGAACCGGGTCAGCCATTCCTTTGATCCTTTCTGTGTTCCTTTGTTCATTCTCAGCATTGGATCGTCTGCTGACCCACGAAAAAGACGTTTCGGATGCAGACGAGGGATGGGCAGGCCATGATCGCAGGGGATGCACCGAGGCTTTTCAATCCAAGAACCAAGAACCAAAGGCTGAGAACCAAGAACCAAGGTTCGATTGTCTCATATGCCGATTGTTGCTTGGTTCCTTTGTGCTCAATTCTGACTTCTGACTCTTGACTCCTGGTTTCTGCCCCTGGCACTAGAATGGTTCAATTGGCGGGAGGCGCTGGGTCATGGCTTCGATGATGATGATCGCGGTGATCCAGCAGACATAGCCAGCCATGGCGAGTGCGGCGATTCTGGCGGCACGGCCACGCCGCCACCATAGCAATAGCCCCGCTGCGCCAGCCACCGCAACAGCCCATGCGGCGAAGGTCAGCCAGCGGGTTGTGATTGCGGATTGCGTTATGAATGGCAGTAGTGCCTGCCCCAGGCTGACGACACATGTGCCCCATAGTAACACTGGCAGTGCCGAATGGCGCAGACGGCGGGTGATCGCAAGCGCGCCAGGGATGGCCAACAGCACAGGGAAGAAGCCATAGTGGGTGATCAGGCCGCCCTGCCACAATACCTGCAGGTAGGTTGCTGCTGGAACTGGTTTCTTGCCGCTGACATCGAGTAGCCCGCGATTGGCAACACCGCTAACCTGTTCGATGATCAGGCCCGCAAAGGCGCTATAGTAGAACAGCAGCACGAAGATACCTGCTGCCATTCCAGCAGTTAGCAGCGCCAGTGTTGCGCGCCGCTCCTGCTGGTTGGTTGCTCGCACCCACAATGCCATAATCGCCAGAGCGCCAAGCAAGCCAGCATTGATAAACGTGCCGATGTGGCCAAGGAATTGTTGGCCAAGCAGGAACACAATCGGCCACCAGATTCGCGGAGTATCGTAGCGTGGCCAGGATACGACCAGCACCAGCATGAGCAGTGCGGTGAAGAACTGGGTTGAAACCTGGGTGTGAAACGAGAACCATGTGTTCATGAAGCCAGTTGCGGTGAGTGCGTAGATTGCAGCGGCCAACAGGCCCATGCGAGATCAATGGGATACTGGCGGCTTCAAAGAGTGCGGCCAGCACAGGCAGAACGGGCCGAATATCCAACCCAAGCAGCGTGAATGGCGCAATATCGAGATAATAGCCAGGCGGGAATGGAAATGGCAACCCGCGATGCTTGGCCTGAATTGCCAGATCGCCAAGAGCTGTGATGGTAAAGCGGTTAATATGCAGCTGCCAATCGCCTGGCATTGATTCGGGATACAGCCGCCCGCCATATTTGAGTGCAATAGTTGCAGCGACCAACAGCGCAAGCCAGCGCAGGGCTGCTGCTGGCGCAGGAGTCCCACACCAACGCAGGATAGTGGGCAGTGTAAGCAACGCCACTGCCGATGAACCAAGCAACAGCAGGCCAAAAGCTGGCAGCCAGGGGCCAAGGAAACCAGCCCGCGGCGCATCGATGAGTGTGAGCAATGGCAACACTGCTGCTACCGGCAGAGCCAGCAGCAGCGCCGAGCGGCGTGCAAACCCACACACCCGTACAGTGCCCCACACCAGCACGACACCAAGCGGCAACCCGCCAAGCAACCCAAGATCTGGCAGAATAAAGCCAGTGGGCCGCACACTCCATAATCGCACCGATTGCGCCAATGCCACACCAATTTCATCGCGGCTATCGCCCTGGTTTTGCCAGGTGGGCGTATCCAGCCGTACCCGTAATGCGCCATCAGGT
>Ga0163149_10006169_pt1 | contig 12399 bp, 7 predicted proteins | sample OliLakLV19MP5G1_FD_148604 | JGI IMG/M metagenome (GOLD analysis project Ga0163149, IMG submission 148604) | Freshwater microbial mat bacterial communities from Lake Vanda, McMurdo Dry Valleys, Antarctica - Oligotrophic Lake LV.19.MP5.G1 | ecosystem: Environmental > Aquatic > Freshwater > Lake >...
ACAAGTGACAGTGAAACCACGTTTAGCATTGCGGCCCAGCAAGCCAGTGCGCAGCGCACTCAAAAGCAGGAGCGAAAACTACACTGAACTATTGAACGGACTGTCTCAAACCTATTGACGCGTTCCGTTGGACACGTGTTTTACGGGCTCGTCGATCCAGACTTCGTCGCCCAGCATCTGACGGTGTGCGCGGAGTGCTTGGGTCAGCGATCGGTCATCCACCGAGATCGACCATTCCTCGCCGAACAGCCACGCGTTGTGGGCGACGATTCGGTGGAGTTGAGTTCGCTCTTTGAGCTTTTCCTTATAATCGGTTTCATAGATGAGTGTCTGCAAGCCCATAATGAGCTTTAGTCGGTCGGTAACGATTGCCGATGCGTTGATCATGCTTGTCAGACTGATGTCCTTTAGAAGCTCAGCGAGACGCGCCTGCTCTCTCTTCGGCAGGTTGACGACCTCGCTCAGAATTCGTTGAAGCTCATCAGGGCTTTTTTCGATTGCGGTCTTGAGCAGACTGAGGTGCAATGCCTGACTCTGTCGCGTGCCGGTTTTGTATTCGGTGACATGCTTGGCGACATGCGTCGCGACGATGTCAAACATTTGGCGTTCCGCCACTTGGACGGACGTCTCGGGCTCGCCCTTGAACGGATACACCTGCTGCTGCTTCCAGTCTTGAATGAGCGACTGGTTGGCGGCGGCCGCTTTCCGGTCGAAGTGTTCTCGGATCGCCTCATAAGCATCATTCAGCCACTGGGCAACCGTACCGTTGAGTTCTGCGAGATCGACAGTTTCCTGCTCTTGAAGGAGAGAGATATATGCGGACCGTAGATAGGCGGTGAAACGGGCCCCGCCAACTTGAAACTTGCGATTGGCCTTGACAAGCGGCGCACCACGCTCGTTCGCAAGAAAGAGGGTGCGCCGGTCTTGGCCGATCCACTCGATCAGATCGAGACTGGCTACCCGAGTGGTCCCATCGACTGTCGAAGGCGGTAGCGGAATTAGCGTGCGGCCCGCGATGAACGGTGTCGGATCCAGCTTGACGCCATCTACTTCGACCACGACATGCCGATAGTCCGCCAAATACGTTGCGAAGGTTTCGTTCAGCTCGTTGATCGCCTCGTCACTAACGAACAACGACTTCGCCTTGCCAACCTCTTCGATGCGGACAGTTACACCAGGGCGGGCGTCGGCATCGGCTTTTTCGGGCGCAGTGACCTCGATCTTGTTGGGGACATCGGCACGCAACTGGAGGGAATAGCGCTTCAGATCAACTAAGTCGCTGTAGACCACATTCCACGTGGCGACCCGCCCCAAGGACAACGCCTTGAAGCGACCCTTGCCCTCGCTGCCGTGCAGGAAGCGCCCTGCGTCCGATATGCCTCTGTGTTGCTTCCAAGAACCTCCCAGCTGGCCGAACCGTGCCTCCGCGTCGGCATACACGAGCCCTTGTCCGTCATCTACAACCAGCAATTCGGCGACGCTACCGAGCCGGTTCTCCAGAAAGCTTACCTTGACGTTCTTGGCATCCGCGTCCAACGCGTTCCAGATCAGCTCCGACAACGCCGCCAACGGCGACGCTTTCGACATCTTCGCCAAGTGGTCGCTGCCTGCGGTGACCGTAAAGGTGGTCATGGGTCTCTCCGTTACCTCGTTTGGCGGCTGCCACGGGCAGCCTTGCCACCCGAACGATCATAGCCAATGCGTCGCGGGTTGTTCGCTGATGTGTGAGGGCGATGTCCGCTTTGGGTCGAAAGCGGCTGTCACGATCAGCAGGCATGGTCAACCTTGACCGGCACAGTGGTCATAGGCAACCAGCGCCCGCATATGGCGTCGTTGTGCACCCTGCCAAGGCCACCAGTTTTTCCTGCGGTCCGCGCCTGGCCACGAAAGCGAATCCAGCGCCTTCATGTTTCGAAACTTTTGGGTTGCGGTACTAGGCAGTGAGTTCCAGCAGATCGCCCACCAGTCTTGCTCCCGTCAACGACTGCACCAGCAGAACCACGAACAGCGTGTCGGTGGGCACATCATCGGAGCGGTCGAACATGACGTCGTTGGCCGACAGCGCTCGGCCGAGGTTGGCGGCAAAGTCAGTGCCGAGCCGATCGTAGTAATCGGCAGCGAGTTTGGACAACGCCAGCGCCTGATCTGGCACGCTGCGTTTGTTGAAGTCGGGATTCGCTTGCAGCTTCAGGGTTTCGCTGCGTACGGTCTGGTCAATTGCGGGCCAATTTCTGGAGTCGAGCAGCGCTTCGTAAAGCGCGTTGGCCGGGCGAATTGCGCGCTTTACCGCGGCCGCGGCCTGGTACACCGGTGCAGTTTTGTTCGACGGCGAAATGGGCCGGTCATTGATCTCGATAAAGTCGATCGGCCCAAAGGAAAGCTTCTTGCGGAAGTCGTCCCATTGCGCGACCAGCACGTCCTCGGCACGTCCAGCGAAGCCGAGATCGCTGAACGCCGTTTGCAGATTACGGCCAGGCTTTGCGTTGCAGGCCACGACCATCGCCTGGGCGATCGCAGCGCGCAGCGCCTTGCCATCACTGGCGCTGTCGATGACGCGCCGCCGCGCCGCTGGGTCCAGCGCCATGCCCAGGCGCAAACGCGCCGCCGGATCGGCGCCCGCCTTGTCGCGCAGCGTCTGCCACTTCGCCACGATGGCCGCTTCGTCGACCGTATTGAGCAGCGCCGGCGCGCCGGATATATGCAGACTGGCGAGGATCTGTTGCAGCTCACGCTGGGTTAGCTGATTGTCCGCCAGTTCGATATCCAGACTGAACTGGGACAGCATCAACGGACTCATCAATGCGTCGAAGGTGGCGCGCCCAAGCGCAGAAAATTTCTCATCACCCCAGCCATAGTTTTTGGCGGCGCTGGCGTCGGTCTGCGCCAACAGAACACCGCTCGGACCAATTTCCACGCGAGTTGAGGCCTTCAGCAAGGTGCTGGTCGTTGCACTCCACGAGCCCAGATCGACGGTGAGTGATTCACCGATCTGGGTCATTCGCGCGCTGACCGCGCGCCACGAACTCTGTATCTGGTTCAACGGCAAACCAAATGGATGCGCATCGTCAGCGAACGCGCGTCCACGCAGCCAACGACTGAAGTCGCGTTCCGCCAGATCCGTTGGAGCAACGATCAGATTACCCGGCAGCAGTAAATCAAAATCAAGTTGATCCGTTGCCGTGCGCTGGTAGGTATAGGCAATGGTGATGGAGAGCTTGAGTTTCAGCGTTTTTTCGACCGCCGCGATCAGCTTGGCGCGCCACGCCGAGTAGTTGTTGAGAAAGGTCAACACCGGTTGCACAAACGCCGCTACTGAATTGGTCGCAGCGCTGATGGCGTTGCCGACTGCGGCGAGGTCATCTTTGAGCGCCTTGGCCTTGGCCTGGGAAAATGCACCGGTGGCAGTGGACACCTGCTCCTTCAGATCATTCACCAGCTCGTCCCGGGCCTGGCTCAGCAGCGGCGGCAATTTGGCTTCGAGCCAATCGCGCAGCGGTTTGGCTGCATCGCGCTGGGAGACATCGCTGACGATGCCGTTGACCAGATCGTCGATCAACAGATCGGCCTTGTCGTCAAGCGCGGCGGCCCACAGATTGACCTTCGAGTCGATCAATCCCTGGATCAGATTCTTCAGCGCGGTCTCAACATTGTCTTCGCCCTGGACCTCGCCGATCAGTATCGGCGCCAGTGCGGCCAGGTCGGCGGGCAGGGCATCGGTGAGTTTGGATTTCAGCCACGCGCCAGGATTTGCCCACTTGCCGACGCGTTCGATCAGATCGGTGGCATCGGGCAGGGTGGCGCTGACCAATCCCGCTGCAATGGCGTCCCAGCCTGAGATTTCCACGCCTGCCGCGATGTCGATCGCAGAATTGAGGGTCTGCGTGTTGTTGCGCTCGGCGTGCAGCAGCAGCGTGCCGTCGGCGTTCTTCGAGATGCACAGTAGACGCGCGCGCTGATCGCTGAACTTGACGCTGAGGCCGACCGAGCCGCCCCATGTGGTTTTGATCTGCTGCGCCTTGCCATCGACCGTCACCGAGCGCAGATCGATGCGCGTGCCCTGCGTGGAGCCGGAGAGATTGAACTGAAAACCGGCGGCATTCGCCAGATTGAATTGACGCAGACCGTCCTGTGCCGGCAGGTCCAGCGTATCGCCCAGTTGTTTCAGCGAAATTCCGGAAGGGAGGTCTTCCAGTACATGGCCGATGGCCTCCAGCGTGGTCTTGGCCCCATCGAACTGATAGACCAGCGTCAGCTGCTGGCTGGCGTTGGCCGCCGCGCCGAGGCTGGTGCCCGATTGCGCGAGCTGAACATTCGCACCCAAATTGCCGCCCGCATACAGCACGAAGCCCAGATCCTGCGGCTGACCCAACGTAGCGTTCCAAGTCGATTTGGCGGTTGCAGTGGAGACCACGCGCATACCCAATTTGACGCCGGCAGTGACGCCCACGGTAAACGACAGCGGCGCTGAACTCAGGTCGGAAGATCGCGACTCACTGAAATTCAATTCCGCTGGCTTGCCGTCGACCAACTCCTGCAGTGTGCACAATCGCGGCAGGCCAGACTCGTCGAGTCGGAACAGAAAAGGGACTTCATTTTGCAGGTCTTCGATTCGATCCAACAGGCGCTGCCCAGGTCCGGTTGCGGCCAGCGCGGCAATTACAGCCGGCTCCAGTCCAGCGCCGGCCTGGAGTTTGTTGAGCAGCGCAGTCATCACCGCACCAGCGTGCACATCACCACCCTTCAATTGCTTGGCGAGCCATTGCAGTACCAGAAACAGTGCATCGCGCGGGCTATAGCCCAATTTCTGCAACGCATCCAACGCGGATTTAAGTACCGCCTGCTTGGGATCGAGTGTCTTGGTCTGATTGGAACCGGCAACTCCGAGTACAAGCATCTGCGTTCTCCTGAAGGGTTACGTATTGCGCTTAACCGGTGCGGTGGCGCTGCGACGAATGTGCATCGACCTCAGGGTTGTTCCTTGGTCTTCATGGTCAGGTAGGTGCCGTTGCTGATGCCGAGCAACAGCAACAGGTTGGTGGAAAACACCGGCATTGAAATCACCGTGGTCACTTCGCAAACGAAGACCACGCCCAGAATCAGCGTCCATGCCACCGCCTGCACGCGATGCACGCCAATGCCGTTGCCATCCGAGCAGATGTCGCGCAGGAATCCCTCGATCCTCTGCAGGTGAGCCCGCGCTGCGGTGCGCAGCATCGAGTCATTGATGGATTGCAGTTTCGCAGCGTGTTCGGCCGTGTCCTGCAACTGCGCGTTGGCGTTGGCGGCCGCCGTCAAAACGTGTTGCTGCTGCGTGTTCAGGTCGGCCATGGCATTGGTCATGCTGGTGGTGCCGGCAATCGGCGCCAGCCAGCCGGTCAGCGCCGAGATCCCGAGCAGGATCAATACCTCATTCGGAATAAGTTCCATGGTGCCAATGACGAACCAGACTCCGGAGAAACACAGCGCGACGACCAGCCCCCAGAACGCCATCTGGCTCTTGGCCAGACTGTACGAACCACCGGGTGCATCACGCAGCAGCGTGGGACTGCGGATGCACAAGCCGTAGCCGAGCACGAACACGATCAGCAGCACCCAGAAAGTCCACGCAACGACGCTGCGATCTTCGACACGGAATTGGATGTTCTGACTGGGGCCGAGCGCCGCGGCGGGGCGAGTGCCAATGGCAATCGCGATCGCGACATTCATTTCCTTCAGGTGCAAAGCCGATTGGCAACAGCTTTCGTTGTCGCGCAGGAACGTGCTCCAGGATTCGCGGTTGTGTTCCTCGTCATCATTACTCTGATCGGAATCACGCTGCAGGCGGAAGCTGAGCAACATCTGTGTGGGGTCGTCACCCTGGGCGGAGACCATGGGCAGGTTCTGCATCGGCACGTCGTTGAGCAACAGAACGATCCCGCTTGATTGGCTGGCCGCGCCCGGTTGTGCGCCGCTGGCTGCGAGTTGCGCCACCACGTCGGATTTGCAGGCGCCACCGACCAGCAGAGTCAACCACTCGCCCAGCCGCATCGGCACATCCTGGTGTTGCTGGTGCACGCTGATCTGCGCCGGCAGGCAAATGTTGGAGGGTGGGCCATCCGACTCGGCAACGGGCAGGTCGGTCGCCAGGGCTGCGCTCGGTGGCGCAGTTGCAGCCGGCTGCGGATCGTCTTGTGCGGCAGCAGTTGTAGTTGCAGTCGCAGTCACCGCGAGCAGCAACAGAGCAGTCAGAATCGTTGCGTAACGCATTCGGAAAACCTCCCATGGTCATTTGCCGTGATGCTGCGAATCAATCGACGGCGAGCAGCGTGCGCAGGCCGGTGCGATCCGGCATCGTGCGGTCCCCATCGTTTCGTCGACTCCGCGCCTGCGCACTTCATGACTGGGGAAGTCGGCTTACGCGCTCGCCAGTGCCGCGCTCAACACGTCGGCGTGCTGCCACCGCAATACTGCGCGCGCACGCTTGACGAATCTTGCGAGCCTACACGAATACAGCGCCCCCAGGCGCACAGATACGCGACAGTCGCACTCCAGGAAAGCTGTCAGATTGGACAGGTTTCGCCAGTGGCTGAGTGCTCGTATCTTTCCCGTGTTCCGATGCCCGTAACCAAGCGATGAGTCTGCCAACAGCAACTGCGTGCAACGCGTGGCCCTGTGGTGAAGGCGATGCACTTTTCCTTGCAGGCACGGGCGTCGGCAGCAATGAGCCAGCGGCTGCCATGGGCATGACGATTCAGCCGCGAGGTTGTGCAGCGCCAGCGTGAATCGGGATTGAACTGAGGTCGATGCCGGCACCAGACAGCACAGCGCCATTCATTGCGCGGGCGTATATTCGACGCACCTGATCCTGTGGAGTACGTCATGCACCCAATTCGCATGCTGATCATCGTCAGCCTCATGCTGCTCAGTGCCTGCGCCGGCAACCCCGTGCAGCGCAGGCAGGAGCAACTGCAACGCTATCTGGCGGTAGCCGGCGAGCCGGTGAAGTCGTTCCGCTATTTCAGTTTGAATTCCTGGACTCCGCTCGGCAAAGCGCACCTTGCGGTGTGGACCAAGCCGCGGGAAGCCTGGTTGATCCAGGTGATGCCGTTATGCCACGACCTGGACTTTGCGCAGAGTATCGCCCTGACCTCGACACTCAATCGCGTTTACGCACGCTTCGACAAAGTGCTGGTGCGAGACTACACCTGCCGCATCGAATCGATCCGGCCGATCGACGTCGGCGCGCTCAAGGATCTGCAGCGCGAAGCGCGCGAGCAGCGAACCGCCATCGAAGCGCGCAATTCTGATCAGCCGCATGCCGAGCGTGCTGAGCAGTGATTTGATATTGGAATGTGTGTCTGGTGGCGAAACTATCCACAGAGGGCGTCCGCGCGCACAGATTTTGGCGGGTAGCCCAGTCGCGGGGTTCGCACGCAATCCCACGAGCGCTTGCCAAGGCAGGGCGGCGGCGTATCCCAGCGGCGAAGGGGCGTTGGATTTCCTATCCTTTGTCGATCCAGCTGGCATCGTTGACCGCAGACATGTTCCACTTCCTGCTCCAACTTCCACAGGCCTTCCTGTTCGGCGGTCCGCGGCTGCGCCGACAGCGCCGACAGCGCGCCGGTAAACGCAACGAAAGCCCGCGCACAGCGAACAATAAGCCGTGTGGCGAAGACGAAGTGGTGACTTATCCAGACCTTCCCTAACGCGAGGAGACTGGGACTTGGTAGCTTACCCAACACCCTTCGGTTTCGAGCGAAATCCGGCTTTCTGCGCGTTACACCCGCGGCGGCAAGTCCATTACTGCTTGCTGACAATTTTTTGTTGTCATCGTTGCAGCACTCGACCCATTAGCTAGGAACGCGATCAACACAGGTCGCGTCAACCTGATCATTGGAGTTCCCATGAAGATTTCTCAACATCACCGCCCTCACTCCTCCCGAGCAATCAGGCATTTTGGTCGGTTTGGCACGATGCTCGCCACCATTGTGCTCAACTTCGCACCGGCGGGCTTGGGCGCCGTTGCCGCAGCCCCGCTATTGCAGGTGAATTCACCGGTCGAGCAGGCGGTGCAGCAATTGCGCGGCGACTATCGCCAACAACAGTGGCAGCGGCTGGCGCAAAACACGGACCGCGATAGCCTGATCGCTGCGGTCTTGCTGGGCATGCCAAGCGAATCCTTGCCGCAACCGGTTTCTGGGCAACAAGGCGTCGAGCAGCGATTGGCGCAACGCTTTGGACGCGATCCGGATGCGCTGTTCGTGTTGGCGCTGGCCTGTCAGCTGGAAACATCGAGCTGTGCCGTTCCGGACGCCTATCAACGACTGGTAACGGTCGCGCCCGACAATGCGGTGCACTGGCTGCTGCTGCCCAACGCCGCTGCGCCCAACGCGAGCGCATTGCATTCGGCAGCAACTGCCGGGCTGGTCGATTCCCGTCTGCGCCAGCTGCTCGGCTGGGTGCGCGCGGCGCTGGCGGATCAACCGGCGCCGGCGGCGGTGCCGGGAATCGATCCCGCTGAGCTGGCATCGAGCCTGCGCCGCGATGCGGTCGAGCAGATCGCTCTGCCGAAATTTGCCGCGGTTCTGACGCTATGCAAGCCGCCAACCGAGGCCGACCGGAATGACTGCATCGCACTCGGGCATGGCCTGATGTCGGATCGAAGCGGCGCCATCCTGTCCAGCATGGTCGGGGTCGCCATGGTGCGCCGACTGGAAAAGGGAACCCCGGCCGATACCGACGCCAAGGCACTGCGCCGGGACTATGTCTGGTTCAGTGAGCAGTTGGGGGATGTCAACGCCGAGGCCAGGGAACGCCTCCAGGTCGATACCATTGCAGTCGGCGAGTGGAAGGCCGTGGAGAGCGCAGTGCTTCGCCTCGGCAAACCCATCCACCCGGACGCTGACTGGGTGCCGGCCAATCCGCAGCAATTGCTGCTGTCCGAGGAAAGGACTCCGGCATCAACGAACTGACACTCTTTCGACCCGGGGATGGGCGGCGTCTCAGCGATGCTTGATGCCGTTCCCACCCCTACAATCGCGAACGGGTAGCGGTGACCATGGCAGTCTTTCCCAGTACACGATGGAGTCTGATCCAGACCGGGCAGCGATCGCCGGCCGAAGCGCGTGCTGGCTGGAATGTGCTGATCCGGGCCTACCAACCGGTGATATTGGCATTCTTCCGGCGCAGCACGCTGGCCCGGGACGCCGACGATCTGGCCCAGGATTTCATCCTGCGCTCGATCAGCGATAACTGGTGGTCGCGAGCGGACCCCGAGGTCGCCAGTTTTCGGACTTTTCTTCTGGTCCTGCTCAGGCGCTTTCTGGCGCAACAGCGAGACCTGGCCTACCGTCGCCTGGAAACCGCCGAATCGGGTTTCGATTCGGTGTCGGCCGATTCGTCGCCCGAACACGCCTTCGACCTTCAGTTTGCCCTGTGCCTGACCCAGGCGGCGCTGTCAGCGCTACAGGAGGAATACCTGCAGGAGGGCCGAGGCGACTTGTTCGCGGCCCTGCAGGGTTGGCTGTTGGAACCACCGGAACCCGGTGAATTGCTGGCGCTCGGTCAACGCTTGCAGGTCCCGCCCAACACCCTGGCGGTGCAATTGAAACGCCTGCGGTTGCGGTTGCAGAGAGCGGTACGCGCGGGGGTGCGCGAGTTGAGCCTGGATGCACAACAGGCTGTCGTCGATCTCGATGCACTGCGACAGGCATTGGCAGCAGAAGGAGTCCACTGATGCAGCACAATGACGGTGCCGAGCCAGGCACAAGGGCGGGACCATCCGCAAACACCGGCAGGTCCGACGCGGAATGGCTGGGTGTCGCCCGTTTGGGATTGGCGCCCGGGCAAACCGACGATTCCAGTCTGTGGGATCAAGTGGATCTGACCGATCCGGAGGATCGACGTTTTGGTGATTTTGAGCTGCTTGAAAGAATCGGTCGCGGTGGCATGGGGGTGGTGTTCCGTGCCTTCCAGCACAGTCTCGGTCGCGAGGTCGCAATCAAGTTCATTGTCGGCGCTCTGGTCGACCATCCAGCTGCGGTCAGCACCTTCTTTGCCGAGGCACGGGCAGCGGCCCGTCTGCACCATCCGCATATCGTGCCAGTGTTTGAGAGTGGTCAGATCGATGGACAACCCTACTTCTCGATGCCGCTGCTCGGCGGTGAGACCCTGGCCCAGCGCATCCAGAAAGGTCGTTTCGACCCGAAGGCGGCGGTCGATCTGCTGTTGACTCTGTGCGCCGCCGTTTCCTATGCCCACGAACTGGGTTTGCTGCACCTGGATCTGAAGCCGGGCAATGTGTTGTTCGACGATGGCGGCCGTGCATTGATCAGCGACTTCGGTCTTGCCCGCCACATCGATGCCAAGGGTGGCGTCGACGCTCACGGTGGTTCGGGTACAGCCGCCTACATGGCGCCGGAGCAGTCGCTGCCCGGGGTGCAACGACTTGATCCACGCACCGATGTCTACGCCTTGGGCGCGATCCTGCATGAACTGCTCACCGGCCGTTCCCCGCACGGACCGGTCAAATTCTTCGACCATGGCCAACGACCGCGCTCCGCAGCCAGCGACTCAGCTGGTTCGCTCGATTCCGACATCAGCCCCGATCTGCAAGCGATCTGCCAACACTGCCTGCAGCCGGAACCGCAACGGCGCTACCAGACCGTTGCCGCCTTGCAGGCCGACCTGACCCGGCTGCGCGACGGCAACCCGGTCAGCGTGCGGATGCCGACTGCCGCGGAACGGCTGCAGCGAGTGTTTCGGCGCTACCCTGGAATCGCGTCCGGCAGCGCTTTGGCAGTGCTTGCCCTGATCGCCGGCCTGTTCGCCACCAGCTGGCAATGGCATCGCGCCGAATTGGCCCGCGCTGACGCCAGCTTGCAGCGCGATTTTGCCTCGGTGGAAGCGGATCGCGCCACCCAACTGGCGGGTTTCATGGCGGCTGCCTTCCCCAGTGACGATGTGCAAAGCGACGGCCGCTCGCGCAATGCCCACAATGCTGTCGCCTGGTTGAAGCAGAACGCCGCCGATCCAGCCGCGCAGCGGGCGCTGCTAAGCGCGTTTCGGAAGGCGCTCGACGCCGCCAACAAGGGCGAGGCGGTGGTCGCACTCACCAACGAAATCATCGATCAACTGGGCAGCGATTATCGCGAGCAGCAGGTGCAAAGGCTCGTGGCCAGGGATGATCGGACTAGCCTGATCGCGGCCACGCTTATTGGCATTCCACGCAGCGACGATGAGTCCAGTCCGGCCCATGAAGCCGCAATGCGCCGCTTGGTTGAAGGTTTCCCGGACGATCCGCTGGCGCTATACACTGCGGCGCTTGCCTGTCACGTGCAGCGGCAGCCCTGCGCCCATGGCGACTATTTCGACAATCTGGTCGCGCGCTATCCTGACAACGCGGTCAACTGGGTGTTGGTCGCGAGCGGGCCCAAGCCTGCCGATCGGGTGATCGCCGGCCATGTTCTGGGCGCCGCCCAAGCGACTGAATTCAACGACCAGTTGGCCGCGCTGTCCGGTGTCATGCAACAGGCACTGGCCGAGCAACCGCTGCCGCCATCGATCCTTCTGCCGATGCAGGCGGTGGTCAGCGAGTCCGAGGTGGCACCCGCCTTGCGTCGCAACGCGCTTGATCAGGTTCCACTACCGATGTACGCCGACATCCTCAGAATCTGTAAACCCGACAGCGCCGCCATCGCACAGACCGATGGTTTGCGTGAAGCCTGTGCGGCGTTCGCTCTGCTCGGATTGCATTCCAACCAGGTTTCCATTCTGGGGCGCATGATCAGCAGCGCCATGCTGCGGCGTCTGTTCAAGGGCGGCGCCCTGGCACACGAGGCCTGGGAATATCGGCGTCAATACGTCTGGTTGGGCGAGCACCTCAGCAGCGACCCGGTCGAACGCGAACGCCTGCAACAGGAGCTGGCCCGCTACGGCGAATGGGAGGCGGTGCAACGTCAGGTCGAACGTACCGGCTTCCCGCGCCTGCCGCCGCCGTACTGGCTGCCGTCGAACCCGGAATTACTGCTGTTGTCGGAAGATCGCAAGCCCGCTGCAGGCAGGCAATAATCACGAATTTGCCCGCACTTTCGGTTCGAGCCTAGTGCAGTTTTTTTGAGCTGTTTGGGACCTATGCGGGCACGGACCGGCACACCCCAGACACCATTGGCACACGCGGCATCTGCGGTCAGCGCATTTGCAGCAGCCGCAAGTATTTTCGTGGCGCTCGGCGGCATGACGCCAATGCAGAAATTGGCGCCGACTGCCTGACTCCGCTTCTGACTGCGGTTAGCCTGAAGTTCCCCACCCCAGAAGCCAAGAATACTCAATCCTCACGCGGGTTTCCGGCGGATCGAGGGTTCGTGTTTCTGTCTACGTATTGATTTTAGCCAGCAGGTCGAACGCGCGTTGTTGGGCGGG
>Ga0163149_10006170_pt1 | contig 12396 bp, 10 predicted proteins | sample OliLakLV19MP5G1_FD_148604 | JGI IMG/M metagenome (GOLD analysis project Ga0163149, IMG submission 148604) | Freshwater microbial mat bacterial communities from Lake Vanda, McMurdo Dry Valleys, Antarctica - Oligotrophic Lake LV.19.MP5.G1 | ecosystem: Environmental > Aquatic > Freshwater > Lake >...
TAATGTTTGCGCAACGAGTAGGCTTCGCTTTTTCTGCGCAGACCCCGCAGTGCGACAAACATAGCAAAGGACAAACAAGCTTGAAGTGATAGCCCGATAAGGCGCCCAAATAATAAAAAATACTTTTGGAGGCTCGACTATTTCATTATCTTTATTCGACATGGAAACCCTACTAACTTCCCATTTTACATCTGTTGCTAAAGCAATGCCCGATTATAGTCCTGAAGCAACCAAAAGGAAATTGGAATTATTAAAAGCATGCTCTCAATTAAAACTCAACAATACTTCTAATATAAAAAACTACCACAATACGCTTTTATTCTTATGCGGCTATGCCGAAAGCAAAGAAGTGTTCGGCGCGGCCATGCAAGAAATGAATCGTTTGTGCGATGCGGTGTTGGAACTAAGCGATATAAAAAAAGATAGTTTAAGCAGCAGCGGTATTGCGTTTACCGAAACACAAAGTAGTTTTAGTTTAAAAATAATGCTTTGGTTGGCGAATACCTACCCTAATGATGTTTCATTGCATTCGTTTGATGAGGAAGGCTTGCACCCAAAGGAATTATTAAAGCACAGCATGAACGAAATGGAGTTTGAGATGATAAGCGATGAAAAACTTAGCAAACTCAAATGGCTTGAAAAAGCAAGCGGCTTTAAAAAGAACAAAGATATTTTAAAATGGTATTTGAACAAAGTAGATGAATTGCCATTGAATGATCAACTCAAAGAGCAATTGTTTGAGTCTACCAAACTATATACTTCCATTATTCCTACTAATCCTAAATTTTCAAGGAGTTTTGGAAGTGCGAGTATTTCATCTCGCTATTTTCATTCGAATGGTATCTTAAAAAAATTCAACGAGCATCAACTCATTCATACCAAACTTCCTAAAGAGAAAAAATTAACTGCAACTCAAAAAGAAGAAGTGCTTTCGGCTTCTCGAATTGCATTGATCTTACTTCATCGCGAAACCGACCCTATTACTTACTGCTCACCCGAAGGAATAAAAGTATTTGACCTGGAACATGGGCTGAGTATTGCACTTTTTAGCATCGATTCTAACTGGCGTTTACCAATGGAAAGCTATATTGGATTTATGATGTTTAAAAATGGTTACCCCATGAGTTATGGCGGGGCGTGGTTATTTGGAAAACGATCTTTAATAGGAATAAATATTTTTGAAGCATTCAGGGGTGGCGAATCGGCATTTGTATTTGCGCAATTGCTTCGTACATACAGGCAGGCTTTTGGTGCCGAACAATTTGAAGTGGAGCCTTATCAGTTTGGGAAAAACAATCCCGAAGGATTAAAGTCGGGAGCATTTTGGTTCTATCATCGCTTCGGATTTAGACCTCTAGATCAAAAATTAAATGAGTTATCCATTATAGAACACGAAAAAATAGGAAGCACTAAAGGTTATCGTTCTTCTATTGAAGTTTTAAAACAATTTACACACTCAAACCTTGGCGTAAATTTTGGACATGAAAAACCGGGCATTACTCCATCGCACATAAGCTATTTTATTACAAGCGTTATTGCCAAACAATTTAATGGCGATAGAAAATTAGCCGAAGAAAAAAGTAAACAGCTCTTAAAAACAAAATTAGGGGTGATGTATTCGAAACTTAAAAAAGAAGAAAAGTCTGGCTTTGATAAATTGAGTTTATATATTGCTTTTTGCCTGGATCTTGATAAAGTGAAAGCAAAAGATAAAGTTCAATTGATAAAACTTATCAAGGAAAAAGGCACGAATGAATTTGAGTATATTCGTTCCTTTTCTCAATTCCCCTTCGGAAGGCTTTTTGTTAAACCCTTATTGGAGTTCAGAACTTAGAAATATAGCCACAAAGCCCCCAAGACGCTAAGCTCAACAGGCTCTAACAAATAATCGGACATTTTTTGAGCCTTCGCTCCATAGTGGCAAAAAGGCCAAACAGTTTGTTACTTCCTTGTCAATATCTTCTTTTTTTAAACCCCCTCTTAAGCTTATATTTACACGGTTTATCTCATTGGTAAATCACTATTTTAAGACATTTTCTACTATGCCCAAAGATCCATCCATAAAATCAGTACTAATTATCGGTTCAGGTCCAATTATTATTGGTCAGGCCTGTGAGTTTGATTACGCAGGCTCACAAGCCGCAAAAAGTTTACGTGAAGAAGGTATTGAAGTTACTTTGATCAATAGCAATCCTGCTACTATCATGACAGATAAAGTAACTGCAGATCATATTTACCTTTTGCCTTTGGATGTTAAATCCATTAGTCAAATTTTGAACGAACGCAAAATCGACGCAGTACTTCCAACCATGGGCGGACAAACAGCTTTAAATCTTGCCATGAAATGCGAAGATCTTGGCATTTGGAAAAAACATAATGTTCGCATGATTGGCGTAGATACTCAAGCCATAAAAGTTACCGAAGATCGAGAACTGTTTCGTATACGTATGGAAGAAATTGGAGTTCCAATGGCTCCAAGCAAAATTGCTAAATCATTTTTGGAAGGAAAATCCATTGCACAAGAATTTGGTTTCCCTTTGGTAATTCGTCCTTCGTTTACCTTAGGCGGAAGCGGCGGATCAGTAGTTTACGAAAAAGAGAATTTTGATTCGTTGTTAAATAGAGGCTTACAAACTTCGCCAATTCACGAAGTATTAATTGATAAAGCAGTATTAGGTTGGAAAGAATACGAGTTAGAATTACTGCGCGATCAAAATGATAACGTAGCAATCATCTGTTCTATTGAAAATTTTGACCCCATGGGTGTTCACACAGGAGATAGTATTACTGTTGCCCCTGCAATGACACTAAGCGATTCAACGTATCAAAAAATGCGTACCATGGCCATTATGATGATGCGCAGTATTGGAAATTTTGCCGGAGGTTGTAACGTTCAATTTGCCGTGAGTAATGACGACAAAGAGGATATCATCGCCATTGAAATTAATCCGCGCGTTTCTCGTTCATCTGCTTTAGCAAGTAAAGCTACCGGTTATCCAATTGCACGCATTGCAAGTAAATTATCAATAGGTTATCACTTAGATGAACTCATCAATCAGATCACTAAATCAACTTCTGCATACTTTGAACCAACATTAGACTACGTGATCGTGAAAATTCCGCGCTGGAACTTTGATAAATTTAAAGGCTGCAATCGCGAATTAGGTTTTCAAATGAAATCGGTTGGTGAGGTAATGGCCATTGGGCGTAGCTTTCAAGAGGCTTTACAAAAAGCGTGTCAGAGTTTAGAAATAAAACGTAATGGATTAGGCGCTGATGGAAAAGAAATTACAAATCAGGCTGAATTACTTCATGCATTGGAAAAACCAAGTTGGAATCGTTTATTCATGATATACGATGCCATGAAATTGGGTATCTCCATTAAAACCATTCAAAAACTTACACGCGTAGATATGTGGTTCCTTACACAAATTGAGGAAATGATAGCGCTGGAGAATGAAATTTCAAACTATAAAATTGAAACACTTTCGAAAGATCTGTTGTACGAAGCCAAACAAAAAGGTTATGCCGATAGGCAAATTGCGCACTTATTGGATTGCTTAGAAAGCGCAGTGTATAATAAGCGTAACGAAATGGGCATTAAACGTGTTTACAAATTAGTTGATACTTGCGCCGCCGAATTTGAAGCAAAAACACCTTACTACTACTCTACTTTTGAAGATGAGAATGAAAGCGTTCGCAGCGATAAGAAAAAAGTGGTGATCTTAGGAAGTGGTCCTAACCGTATTGGACAGGGAATTGAATTTGATTACAGCTGTGTGCATGGTGTATTAGCAGCAAAAGAATTAGGTTACGAAACTATTATGATCAATTGTAACCCTGAAACGGTTTCAACTGATTTTTCTACGGCAGATAAATTGTATTTTGAACCCGTTTTTTGGGAACATATTTACGATATCATTCAGCACGAAAAACCTGAAGGTGTAATTGTACAGTTGGGTGGACAAACAGCTTTAAAGCTTGCCGAGAAATTAGATCGATATGGCATAAAAATAATAGGAACCGATTTCAAATCATTAGATCTTGCCGAAGATCGTGGAAGTTTCTCTACACTTTTAAAAGAAAATAAAATCCCTTATCCAAAATTTGGTGTGATCCAAGACAGCGAAGAAGCTATAACTTTATCAAAAGAATTAGGTTTCCCTCTATTGGTCCGTCCGAGTTATGTATTAGGCGGTCAAAGCATGAAGATCGTTATCAACGAAGAAGAATTGGAACAACACGTTGTTAAATTATTAAATGATCTTCCGGATAATAAAGTTCTATTAGATCACTTTTTAGAAGGTGCAATTGAGGCCGAAGCAGATGCGATTTGCGATGGTAAAGATGTTTACATTATTGGCATCATGGAGCACATTGAGCCAGCAGGAATTCACAGCGGCGATAGTTACGCCGTTCTTCCTCCATTTGACTTGAGCGAAGATGTAATGAAGCAAATTGAACAACATACGCGTACTATAGCTGTGGCCTTAAAAACGGTAGGATTAATAAATATACAGTTTGCAGTGAAAGATGGTCTTGTTTACATAATTGAAGCTAATCCGCGCGCTAGTCGAACTGTACCATTTATTGCTAAAGCTTACGATGAACCTTACGTGAATTACGCAACCAAAGTAATGTTAGGCGCTAAAGTAAAAGATTTCAAATTTGCCCCTAAGAAAAAAGGCTATGCCATCAAAATACCTGTATTTAGCTACGAGAAATTTCCAGAGGTACAAAAAGAATTAGGACCTGAAATGAAATCAACCGGTGAGGCCATTTACTTTATTGATGATCTTAACGACGAATATTTTCAAAATATTTACAGCGAACGAAATTTATACTTAAGTAAATAGTGTGAGATATATTTTTGTTTTATACTTCACCTTTGTCCAGACCTGCATTTTCCATGCCCAAAAAAAGACCAAACTAGACTCTTTACTCGCCCAGGAAAATAATTTCAAAAAAGACACTGTAAGTATTAAGAACTACCTTGTTATTGCAAGCAAACTTAAAAAGAGGAATCTCGACAGCTCAATGCTTTATGCGAATAAGGCTTTAAAACTTGCCACAGAACTAAAAGATGATTACTTTTTTATAAGAGCACGGCACGAAAAATGTCTTTTGATAAAAAGTCTTGGTAATTTTAAACAATCTTCTGACTCTCTGCTTGAAGTATATAATGACTCCAGATTATCAAAATACCCGTCAAGCCATATGAGAGTTTGTCTTGATCTTGGGGTCAACTATCGATACCTTGCCAATTTTGATAAATCCATTAAATTTCTACTTGAGGCGCTTTCTATAGCAAAAAGAAATAACAATAAAACCGGTATTTATAATTCCTATAACAGTTTGGCAAATACATATTCTCAGGTAGGTGTAATAAAAAAAAATAAAACAGATCTTGAAAGGGCCCTTGAAAACTATCAAGAGGCGCTTAAATATATAGATTCAACAAATGTTTCCTTAAAAGGAATGGTCCTTAACAATCAAGGCGTTACTTATTTTAATATTGGACAAATAATAAAAGATACTTTAGCAACATTGAGATCAATTCCACTTTACAAACAATCACTTGAATACAGAAGGATCAGTAATGATTCAGTCGGCATAGCAAACTTATATAACAATATTGGAAGCTCTTATCATGACCTTTATGTAGTATCAAAAAAAACCGCTTACCTTTCTCAAAGCTCCTATAATTATGAAAAATCCATTGAGATAGCTAAGCTCATAAATTTACCAGAGATATACACTTTCTATATTAACTATGCCGGCAACCTTAGCATGGAAGGAGAGGAAACCAAAAATAAAGAGGTATTGCAAAAAGCTCTCAAGTTGTTTTCATCTGCACATTTAATAAGCAAGGAAAATAACGACAATTATAATACTTTACTTTGTACGGAAGGTTTGGCTAAAACCTATCATGCTTTAAAAATGAACGATTCTTCAGTAGTATACTATATGAAATATGTAGAGTTGAAGGACACCATATTAAATGCCGAGAACAAACAGATAGCCGAAGACCTTGCGATGAAATACGAGAGTGACCTTAAAGACACTGAGAATAATAACTTAAAAGATCAGGCTGAATTAAGAGAAGATGTGATCTCTCGAAAATCAACACAAATTAATTTAATGATTGCTGGCTCCACATTGTTGATAACGCTAATAGTGCTCGTATTCATTTCACGTCAAAAAATAAACAAAGCTAAAATTGAAAGTGAAAAACAAAAAAAGATCATTGAAGAAAAGAACAAAGAGATCATCGACTCCATTAACTATGCGAAACGATTGCAAGATGCCGCTATTCCTTCGCAGGAATATTTTCGTTCTTTACTCCCCCATTCTTTTATTTACTATAAGCCAAAAGATATTGTTGCAGGCGATTTTTATTGGATCCATCAATTAAAAGGCAAGAACAAATTACTTGTAGCCGCCGCCGACTGCACAGGCCACGGTGTGCCTGGTGCCTTAGTAAGTATTGTATGCTTGAACGCTTTGAATAGATGTGTAGAAGAATTTGGGCTGACAGACCCTTCAAAAATATTGGATAAAACCACTGAGATCATTCAGCAATCATTTAGACTAGGAGAGAATGATGTAAAAGATGGAATGGATATTGGTTTAGCGCTTCTTGATATAGAAAAAAATGAAGGAATATTTTCAGGAGCCAATAATCCATTATGGATATTGAGTAATGGTATGCTTAAAGAAATAAAAGGCGATAGTCAACCCGTTGGAAAGCAACACAAGCCGAAGCCATTTACACAACATGAATTCAAGTTCAAAAAAGATGATCTGGTTGTATTGTTTACCGATGGATACGCCGATCAATTTGGCGGTCCTAATGGAAAGAAATTAAAAAGCAAAGTCTTTAAAGAACAGATTGCAATATACTCAACAGAAAACATTTCATACGTAAGAAAAAACGTAGAAGATATTTTTGTAAAGTGGAAAGGGAGTCACGAACAAGTCGACGATGTACTAGTTGTTGGAATTAAAATTTAAAACCATGAGAACACTTTTTTTAAGTTCGCTTTTATTCTTAAGTCTTTTTTTAAAAGCACAACAAGATGAGATCTTCCCTACTCCGGATGGAGTATTGATACACGCCAAATTTTACTATAGCGATGCGGCCGAAACAAAAATGATGGTGCTTTGTCACCAAGCACGTTACAGCAAGGGCGAATATCAAGAAACAGCTCCAAAATTCAATAAGCTTGGATACACTTGCTTGGCTATTGATCAACGCTCGGGAGATAAAGTAAATGATGATGTAAATAAAACAGCTGAGTTTGCCAAAAAAATGGGACTGCCTACCGAGTTTGAGGATGCAGAAACTGATATTAGACAAGCAGTGAATTATCTATTTAGCAAATACGGTAAAAAAATCACACTTGTTGGAAGCTCTTATTCGGCAGGTTTGGTTTTAAAAGTTGCCGCTGCAGAAAAAGATAAAGTAGAAGGAGTTATTTCGTTTAGCCCCGGAGAATATTTTCATGATACCACCATAGTTCGCGAAAGTTTAAAAAAATTAGATATTCCTGTTTGGATAACCTGCTCTAAAGAAGAAATTGTTGAGACAGAAAAACTGTTTAAAGGTCTTGAAAAAAAGAATATCACTTTTTTTAAGCCCAAAGAAGAAGGTAAGCATGGTTCCAAAGCACTTTGGAAAAACAACCCTGATAACAAAGAGTATTGGGAATCTTTATTATTGTTTTTAAAACCCAAAAAATAACACATGAAACAAATCGTTCTTTTCGCCTCTGTTCTGTTTTTAGCATACTGCACTTCCAACAAAAAAACATCTGCGGTAGATGATTCACCCACAGAAAAGGAATTAACTGTTGCCAAAAAAACTTGGCCCAGTGCAACATTAGCTGAGCTAACAGAAGGCAGATCTATTTATAAAAATCAATGTAAAGAGTGTCATAAGAATTTTACAATCACAAAATTCAGCGAAAAAAAATGGAAACACGAAATAGATGATATGTCTCCAAAAGCAAAACTTACAGCCGATCAAAAAGAAAAATTAAGCAAATATATTTTATCTTATAGAGAAGCGAACGCTCCTGTTGCTTCTGCAAAATAATTTCTGTTAATTCAATTACAAATTTAAAGGGCCCTAAAACAGCCCTTTTTTTATTGCGATTTACGCAAATACCTTTTACAAATTAATTACTTTCTGCATTTGCAAACATTTCCATGACATTACCATTACAAACATGGCGGTTAATACTACTTCTACAATTACAGTATCAATTTCCAATTTTTAAAAGTGCTGCAATAATGCGAGCTTTGATTTATAATTTAAATTACAACCATGGAAGCAAATACTAATTTCATAAAGATCGGAGATTACAGTTTAAGCTCCGAGTCTATAAAAAAAGCCATCTACGGAATTTATGACCTCAGCAATCAAATAAAACAATGCGTTATTAAAACAATCCCCGTAAACGGGTCGTGCAGTCAATTACTGATACTAATTGAATTATGTAGTAAGGATCTGTGTAATTGTGTGATGGAAAAAATAGTATTTTATGAATTCATTGGGGCTTTAAAAAAAGAAGGGCAATATTATCGTAATTTCATTAAGGAACTGGATTCAAATATTTTTCCAGAGATAAAACTGATCTATAAACCCGAAGGAAGTTTGTGATCCTAAATGGAGTTATTAAACAGTCCAATTGATAAGATCCTGCCCAATATCTTTACGATAATATTTCCCATCGTATTGAATTTGCTGCGCAGCCTTCATGCTTTTATCAACTGCTCCCTTGATATTATTACTAAAAGAAGTAATGGCAAACACTCTTCCGCCGTTTGTTAATACATCTTCTCCTTTTAATTCTGTTCCCGAATGAAATACTTGCGATTCTTTAATGGCATCTAATCCCCTTACAAGTTTTCCTTTCTCGTAATTCTCAGGATATCCTCCACTTACTAAAACAACCGTAGTGGCTACCTCGTTGATCACTTCAAAATTCTTTTCACGCAAATTTTGTTTTGCCACGCCTTCTAAAAGATCTAATAGATCTGATTTAATACGCGGAATTACCACCTCTGTTTCCGGATCACCCATACGGCAATTATATTCGATCACATAAGGCTCTCCGTCACAATTCATCAATCCCACAAATACAAAACCACGGTAATCTATTCCTTCGCTCCGTAAACCATTAATAGTTGGAATAACTACTTTCTCTTCTACTTTTTTTATGAACGCATCATCGGCAAATGACACAGGACTTACAGCACCCATACCACCCGTATTTAAGCCTGTATCCCCTTCTCCAATTCGTTTATAATCTTTTGCAGCAGGCAAAATTTTGTAACTTTTCCCATCGGTTAATACAAACACCGATAATTCTATGCCATGCAAAAATTCTTCAATAACTACTGTGGCGCTGGCATTCCCAAATTTGGCATCCATCAACATGTTTTTAAGCTCGGTTTTCGCTTCAGCAATATCGCTCAATATTAAAACACCTTTACCCGCAGCCAAACCATCTGCTTTCAATACATAAGGTGCTTCTAATGTTTCTAAAAACTTATATCCTTCTTCCAAATTATTTTTGGTAAAACTTTTGTACCGCGCGGTTGGAATTTTATACTTCTCCATTAACCGCTTGCTAAAATCTTTGCTGCCTTCTATTAATGCGCCATCCTTTTTAGGCCCAATTACAGCAACATCTTTCAATACATCATCATTCAAAAAGAAATCGTGAATACCATTCACTAAAGGATCTTCAGGGCCAACCAACACAATATCGATACCTTTTTCCCAAACCAGCTTTTTGATCCCTTCAAAATCATTCACGCCAATATTTACATTGGTTCCGCACAAAGCAGTTCCTGCATTACCCGGCGCAATATATAAATTCTCAAGCCGCTTACTTTGCGCTATTTTCCAAGCAAAAGCATGCTCTCGTCCACCCGACCCCAATATTAAAACGTTCATAGATTAAATTTGGTCAAAAATAAAAAATCCCCCGTTAAGCGGGGGATCTATGTTGATTAAAACTTCCGTTTGTGAAATACTTTATTTCCTCTTACCCTTCTTTGCGATCGGTCGCTATTTTGTTTGGTAAGAATACCGTCTCTTTGTTTTTTACCCTTTGTTCTATAACGCGTAAAGATGAAACGTTGCTCTTTATTCATTTTTTTAGAGCTAGGCGTTGGTCGATAAACCCAAGCCCCCGTTTTCCGGCTTTTACCGCGCTTTCCACCCCTTGCAAAAGCGTCGGCATTGCCTGCACTTTTGCCATTTCTAAATTTAGAACTTCCTCGGCGTTGGTTGCGATGTTCGCGTTTTCTACCTCCCGATTGCGAATAAACTTCGGTAACCAAGCCCGTAAAAAATAAGAATGTTAATATTAGTACAAGTCTCTTCAATCTAATAAAAATACAAAAATGGATTGTATCCTGCAAGAAAGCACAAAAAAACGGCATTCTTCAAGGGTTTGAAAGCAAAATATTAACAAAAGCCTGATCCGTTCTGTGAGTTATAGGGTTTAAACTGAAGATAGACTGTTGGCTTGTTTCTAAAAAGCAAAAACTGCATAAAATCAGAAAAACGCAATCACCACAGTTTTAGTGATGGGGACTGTAAGCATATCTTGCGATATTTTTAGGCCCGTCACGACAAGTCGTGAAGCATTTTCAAGGACTATGGCTGATTTTTATTTGTTCCGAAGGAACTCCTTTGGAGTAATAGAAATTCTACTCCCTATTTACACTTTAAGTAACCATTTTATCCCTCAATTTAAGCCATATTTACTCTTATTCCTCTAAACTAATTGGTTTTTAATTTGTGTACGCAACAAAAATATAAAATTTTTGTTGCGTACAGTTGTTCGATTTTTTTTGGCATTCTTAGTATACCCCCTCTCCAAAAAAAAAATTTGAAATCTGTTTCTAACATTTTTGTACTCAGTTCTCTTGTACTCTGCCTCTGTTCTCCGCACTTGTAAACACAGCACTCACGTACTCATTTTTTTAAAATTCAATTTTTGCTTTTATGCTATTAGAATATATTGATACCGGAGATGCCTTAATGGAAATAGGCGTTAGTGATAACTCTTGGACACGTGAGCCAGCCTGAATTAGAAATTTTGTATATTTGTTACTAACATACCTCGGACTAACTAACTACAAAAACAATTATCATGAAATCTATTTTTAAACTAACGATCATATTAATTTTAATTTGTCACTCACAATTTTATTCACAGTCAAATTCTAAAGAATATCGTTTAAAGGTGACAAAAAATTCTAAAGGACTTAGTTTAAAGGTAAAAGATTTAAAAGCTGTTGAAAAAAACGGCAAGACGAGCTGGACTGTTAAAGCTATAATTACTAATAATTTTCGTGATACCTTATTCTATTTCATCGACTCTGACTGTCAATCTGCTAATTTCCTAATTTATTCAAAGAGTGACACTACATCATTAATTGCAGGCTGCGAAAATACAGCTACTATCAGAAAACCAATTGTAATAGCACTTCCTCCTAAAGGACAACAAACTGTCGATCTAGAAATCAACGCTAAAAGGCTTGTGACATCTTCCATTAAATTTAGTGTTGGTTTAAGTATTTATAAAGCCAAAAATATGGACGAGCGCAGGCCTCCTTTCGATATAATGCGACTTGAAGGAAGAGAAATATGGCTTGTATCTAACCGAATTAAAACATGAACACCAGTTAGTAAGGCCTTCCAAAGTAAAAAATGAAAAGAAACAAAACTAAAAAAAGCGCTATATGATGACGACTTTTTTTGCGATCGTTTTTGTATAAACACAGTCCAATAAATGATTCTTCTTTTTTCAGAACCTACTGACATTTCTTCCACGAAAATAATTGAGTGGTTGTTAAAATTTAAACAGAAAATTGTGATAGTTAACAAAAACGAGAGCAACTTTATCGATGTAGACTATTTGGATGAAAAAAAATTGAAAATAAACATAAACGGCACAATTATAAATATAAATGAAATAACATCTGTCTATTACAGAAGAGCTGGCAAACTATCAAAGTTACAATCTCTTTTAAAAAGTAATTCAAGCCTCAAACTAAACGCAAAACAAAAATGCTTCATTCCTTTTTTAGTAAGCAATGAAATAACAAAAGGCGAAATTCTATCAAAGCATCTTAATGAGAAAAGAGTTTTCGGGACAGAAAATATAAGTAGAACAAACAAATATTTGGCTTTAATGGTAGCAAAAAAGGTTGGCCTTGATACCCCTGAAACAATTATGACTAGATCAAAGGAGGTTCTTGGTCAGTTTGACCTCATTGAAAAAACTACTAACGCAGGGATTTATAAAAAAATAAGCAGATGGTTAAAAGCAAAGTAAATATTGTAAAACTGAACCTTCCTTTAACTTTGGA
>Ga0163149_10006174_pt1 | contig 12389 bp, 10 predicted proteins | sample OliLakLV19MP5G1_FD_148604 | JGI IMG/M metagenome (GOLD analysis project Ga0163149, IMG submission 148604) | Freshwater microbial mat bacterial communities from Lake Vanda, McMurdo Dry Valleys, Antarctica - Oligotrophic Lake LV.19.MP5.G1 | ecosystem: Environmental > Aquatic > Freshwater > Lake >...
GACCTTGAATTTTGGACACAGACTTTGGATTTTGGACACAGACCATGGATTTTTCTATTTGTTAATTCTTGATTTTCCTGCCCACGAATAACCAACCACAATCAATAATTTATTATGCTGCTTTAATCTCCTTCTTCTCCTTAAAGAAGAAAATAAAATATACCATTACACCCACTGCAATGTAAGCGGGTACAAACCAAATTTCTTTCCACTGATGCACACCATCGGTCGTGTAATAATCCGTGGCAAATCCTGAGAACCAGGTGCCGATAAACATGCCCACACCGTACGTGGCGAACGTGAACAAACCTTGCGCTGCATTTTTGATTTTCTCTCCTGCTTTCTTTTCGGTGTACATATAACCAGTCACGAAAAAGAAATCATAACAAATGCCGTGAAGGATTATGCCCGCATACAACATCCATAAGTTCACATCTGCATTGCCATAGGCAAAAAATACATAGCGGAGAATCCATGCTGCCATTCCCAGCAACAACATTTTCTTAACTCCTATGCTATTGAATAAAAATGGAATGGCGAGAATAAATATCGCTTCCGATACTTGTCCTAAAATCATTTTACCTGCCGCGTTGTCCATACCCACTTCATTTAAGAAGAGGTTGGCAAATCCGTAATAAAATGAAAGTGGAATGCATACCAGAATAGCGGCAATGAAGAAAATCAAATACGGCTTGTCTTTAAAGAGCACCAATGCCTCTGTGCCAATCGCGCTGGTCGCTTTCGTCTCAGGCATTTTCCCTTTGGGAGGGGTGTGCGGCAATATAAAACTGATGACTCCTAATGATAAGGAAGCGATAGCTGCCATTTCAAACGTATAGTGAGTTTTTTCAATGCCCAGTTTACCGATCATAATCCCCGCTACAATCCAACCCAGTGTGCCAAATACACGGATCCACGGAAATTGCTTGCCCGGATCTGTCATCTGCTGAAAGGCGATGCTGTTAGAAAGTGCAATGGTTGGCATGTACATTAAAGAGTAAACAACAATCAACCAATAGAAAGTAGTGTTGTCCGTGATTTGCGTAGCCATGTAAAGTAAAACCGCTCCCAAAATATGAAGTACTCCCATGATGCGTTGGGCGGCAAAGAAACGATCGGCCACCATGCCCACAAAGAAGGGAGAGATCATGGTTGCAATGGCCAAGGCGCTGTAGGCCGCACCAATCTGCACACCACTCGAATGCAGAAACTCTGACATGTAGGTGCCCATTGTCACGTACCATGAACCCCAGATGAAATATTCCAGGAGCATCATGAGCGATAATTTGGTGAACACAACAGGTTTCATGGGCAGAAATTTAATATGCGAAGAAAGATAGAAACGGATTTACTAATTACGAAGTGCGATTCAGGATTTTATCTGAACGGCAATCTCAAATTCATCCTGCAAAAAATTACTTCTCGAAGGGGCGGTACTTAGACTCTGTGAAAATTGCGCGGGCATCTTTCACCTTCATTAACTGCGGAAGCGTAAGATCAGAATTTTTTTCGGCATATTTATTTACAATCTGCCAACCCACCCAGGTGCCAATGCGGCCCGGAGCCTGATCACCAATTTCATAGGTTTTGGGTCGCTCAGCAATGTATCGCTGCTTCATTTGCTGCGTGATGGAATAAAAAGCTTCGTCCTCCACCATCTTCTTCCAGATCCTATCCTGGTTAGCACGGGCTCCCGTCATTTCTTCGGCTGTATAACCAATAAAAATACTATCTGGCACGCAGGGCATCATGCGCTTGGCAAAGTAATAGGCCTTTCCATAAGTGATCATATCAGCCAGCACCGTGTGATCACTTAAATCGGTTTCATTATAACGACCATCAATACCGTATAGTAGCATGATGGAGGGCACAATAAAATTTTTCTCATACCTGCGCAGCATGTATTCATACATGTTGGGCCGATAGTGTGCTCCTTTACCGAGATAATAATCAAGCCCGATGATAATTAATGAATCACTCAGAAAGAGATCGCTTTCAAGACCCGTGATTACGGTTTGCACGCGCGGAATTTGAAAATCAGGGTAATACGATTTCAGGTTCGTGAACGCTACCGTAAGTTCTTCTTTCAATTGCGCTCCATCTCCAAACACCGTCTTCGTTTCCATTAATAATGTGTCGAGATGCGCATTACTGAACCGGTTGTATAATTCATTGATAAATACCGAGTCACTTGGATAGGCCTGACGATTGAAGAAATAATCGCGCATGGTGGTGTTGCGCGAAAAGAAGTCCACTAACTCTTGCTTGCTTTTAATTGCCGGCAGAGCATCTTCCAGTGATTCGAACTGTAAATCAACGGTAATACCCTCGGTGTTGGGCGCATACGCACATTCTTCCTGCACCGTATTTCTGCATGAGGATAAAAAACCTGCGAAAAGGAGAAAAACAAACAACAACCGCATAGCCTCTGAATATATTTTAATGTTGCGAATATGTGGAGAAAATCCCTGTAGAACAACGAGAATAATCATGGATTAGTGGACACATGAAATTGCAATTCTTACCTGATATGCGGAATTTGCATTCCTAAATTTTTCACCGTGGCATCTCAACCAAAACATATTGCCGTGGCCGGAAACATCGGCTCCGGAAAAACCACGCTGGCAGAAAAGCTTGCAAAGCATTACGGATGGACTCCACTCTACGAATCGGTAGATCACAATCCTTACTTGCGTGATTTCTATGATGACATGACACGCTGGGCATTTCATTTGCAGATATATTTTCTCAACAGTCGCTTCAACCAGGTGAAGCAGATCCGCGAAAGCGAAAAGACCATCATACAGGACCGCACCATTTACGAAGACGCCCACATCTTTGCTGCCAACCTGCGCAAGAGCGGCCACATTAACGAGCGCGATTATCAAAGTTACCTCGATATTTTCAACTCCATGATCAGTTTTGTTCAACCTCCCGATTTACTGATTTATTTGAAGGCCGACATACCCAAACTGGTGCAACAAATTCAAAAACGCAATCGCGATTTCGAATTCAACATCAAACTGGATTACCTGAGAACGTTGAACGAACACTACGAAGAGTGGATTGGTGGATATAAACTGGGCAAGTTGCTGGTGATCGATGTCAACAAGATGGACTTTGTTGAACGCGTAGAAGATTTTTCTGAGATCGTTGGGAAGATTGAACTTGAACTGAACAGCTTGTTTAGTTGATCCACTCGCTTTTATTAGAATTTGTGTTCTGTTGAATTTTCTATTTAATGATATAATAAGAATCCGCGTATCCCGCAAAAATACCAACACCATTGACGATGTTATTATATACCTGCACCGGTTGAGCAAAGGGATCTCCCTGCGTGTTACTCTGAAGAGTGCGCGAATTATGATACTTGTAAAACGCTTCGCTGGCATTGGTTAAAACAACACTTGCCGTAAGCAATTGGTTTCTCCATGGGTTATATGTAGTGACCTCAATTGTAATTTCTTTTCCGTTGAATTTTGTGTCAGAGATAAATGCTTGGCTGGTTTCTCCGGTTAGATCTGAAGTGGTTTGGTAAAGCGGATAACTCATTGTCAATGTGTCGATAACCCACTCTTTTGTATCCCACCTTTGATATTTGCGTATCTCTTCGGTAGTCAGGTGCAACTGGTAATAATTTGTTTCAATGGGGTCTTTTATAGTTACATTAATGGCGAGTTCCCCTTCGTTCAGGGTATCTATAGTAACATTTGAAATTGGAACTGCCCCTATGGCTTTTGCCGTTGAGAAGACCAGCTCCTGATCGGGAACTTTTACGTTGATGGTATATTGTTTGCCAACTTCTGGTTTTTGATCGGACACAAAGTTGCCCCTGCCTTTGTTCTTAAGTGTAGTCACTAATACCCCTTTCTCATCTAAGATTGAAACCTGGGCTTTTCCAGCTTCTTCAATAAATGGCTTCCTATCTAAAATATGACGGCTCCAGGAAAGAGAGGCCGTCCAAACACTATCCGGATTAAAGAATGCATTCACCACTAATTTTGGTTTTTCTATTGGGATGTTCACATCAACAACCATTTCGCATGCAGCGAAAACCAAGAGACTTATGCTGATAATAATCCGATGGCCTGCTTTCATAAATTTTAAAATTTAAAACTGTAGGTAATGGAAGGTATGAAGGGGAACAAACTGTATTGAACAAACTTTCTGTTGCGATCGCGGTCGTAAGTGAGGTCCATAAAGAAAGGGTTTTGCCGGCTATAGGCATTGTACACTCCCAACGTCCACTTGCGCTGGCCCCATTTTTTGTCTTTCCAAAAGCTGAAGCTAAAATCCAAACGATGGTAGCTGCGCATGCGAAAATTATTTCTCGACTCGTAATACCGGATGGGTTGATTATAGTAATTGCCCTGCATGGCAGTGGCGGCACCGTCATACTCTGCCGTGGGCAATGTGATGGCGTTGCCTGTGCCAAAGACCCACGCCATAGAAAAATCCATGCGCTTGTTCCACGTGTGGGCAAGCACCACGCTCATATCGTGCCTGCGGTCGTATTTATAAGGAAACCATTTTCCGTAGTTCAGTTCTTCAAACTGACGGTTGGCCCATGAGAGGGTGTATCCTACCCATCCCGAAAGGGAGCCCTTCTTTTTTTGCAAGAGCACTTCGGCACCATAACTTTCGCCTTTGCCGTTCACGGCCACTTTGTCCTGCCAGTCTTCTTCCAGGTTTACATAACTCGCCCCGTCCTTGTACTCGATGAGGTTACTCATTTTTTTATAGTAACCTTCAATACTAAATTCAAATTGATGCCAGGTTTTGGCCAAGCCTATTGCCACTTGGTTTGCTTGCTGCGGCTTTACCTGCGAGGTGCTGGGCACCCATAGATCGGTGGGCAACCCCAGGCCTGCATTGGTGAGCAAATGAATGAACTGCGTCATGCGGGCATACGAAGCTTTGAGTGAAATATTATCACCCAATAAAAACCTTGTGGAGATTCTGGGCTGCCACGATGTGTACCATCTGCCCTCTACGATAAAAGCAGAAAAATGGCTGCCGGTATTTATTTTTAACCGGTCGCTCAGTTTGATATCATCTTCAACATAAACGGCAAATTCATTGGCTTTTATATTGGGCGTGCCAAAGAGCGTGTCGGGCTCCACGTCCGACCGAAATGAATATACTCCCGGGGAAAATGTGTGGTCAATTGCGTTAGCGCCAAACCGCACATAGTGGTTGGGTTGTGGCAGCCAATCAAAATCTATTTTCGCGGCCCAGTCTTTGATGCCAGAACGATACTGATCTTTATAATAATTTTTTTCGGTGGATGTGGCCGTGGTTATTTCTTCTTTGTACTCGCTGAACACATCAAAGCGGTAGCGGCTATACGTAGTGGTGAGGTTGGCAAATAATTTTGGCGTGATGATTCGGTTCCACCGAAAGGCTGTGATTATGTTTCCCCATTTCAAACCAAACTCTTCATCATAATCGGTGCGCTCGTTTCCGTTTACATAGAAGTCTTCATAGCGGGCATACGCCTTATCATCGCCCAGGTAGGCGCTTGCATAAATTCTGTTTTTGGGGTTGATGACATGGTTGACCTTCATGTTAAGATCATAAAAAAAATATCCGGCCACCGTTCCTTCCGAAGTTGCTTTGATGATGGGGCGCGCCAGTAAATCAATATACGTGCGCCTTGCCGAAATCAAGAATGATGTTTTGTCTTTTACAATCGGGCCTTCCACCGTAGCCTTTGCGGCAATGATGCCCACTGATCCTTCGCCTTTTATTTCCTTCATATTGCCCTCCTTCATATTTATGTCAATCACCGAAGAAAGTCTTCCCCCATAACGAGCGGGGAATCCTCCTTTTATCAAATCGACATGATTGATGGCATCCGCATTAAATACGGAAAAAAAACCAAAGAGGTGCGAGGCGTTATAAACGGGTACTCCATCCAGCAAAATCAGATTCTGATCTGGGCCTCCTCCCCGTACGTAAAGCCCCGAACTTCCTTCATTTCCTGATTGTACCCCTGGCAATAGTTGCAATACTTTCAACACATCAACTTCTCCCAGAAAAGCAGGCATGGCCTTTATCTGCTCAATGGGAATATTAATGGTACTCATCTGATTGATTTCGTGTATGGGGTCTGCTTTTGAAGATTCAATAACAACCTCATCGAGAACATTTGACACAAGGGAAATGGACAAGGAGGTGTCATAGGCAAGAAAAAAGGCGATACGCTGTGGTTGGTATCCTACATAAGAAAAAGAAAGCACAATGCTGTCCGAGTTTTGAGTCAGGCTATAAAAACCATGCACGTTGGTGGTAGTGCCCGCTTTCGTTTTTACATTTATAGCGGTTGCCCCAATTAGGGTTTCACCGGTTGCGGCATCCTTTAGAAACCCACTAATGGTAAATTTCTGTGCCCATGAGACGACTGATGTTAAAACAAAAAAGATAACGATAAAACGCATGCGTTTTTGGCTAACGAAATATAACCCTACGGTAGTATATTTTAATTAAAATATTGAAAAATAAATGAAAGCACTTACCTTCCACGGCAAACACAACATTCAATACGAATCGATTCCTGATCCTGAAATACGTCAGCCTACGGATGTCATTTTGAAAGTAAAAGTCTGCGCTATTTGCGGATCAGATTTACATGCTTATCACGAACATGAAAAAGGTCTTGATCATGGCACCGCTATGGGTCATGAGTTTTCGGGAGAAATCGTTGCGCTTGGAAAAGAAGTGAAAATCCTTCGCGTTGGTGATCTGGTGATGAGTCCGTTCACCACAAGCTGCGGAAATTGTTTTTACTGCAAGATTGGCTTAACGTGCCGGTGTATTCATGGGCAATTGTTTGGCTGGCGCGAGCACAATCACGGACTGCATGGTGGTCAGGCAGAATACGTGCGGGTACCATTGGCTGATGCGTCTTTGATGAAACTGCCAGAAGGCATTTCACTGGAAGAAGGATTGTTGCTCGGAGATATTTTATCCACCGGTTTTTTCTGTGCGAAGCAAGCTGAGATCAAACCTGCCAATACGTATGCTGTCATTGGCTGCGGCCCCGTGGGGCTCTTGGCAATCTTAGGGGCAATTGAATATGGCGCTGAAAAAATATTCGCCATTGATACCGTGCCGGAACGATTGACGATGGCGCAAAAGTTCGGAGCAACGATAATAAATACAGCTCATCAAGATGCCATTGAGATGATAAAAGATGCAACCGAGGCACGCGGTGCCGATGCCGTCATGGAGGCGGTTGGCAATTCAGCAACCAATCGGTTAGCCTATGAATTAGTTCGACCCGGAGGGATTATTTCAGCCGTTGGTGTTTGTAGTGATTTGCATCTTCCTTTTTCACCCACCGATGCTTACAACAAAAACCTCACTTATAAAGTAGGTCGCTGCCCTGCGCGTTTTATGATGGAGCAATTGGTGCCCATGGTGCAACAAAGGAAATACAACATCACGTCCATCATCAGTCACCGGATGAAGTTGAGTGAAGGTGTGCATGGGTATGATATTTTTGCGAATAAGAAAGATGATTGTTTGAAGGTGGTGATGGAGTTATGAATTTTCTAACCTTCTAAAATCAATGAGCTTGTCCTTTCGCTTGGAAGTAACTAATTTTATTCATCATGAACACTAAACAAAAATATGAATTGATTGAAAAGCTTGTCCTTTCAAAGGATGATGATCTGCTCATGCAAATTAAAAGAATCATTGATGGTAATGAATTAACGTTATGGGATGAAATGAATCCTAAACGTAAGGCATGCATTCAAAGAGGACTTGACTAATCTCACAGAGGCATTGGAATTGTGCATGAAGAAGCCATGAAAGAGTATCGTAATAAACTCAAGAAATGAGAGTCATTTGGACACCCGAGGCCTGTGAAACATTTATTTCAAATGTCGATTATCTTTTGATTGAATGGGGTGATCAGGTTACTACTGATCTTCTGGATAGGGTAGATCATGTCGTTGAGAACATAAACTCGAATCCGGAAATTTATCCACTTATTAATAAAAATGATCAAATCCACAGATGTGCGGTGGTGAAGCAAATCACGCTCTACCATCGTGTTGTTTCTACCAAACAAATCGATTTATTGACCTTTTGGAACAATTTCCAAAATCCAGAATATCTTAAGCTATAACGAGCATGACTTCGCGAAGAAAATTCATAAAAACAGCAGGACTCCTTAGCGGACTTACGGCTATGCCTTTATTAAGTGAAGGATTCTCTCCCAGCGAAAAATTTTCTCCTCCGGATTTCCGAAATGCTTCAACCGATGATGAACTGTTTGCGATGGTTAGGAAGCAACTTCTCGTTCCTGCGAATCGAATTTATTTGAACACTGGCAGTTTAGGCCCATGCCCGGTGCACATCATTGATGCCATCCACGCAAACACACGACAACTGGAAATGAATCCCGTTGGAGAAAACTGGGGACCGCTGGGTAATCAAATGGAGTTGGTAAGAAAGAAAGTCGCTGACTTCATTCATGCCGATGTAGAAGAAATTGTGCTCACCCGAAACACCACCGAAGGCCTTAACCTGATTGCTCAATCCTTGCAACTCAACGAAGGTGATGAAATAATTACTACTACACTGGAACACGATGGGGGTGAGGTTGGGTTGGAGTTCCTCGTGCAAACAAAAGGTGCAACTCTCAAAAAGATTGAACTTCCTATCCCAGGAAATAGTGTAGAAGAAATAGTGAACACCATCCGGCAAAGCATCACGTCCAAAACAAAGTTGGTGATGTTGAGTCATGTGAACACCATAACAGGATTGCTCATGCCCTTCGCGGAGATCGCAAAAATTACGCAGCCAAAAGGAATTTATCTGATTGCCGATGGAGCGCAAGCGCCCGGACTGACCAAAGTAGATGTGAAAGCATTAGGGGTTGATGCCTATGCGGCCAGCGGCCACAAATGGTTGATGGGGCCGAAGGAAACTGGATTTCTTTATGTGAAGAAAGAATTTCAGGCGAACGTGAAGCCCGTATTTATGGCTTCCGGATTTAGTGTTTACTCCGCCTCCTCTGGCACGCGCAATGTTGCAACGATTATCGGGTTGGGCTTAGCCATCAACTATCACACGAGTATTGGCACTGATAAAATTCAGCAGCGCACGTTACAAGTAAGAAACTATTGCCTGGCTGAGTTGAAAAAAATAAAAGGACTTAAGGTAATCAGTCCGGAAGCGCGATCACTATCAACCGGCATCGTAAGTTTTTCACTGGATTCGGTAAAGAATGAAGACGTCTTCAATAAATTAAACGATCAGGACATCATCGTGAAACTTCTCACACAACACAATGGCATCCGTATCTCGTGTCACCTGTTTGTTTCCAAAGAGGATATTGATAAGTTTATTAAGGCGTTGAAGCTGTTGTTATAATGTGCAAGCTTTCATTGCAGAAAAAAATTATCCTCCTCCATATTTTCGATCCAGTTGTACTCAATTTCAAAGGCAACCTTTCGGGCAAATTCAATTCCATGAATATCGGCCAAAAATCCCAAGGTCATATCCATGCCGGCACTAACTCCAGCCGATGTATAATACTTTTCATCTTTTGTCCAGCGGGCTTTTCTAATCCAGTTAACTTGTTCTCCTTGAGTCATTACCCAGTCAAAAGCTCTTTTATTTGAAGTGGCTCTTTTGCCATCCAATAAACCTGTCCTGGCAAGAATGGCCGTTCCTGTGCAAACGGTAAGCACAAATTTGCTTGATAATGAAAGGTCTTTGACCTGACTGATAAATGGTTTGTTATCAACTTCTCTTCGTGTGCCGTATCCTCCTGGAATGAGAAAGATATCATAATCGATTTTTAATGTATTGATCTTTTCAGATTGAACAGCTACTCCATGATTATTCTTTACAAGTCCGCCCGTTTCAGAAAGAAACGAAATATGATAATGATCTTTCAATCGCCCGAATATTTCTACCGGACCAAAAACATCCAGCGTTTCAAAATCATCGAATAATAATATGGCTACATTCATTTTGAATCCTTAAAAATCACTGCCCAACCATAAAAACTGCATTAGAAAAAATCATCTTACCGTTTTCCCAGAATGAGCGAAACATAGGATTATCGGCCATATAAATTACATTGCCTTTACCTTTGTCTTCAACGCCAAACACCATGGTGTTTTCCAGTGCCTTGTTAATCTTCACCCCGGCAAAACCCATCACTGGTTTTTGTTTGCCTTTCAGAATGCCCACATTCCAGCCTTTTTCGAGATACGTGTAATGTTGTGTGTTCGTACGCAGTGAGTAATAGGTATCGCCAAGGCCAAAAGCAAGCGGATGTGATTTGTCCAAACTTACTTTATAGATCGCACCAAAAATGGCGTTAGAAAGTTGTTTGCGTTCTGCATCTCCGTATTTCACCGGTCCCTCTTTCTCCTGTTGTTCTTTCGCGACTTTCTCTGCCTGCTTCTTTGCATCTTCGGTGGCATACTCTTTCAACCCAAAACCTTTTTTGTCAGCAAAGGCAGACGTGCCTCCTGCAATCAAAATCAAACGACCTCCGTCATTTACCCAACGGTCTATAATACCCAACGTTGCTTCATCAAATAATCGATAGCTTCCGTCAGGCACAATCAACACATTGTATTTCCACAGATCCACATTTCGGAAATAGTCAGTGCCTATCACCGTTACCGGATAATGAATTTGTTGTTCGAAGAAATGCCACACTTCACCATGAGCCAAGGAAGATGTCTGATCACCACCGATCAAAGCAATTTTGGGGGGCTCCAGGTAATTCACATCGGATGAGCCAAAGTCAGAACCCTTATCTACATAACCGGTTGTTGCGGTGTGAATTTTTCTGCCCAATGCCTTTGCTGCGGATTGAACCACGTTATCAAAATCAGCAACGCCCTCGTTGTTTCTACGCGTTACGATTAACGACCCCGGCTCAAAGTTTTGTCCATCGAGCGCAAATCCCTTTTCACTCGAGCGCACCTTCACACCCTTCTTCATCAGGGCCGCCAGAAACTCCACATCGTTCAGACTTTCGTAGCGGAAGAGATACGCATAGGGTTTATTTGCCACGGCCTCATTCCCTACTTTCTTCGCCTGGTATAGTTTGGCAACGGCAATTTTTTCATTAAGTGCAAAGGCTTTCAATCCGTAGCCATAAATTAAATTCCAGGCGGTGATATCGTATGTCATGGAATCGGTGAGTTTGGATTGTGGCTCGAACACGGTTGTGATAAATCTTCCTTTGGGTTGATAGATGTTTACAACAACATCATCCGTAGTTAAGGAAAAATTATTCTGTGCCTGTGTTTGATAATCAAATCCTTTAGCTGCACGACCTGCTGACGCATGGCCATACTGAATACTATGCGAAGAAAGCCATGAGGTAAGTTTGTTCAGTTTATCCGCATTGTTGTCTCCTTTAATTACATACGTCTTGTAAGGAACAGAAGGCGTATTAATCGTTTCTTTAAAATACTTTTCAAACTCATCGACTAATTTATTAGCATTCATTGATGACGCTTCGATGGTAGCCATGCCCGTAGTGAAGTGATGCGTTAGACGATCTTTCAACGTCATGGAGTCACCTTCGTTCGTGGTTACTGTAAGTCCTGCTCCAATGCCTCCTTTTTCATAGGTCATGCCAATGGCTCCGCTATAGGTTGGATACGTATCGCCATAGCTGGGATAGTACAGATCAAAGCGCTCTTTTGTAAAATATAACCAGCCTTGCTCATCAAAATATTTTGCATTGTTTCTTCCGATGGTGTTTTGAAACTCTCGCTGCCAAGGGGTAATCACTTCGTGAAGAGGCTCAGCAGCAGGGGCGAAGTAGTATGGATTGTTATAGCCTTGCTCATGATAATCCACATGTACATGCGGCATCCATTGATTGTATATTTTTATGCGATGTTGCGATTCAATTTGTGTTTCCCACGCCCAGTCGCGATTCAAATCAAATAAGTAGTGATTGGCTCTTCCGCGTGGCCAGGGCTCTGCGTGTTCACGTGCCTGCGGATCAGGATTCGGAGGGTTGTTTCCATTTTGGTTAAAGAAATTTGCAAAGCGATCGCGGCCATCCGGGTTGATGCAGGGGTCCATAATCACCACTGTGTTTTTCAACCACTCTTTGGTTTTGGCGTTATCCGGATTCACCAACTCATAAATCGTTTTCATCGAAGCTTCCATCGAGTTTGCTTCGTTGCCATGCACGTTGTAGCTAAGCCAAACAATGGCCACTTTCGTGGAAGGATTGCCATCCGCCATGCCCGCACGTTTTAGATTGTCTTGTCGTATCTGTTCTATGTTTTTGAAATTCTCTGGTGAGGCGATGATCGCGTAAATCAGCGGGCGATGCTCATAGGTTTCGCCATACTGCATCACCTGCACATTCGTTTGTGCCTCATCGA
>Ga0163149_10006180_pt1 | contig 12382 bp, 10 predicted proteins | sample OliLakLV19MP5G1_FD_148604 | JGI IMG/M metagenome (GOLD analysis project Ga0163149, IMG submission 148604) | Freshwater microbial mat bacterial communities from Lake Vanda, McMurdo Dry Valleys, Antarctica - Oligotrophic Lake LV.19.MP5.G1 | ecosystem: Environmental > Aquatic > Freshwater > Lake >...
GTCGAACGTCTTGCGCTGATCGGGGTGGCTCTCAATTGCGGCGCGGATCACGCCCGCCAAATCTGTTGGACCATCGGCAGGCGGAACCGCACGCCCGGGAGTAGCCGCGGGGCCAAACAGCAGGTCGCGCAACACGTCGCGTTCGTCGGGATCGATCCGTCCGTTGACGTTTTTATCCACTCGCTTGAGGAACTCGTCACGCCATGCTGACCGCTCCGGAAGGGTCGTGGCGGCGGCACGGTTCTCGATGAACTTCTGCGCGGCGGCGCGTTCCTCTTCGTCGAGGCGCGCATCGCGGTTGGCATCGAAAAACTCCAAAGCACGTTGCCGAAACACGTCGGGGGTGGCCTGCGAGGCGGCGATGCGTGCCATCTGCCGATCCACCTGTTCCTTGAGCATCATCTCCCTGGCCTCAGCGCGTTCGTCGTCATCGATCCGCCCGTCGCCGTTCAGATCAAATCGTTTCAAAATCCCCGCCGCGCGGCTCTCTTCACTTTCTGGACGCTCACCCCGAGGCGTTCCACTCATGGCAGACGGTGCCATGGCAGATGCCGCCCCGTCTTGGGCGGCCGAGGGCTGAGTTAGGAATAGCGTTGCCGAAGCTAAAGCGAGAGATAGACCGAAGCGTTTCATGCAGGAATCGACTGTATTTTTCGGGCGCGAAGCGGCGTGGGGATGACGCACGTGGCGCGATGCGGTTACTTGTAGCGTGTAGCACCGAGCCTTTATGTACCAGGTCACTTTTTCCGAGCAAGCGATGCAGGAGCTGAACAAGCTCAACAAACTCGCCCAGCTCGATGCCATTGATCCCATTAGCCAGCTGAAATCCTCGGACTTGGCGAATCCGCGGGAGCCCCTGGGACACTTCCATCGGGGCCAGAAGTCGCTTTATCGCCTGCGAGCGGGAGACTTCCGTTTTTACTTCGAGCTGATCGGTGGTGAGACTCTCCACGTTGATTATATCCTGCATCGCAATTCGCTCGAAGACTTTCTGTTGCGGAACAAACTGCCCGTTTCCGAGCAACAACTGGTGGAACAGGATTCCAAGTTTTGGAAATATCTTGAAAGCCTGACGAAATGAGCCACGCCCCCCGTCATCCTGGGAAGGACCATACCACCGCGGCGGACCGGGAACGCGCCCGGCGTGAAGACCCGTACAACGTCACGCAAGCGAGCCGGATCTACTTCCTGCCGAATCTCATGACGGCGGGAAATCTGTTTTGCGGGTTCATGGCCATCGTGCATTGCATTCAGGCGCGCCTGGCGGAGACGGCTCTTTCGGGCAACTATCGCGAACTGACCAACGCCGAGCATTACAAGTACGCGGTCTGGTTTATTTTCGGTGCGGCGGCCTTCGATACGTTGGATGGGCGCCTGGCTCGAATGGGTGGACGGGAATCGTTGTTCGGCGCTGAGTTCGATTCGCTGGCTGATGTGATCTCATTCGGCATGGCGCCGGCGTTGCTCATGTTTTACCTCATTCTGGCGCCGACCACGGGAGATTATGAGTGGTTTCGCAACATCGGCTGGGCCATTGGATTCATCTATCTGCTCTGCGCGGCCATGCGACTGGCACGGTTTAATGTCATCACGAACCCGCTCCTGCGTCCGGGAACCAAAGACTCCAGCAAAGACTTTGTTGGCTTACCCGTCCCTGCGGCGGCATTAACGGTGGCGGCCACGGTCCTCTTCCTCTTGAAGCTGGCCGACGCCGACCGTTCCTTGAAATCCTGGGCTCTGGCACTTCCCCCCTTGATGCTGCTCGTGGCGTTTCTGATGGTGAGCACCGTTCGCTATCCGAGCGGGAAGAACGTCGACATGCAGACGCAAACCCGGGTGCGACCGTTTATCTTTCTCCTCTGCTGCATTGGACTCGTCGTCTTCTACAAGGAGTACGCAGTCCTCGGAATTTGCCTCGGCTACATCTTTTTCGGCTTGCTGCGCTATCTTCGTCGCGGCCGCCTTGGAATGCCGGCAAAAGCCTGATCGTTCAACGCATCGAACGCGTGCTGACGTTACTTTCTATCGATCATGTTCATATCCCCATTCCCGGCACCTCCCGCCCTGGAGGTGACTTTTGGCCATCGAACCACCCAAGATAACTCCTTGATAAAATTAACGGGGATTGGTTGTGAAGAACCTGCGCGCGACCGACCAGTAACTCGAAGGCTGCGAATAACCGACCTGTTCCCCCCAACCTACCGGACGTTCTTCACAGAAAAAATCGGGGAACTTCCCAGAGGAGGAATCCCAAGTTACTAGCGTTGTTCGCAGCGTATATGAATACGGATAGAATTCCTTATTGAACCTCTATTCTTTTAGCCTTTGTTAGTTTCCTACCTGACCCCTCGGTCGTTCTGCATGAAATTCAAAATCAACCGCGATCATTTCGCCAACGGCCTTGCTCAAGTCCTTAATGTGGTCGGCTCCAAAGCCACCATGCCGATTTTGAGCAATGTGCTGATCGAGGCCGAAAAAGACCAGATCTCACTCACGACGACCAACTTGGACTTGGGCATTCGCTGCAAAATTAAAGCGGAAGTGAAGGAAACGGGCGCCATTACGCTTCCAGTCAAGCGATTGGCGGGCATCGTCCGCGAGCTGCCCAACATTGATGTTACGCTCGATGCATCTCCGAATCATCAAGTGAAACTCACCTCTGGCGGTTCGACGTTTCGGATCATGGGAATCGGCAAGGAAGAGTTCCCACCGTTGGCCGAGTTCGGTGAAGAGAAGGCCTACAGTCTCGATCAGGCCGAACTCGTAACGATGCTTAAGAGCGTCGCTTACGCTCAGTCCACAGACGAAACACGTTACATTCTGAACGGTGTTTATTTCAATTTCAAAGACGGCAAGCTTTCTTTGGTTGCGACGGATGGCCGTCGTTTGGCTCTGGTTTCCAAGGAAATAGAAGTGCCTGAGGCGAGTGCTGGGGCAATCATTCTTCCGGCCAAGACGGTGGGTGAACTGACCCGCCTGCTCGACAAGGGTGAGAAGGTTAAGATCAATTTCAGTGATCGGCGGGCGGCGTTTCAGATCGCGACGGACAAGGATTCGAGTGGTTTGATTGATCACGTTTACCTCTACTCGAAGGTGGTTGAAGGTAATTATCCTAATTACCATCAAGTTATCCCCAAGGAGACACACCAGCGGATCAAGTTGGAGCGGGAATTGTTCCTCCAATGCGTTCATCGCGCGGCCTTGGTTTGTTCGGAGAAGGCTAACTCGGTCAAAATCAAGCTCTCCACCAATCTCCTCGAACTCACGGCGCAGAGTCCGGATTTCGGAGAAGCGCACGAGTCCATGGCGATTGGATACAGTGGGCCGGAGCTTCAAGTGGCCTTTAATCCGGCGTTTCTGATGGATCCGTTGAAGGCGCTCGAGAAAGATGAAGTATTTTTCGAGGTGAAAGATGAAGTCAGCCCGGGTGTCTTCAAGACGCTTGAGAGTTTTGTCTGTGTGATTATGCCGGTGCGGCTGAGCTGAGGCTGGGAGTGGGTGTCGAAGGCGCTGCCGAACGTTTTACATCCCTGCTGCGTCTAAAGCGGCGTTCTCATTTCTTTTCCGGTGCAAACCACGTACCTCATTCTCGGAGCGATCATCGTTTCACTTGTCCTCATGCAAGTGAACCAACGGGTGGCCTCGCCGCTTCTTTCCATTCTCGACCGGTGGGTCCGTTGGTTTGTTTTCGCTTTTGGCGCGGCGCAGCTTTGTGCGGATTTCAATCTGATTGATCGTCCGTTTTGGGCGCTCGCGGGCGTGTTTTTCCTCGTCTGGTTTACCGGAGAAACGCTCTACAACTGGCTCGCGATCACCGCGCATAGTCTGAGCCCGCTGCCGCTGTTTCCCCGATACGTGGTGAATGCCAGTGGCGAGGAATGGCCGGTGCAACCACGTCTGCTCAAGATGCGGGAATGGCTGCGGGCGCAGGGATTTCGCCAGGCGCAGGCACTCAAGGCGGAAATTGGCGGCGGCATTTTCCTGCGCGTGTCGGTTTACCAGGATGCACAAGCGACGGTCCGCGTGCAGATCACGTTCATCCCGCAATCGAACGGAGCGATTTCGGTCTGCACGGCGGTGAGCTCCATCACGAGTGACGGCACGCGTTATCTTACGGACAATCTGTATATCCCTTTCGGCGGTTTCTATCCGGAAAACTGGCTGGTGGAGCGGGCGCCGTGGCGGCGTTCGATCGCGCGTTTGTTGGCCCGGCACCGGGCGCGGTTCGCCAAGGCAGGTGCCAGTGTGGTGCCGTTTGAGACGGATCCGTTGGTCGACCTGAACGCGGTTCAACATGAGTTGGATCAGCTCAATACCGAACTGGGTTTCCTCCATCCGCGCGCGGAACGCGACGATCGCGGAAAGTTCACTCACGAAGGTCGGTATCGCGTCTGGAAAGAAATCTGGATGCTTAATTATCTCGGGCGTTCTGCGCGGTATCAGTAAGTGAATCGTGTGCGGTGGGCGCTCATCGGCGCGGTCCCCGGCTCCCGTGGGGCAGCCGTCATTTTTATGAACGTGCCGGTAGAATCGAATTGGTTTTCCCGGGGGTTACGGTAGTTCTCGGCTTTCCTCTCTTTACGCCATGGCCAAAACGCATTCGGACATTGGACTCATCGGGCTCGCCGTGATGGGTCAGAATCTCGCTCTCAACATCGCCGACCACGGCTTCCAAATCTCGGTTTACAACCGCACGACGGAGAAGACCGATAAGTTCGTCGCCGAAAATCCGAATACCCCCGGCGGGGTCGTCGGCACGAAAACCTTGGAGGAATTCGTCCAGTCTTTGGCGAAGCCCCGCAAGATGGTGATCCTTATTCAGGCCGGCAAAGCGACCGACGCCGTGATCGAGGGCTTGGTGCCCCTGCTCGAAGCCAATGACATCATTATCGATGGCGGCAACGCGCTTTGGACCGACACCATTCGTCGCGAAAAGGCGCTGAAGGAAAAGGGTCTGCGTTTTATCGGTTCCGGTGTTTCCGGTGGTGAAGAAGGTGCCCGTTTCGGTCCGTCGCTGATGCCCGGTGGTGACAAGGCGGCCTACAAGGAGCTTGCGCCAATCTGGAATGCGATTGCGGCGAAAGTGGACAAGAAGACCGGCCAGCCGTTGACGGGTGCGTCTCCGGGCAAACCGATCAAGGGCGGCGTTCCGTGCGCCGCCTACATCGGCGAGAACGGAGCCGGCCACTACGTGAAGATGGTGCACAATGGCATCGAATACGGTGACATGCAGATGATTTGTGAGGCCTATGCCTTGATGAAGGATCTGCTGGGCCTGAAGCCGGCGGAAATGGGAGCGATCTTCTCCGAGTGGAACGAAGGCATGCTTGGCAGCTTCCTGATCGAGATCACCGCGGACATTTTGAAGCAAAAGGACCCGATCACGAAGAAACCCTTCGTTGATATCGTCCTCGATACCGCCGGCCAGAAAGGCACGGGCAAGTGGACGTCGGTCAACGCCCTCGACATGGGCGTGCCGGCTCCGACGATTTCCGAAGCGGTGTTCGCCCGCTGTTTGAGCGCGATCAAGGAAGAGCGCGTTGCCGCCTCCAAGATCCTGAAAGGACCTAAAGCGAAGTATAAAGGCTCGAAGAAAGCGCTGATCGCGGCGATTCACGACGCGCTGTATTGCTCGAAGATCTGCTCGTACGCGCAAGGTTTCCAGCTGATGCGCGAGGCGCAGAAGGAGTACAAGTGGAAGCTCAACTTCGGTCAGATTGCCCAGATCTGGCGTGGCGGTTGTATCATCCGCGCGGTGTTCCTGCAGAAGATCACCGAGGCCTATGCCCGGAAACCCGATCTGGCGAATCTCCTGCTCGACCCCTACTTTAACAAGACCGTCCAGCAGGCCCAGGAAAACTGGCGCAAGGTCATCGCGATCGCGGCGGAGTGCGGCGTCCCGATCCCGACCTTCAGCACCTCGTTGTCCTACTATGATGGATACCGCTCGGCCCGGCTGCCGGCGAATCTCCTGCAGGGTCAACGCGACTTCTTCGGCGCGCACACCTACGAGCGCACCGATCAGCCGCGCGGTAAGTTCTTTCACATCGACTGGCCCGAGAAGGACCGTCCGCAGATTGAGGTGTAAGACTGCCTTCGCCGCCCGTCCCCGTTCGTTTTCCCAGGCGCGGTCTTCGGACCGCGCTTTTTTTGTCGGGCGAAAACCTTAATTTAATCCTAATATCAAAGAAGTTAGGATTCGAGTGTTACCCTCGTTTAACGCCAGGTTGCGCCGGACGGAGCGGAACACGATCGTCTCCGGACGGCAGCATCGCAGGACACTTATTCGGTCCGTCGCCGGGCGTAATCGGTTTGGCTGCGGTGCCAACGGATTTCACGCGGTTGGATCCGCCCAGCACAGCCGGCCGGAGTCAGCTTCGCGCCATCGGACGTGCAGAGGGGTTGGGCCCATTGACCTTTGTGGTGCCCTTGCTTGATCCGGCCGAGCGCCGAAACTTCGGCGGAGGCATCGGTCGCTTCAAATGAGCCCGACATAGCGCGGTGAAAACCTTGCCGTGATTGGGATGACGAAGATGCAGGAGTTCATGCACAATCACGTAGTCCTGTTGACGCTCGGAAAGCTCGAGCAGGTCATGCGCAAAGCAGATACGGCCGCGCGCAGAACACGAGGCCCACTTGCGCGTCATGCGCATGACCATGATTCTCCGTGGAGTCGCACGTAACCGTGCAGACCATCGGTCCACTCGGCGTCGGAATTCTTCCATCGGAGTTAGCAGGGCACCCCTGCTCATGACGGACGCGCACGCATTACCTTATCGGCCAGGTCGATCATTTTTTTCCCGCCCACAAGTTTGAGGAGAACTTTGTATATCTCCGCCTTGAGCTGACGAAGTTCGTCAGCATTGGCGCTCGCATTTGGGAATCGCACGTAGGCTTCCTCAATCTCCAGCGCGAGCGCCTTGGCCCGGTCCTCGGGATAGCCCTCACGTTTAAGCTCCCAGAAGACACCGAAGGGACCGGCCGCGAGGCCACTGGCGGCTCTGTCCCGCTCTGCGGCGATGCGTTCTGCCATAAGTGCGTCGAGCTGCTCGAGGGCCTGTTGCGTGGACGCTTGACGTTCGTCGAGAGCCTCCATGACCGAGGCGGCTCGTTCAGAGATGGAGATAAGGTGGGGCTCTGTCTTGGTGTCGTCCTGCTGCAGGCTGCGGACAAGGTTGATGACTTTCTCCTCGTCCGGACCCTTGCGTACGCGCAACGCAGCCAGCGCGGCTTCGTCGAATTCCACCGTCTTCGCCAGCCGGTCCAGACCGTGAGCGGTGGCATTTTCCTGTACAAGAGCGGCGGTCTTGTTGGCCAACCCGCCCACCAAGCTCGTCGCGTGCCCATAGGCCGCCTGCATCATGGCATATAGATCGGCCAGTCGGTTGTAGGGCGCGATATAGTCAGCCAGTGCCGGATCGGGTGAGATGATTTCGTAGATCGTTTCGACTTCCTTGAACAACTCGGTGAAGATCTCTCGCGCCTCTTTCCGAAACAACGTTTCGTAGAGTAGGTTTTCGAGCTGCACATCGCGATCGTTGCCCGAACTTTTCGGCAAATAACGCAAGGCCGGTCCACTCATCAGCTCACGGAAACGAGCCAAAAGCACATCGAGCCCTTCGATCACGCCGCTGTAGTCCTCGGAGTCGAAGGCCAGCGCCTTTTTTAAATCCTTCAGGATGCCCACGAAATCGATGATGAGACCGCACGGTTTTTCGACCCCGTTCGCATCCTCGTAGGGACGATTCACGCGCGCCACCGCTTGAAGCAGCACGTGGTCACGCATCGGCTTGTCGAGATACATGCAATAGAGGATCGGCGCGTCATAGCCCGTAAGGAGTTTGTCCGTGACGATGAGGATCTTTGGCTGCGTGCCGGACTTGGGAAATGTTTTGCGCACGGACTTCTCGGCTACGTCGTCGAGTTGCAATTCCGCCACGAGAGGGCGTTCGACCCCATCGTTGGGGCTTTTCGTGTAAACGACCTGGGACCATTCTGGCGGCAAATGATCGTCGAGCGCTTTCTTGTATTTCGCGCAGGCCTCGCGATCCACCGCCACGAGGAAGGCTTTGTAGCCGAGTGGCTCCACGTTTTCCTGAAAATGTTTCGCGACAAACGCCGCCACTTGGGCGACGCGGTGATCAGCTTTGAGAAAAGTTTTCAGGTTTACCGCGCGATCCAGCGCGCGGTTGAGGTCGTCGATGTCCGAAACTCCTTCCGTTTCGGCTAATGCCAGAAATTCTGCTTCCAGCAATTGTTCATCCAACACGAGCTCGCTGGGCGCGAGACTGTGCCGGAGCTTGAGGGTAGTACGGTCGCGGATCGACTCGGCGATAGGATACTTGTCGAGATAGCCATCGGCATCCTGCAGGCCGAACGTTTTGAACGTGCCTTCGCCTTTCTCGGTCTTCGCGATCGGAGTGCCAGTGAATCCGATGAAGGTCGCTTCGGGTAGCGCGCCCATCAGGTAGTTGCCGAGATCGCCGCCGGTTGAACGATGCGCCTCGTCGATCAGCACAAAAAAATCCTTTCGCGTGGTGATGCGTGCAGGCATCCCGTCAAATTTGTGGATCATCGTGATGATCAGCCCGCGAAAATCCGCCGCCAACAGTTCGCGCAGTCGGTCGCGGCGGTAAGCCTTCTCCACGGCTATTCCTGCCTGGCTGATCTCACCCAGCAAACGGTCCACCCAACCGGCAAGCTGACCCTCCAGCTCGTTGCGATCCACCACGAGCAACACGGTCGGTGCGGTCGCGGCCTCCATCCCGGTGAGCAGCAGCCGGGCGGCGGTGATCATGGTAAATGTCTTCCCCGAGCCTTGGGTGTGCCAAACGAGGCCACGGGTTTTTTGTGGGTCGAGACAACGGGTGACAACTTTTACGACGGCGCGGGTCTGATGCTGGCGTAGTACCGTTTTTTTGAGTTCGTCGTCCTTCGTGAAAAACAGAATCCACTCGCGCAACAGGGTGAGAAAACGCTCTCGATCGAAGAACGTCCGCACTTGCTCGCCGTAGCTGGTCGGTCGGGCGGCGCCCGGGCCTTCAGCCGCAAAAGGCAGGGACTCGCCTGCAATCTCGCCATCGCTGGTGTGCGGCGGAATTTTTTCTTTCTGCACATATTCCCCCGTGGTGCCCGTCTGCACCGAAGCGAAATCATGCCGCCAGTTGAAAACTCCCTTTCGCTCCGTGCTCCACGTGACGCCGTAGAAATACTCGATCAGGTGCGTGAGGTTGAAGACCTGGGGAGCCACCAGCATCTCAGGCGTTTCCTTCTCATAGCGCCTGAGCTGCACGAGTGCCTTTTCCATCGCTCCTTTGAGCTTGGGATTTTTGCATTCGACGAGCGCAACCGGCACGCCGTTGATGAGAAACACGACATCGGGCCGGTTGCCCTTTTTCCATTGCTGGCGAAAAGCCCATTCGACGGTGACTTGAAAGCGGTTGCGCCCCGGTCCAATCGGATCGGCGAAGTCAATCAACCGCACGTTCCGCGATCGTTTTTCGCTGGCGACACGACCGCCGGATTCAAGCGCAAGAGTGCAGCGCGTAATTCCTGATCGAAAAATAATCCGCTCTCACCGCCGCGCTGCACCAGCGCCTCGGCTTCAGACACAAACGTCCATCCCGCGTCGACTGCGTGACGGATAAGCGGGAACTGCACGGTGGCAGCTTCGAGGGCGAGGTTGGTCATGGAGAAAGCGGAACTGGCCACGGCCGAGGGTTCGAATCCCTCTCCCCCTGGAATCGAAACTTGATTTCCACCGAGGATGAGTCGATGTTCACCGTGGAATTGCCCCCCAGACCGAACCGGCTCCGTATGGTTCTCTTTCCGCAAGGATAGGTCGGGGGGATTTTCATTTTGGCCAGAATTGAACCTGCATTTCCCGATGGGAAATGAGATTTCGGTAACAGCTTTTGTCGTCCGGAGAGGTGTAACCACGGGCGATTGTGCCGCAGACCATGTCAGCGAGTTGGAGAAGCGAATTACGCTTCGAGTCTTGCAGCTTGACCTTGCGAATGAGTCTGGGGCCGCCCCCTCCGTCATTCACCCGTTTGCGCAGATAGGTGCTGAGTTGGGTGCGAAATTCCCGCCCGCCGCTGCCATCGATTACTACGATCGCGTCATTCAGATGGGGTTTTGCATTCTGGAAGACGAGACCACAGGTGTATTTGTAGAATGGATCCGGGAACTGAAAACCCTTTCCCGTCAGCTTGGCCTTGTTCAGGACGATCGAGAAATAAAACCACTCGTAGGGAGCCACGGCGCGCAGGAACGCTTCGCGCCAGGTGGATTTGAGTTTGCTGAAATGAAACTCGAAGCCTGCCGGCAGATTGAGTTCGCGCTTCAGCAATTCGATCCGTTGTTCCACCGCTGCCGCTTCCTCACGATCCTCGAAGACGACGAGGGTGACGGTAAAGAACGCGGAAGCCCCGTTGCCGGGAGGCATTCCCGGGTCGCCGGATTCATCGATGAAGACCAACATTCGCTTGAAGAGGCTAACCCGCTCGAGTCGCGGCATCGGGCAGTTCGTCTTGCCAGAGGGGTTGATTTTTCCAGTCGCCCGGGAATCCCATCGCCGGGCGATTTGCTTCGGGATGGTTTTCAATCAATTCACGCAGCCGAAAACGCCAGCGGCTGCGTGATTCGACTGTCGCCAGCAGATCGGCGAGAATATATGCCACCGCGTAAAAGCGGTCGTTGACGGGAATCCTCCTGGCGTGGCGCTTCGGAATCTGCGCCTTGATGACAAACTGCCGATTCCACAATCGTGCGTGGTGGGCGCAGAGATTGCGAACGTAGGTTAAGGTGTGGAGCCAGGGACCAAGGATGGCTTCATTGTACCCGAACGCAGTAGCGATGGTTTGGCGGGACTTCGGACATTTCAGACTCGAATAAAGACGGGAGAGCGTGCCGAGTGAGAGGGTCTCCGCCACCATCCACGCGGGCGGCAGACGCGGGTCGCCATATTTCCGGTAGTAGTGGTTGATGAAGACTTCGGCATGGACTCGATTGGGTTTACTGCCTTTTGGCGACAGTTCCATTTCTTCCTCGATGAGGGAAATGAACCGGGAGTGATCGAAGCTTGTTGAGAACAAGCCCGTATCCATAAACCAGTGAGCACCGTGAGCCAGACTCAGATGATAGACCATGCTGGTGCGCAGGACGACCTCGACCCGCTCGACGGCATCGAGCACGAGCAGTCGTAACTCCCGATCGAAAGTATAAAGCGCCAGCACCTGACACAGCGTAGCGCCGGTGTGAAAGGGCTTGTCGGGAAGACGGTCCTGCTGAAAAGGAAGAGTGTACGCGGCGAGACGATAGTACCCCAAACGGCGCAGGGCCCATAGGGCTGTTGGCTCATCGCCAATTTCCAATCCGCGCCCGCGTAATTTCGCGAGTTGCTGCTCAACGGTCAGGGGCGGTTTCGTGAACTTCACCTCGACCTCCCAAAAAAAAAGCACCCGTCCTGGTGCGCAGTATGACCATTCTTGCGAGCGATCACCCGAGGCGTGACGGGTATGTTGCCAGTAACATCGACCCACTCGCGGTCTCTCCGCAAGTAATTTTTATAAAGAGGAAATTGTCGCCGACTGTTCATGGAGCAATCGAAAGGTCGGCGAGGTAGAGCGACGTGACGCGACGGCGGGCGGTGAGGAGGTCGTGCAGCAACGTGCGGAAAAGCTCTCGCAACAACCCCTGCCTCGCCTCGTGGTGCGCGATCTTCGCGTCCAGCGTCGCGAGCAGGGCGGCGATTTCGCGTTGCTCGGCTTCCGGTGGAATTGGAACCGAGACCTGCCGGATGATTTCCAAATTTAAGTTCTTCTGGTTGGCGCCATGCCCGAGCGAGCGCAGATACTCGTAGTTGAACTCGAAGAAATGATAGAGGAAATCAGTTGAGATACCGGAGTCTGCACGAGGTGCGATAGCGGCACAGGCTTGGTTGGTGGTCGCGGCGATTCCGAGTCGAGCGACTCGACCGCGAGTGACCCCCTGGCCATACATCGCCATTACGAGTGTGCTCGCTGGCAGAAGCTTCGCCGCTGAGTTCTTTAAGCCGAGTTCGGTGATGCATTCTTCGACTTCGGAAATCGTCCTGTAATTCACCTCTCCGGTCTTAACCCACGGAATGGTTCCTCCCGTCCAGTAGGTCGGATTTCCTCGATCAGGTGTTCCGCCAGAGGAGAAGTGGCAGAGTGATCCTGCTTGCGCGACCTCCCAGCTTTCGGGGACGGGGCCGAGGGCGGTTTGTTTTCGGGGTTCGCCGCGGAGGCCACGGGTGCAGAGCTGACGGAGGGCGGCTTGCTTGAGTTCGCGCGCCACCCGCACAAGGTCGCCCTCCACCGCCACCGCCGCCTGCACCTTCCCCAACACCGCCGCGATC
>Ga0163149_10006186_pt1 | contig 12370 bp, 16 predicted proteins | sample OliLakLV19MP5G1_FD_148604 | JGI IMG/M metagenome (GOLD analysis project Ga0163149, IMG submission 148604) | Freshwater microbial mat bacterial communities from Lake Vanda, McMurdo Dry Valleys, Antarctica - Oligotrophic Lake LV.19.MP5.G1 | ecosystem: Environmental > Aquatic > Freshwater > Lake >...
ATATTATACAGAGGTTTTGTATTATACAGAGGTTTTGTGAATAGAGTTTAGTTTTTTCACTGACTGACGTTACCAGCAATTCGATCAACCGGCAAGCCCTTATAGAACAAAAAAACATGACCAACAATCTCATCATCAACACCAAAAATTTGCAAGCGGACTTAGATTGGCTCGAAGAAATTATTGACCGAAGGTTTAAGTTCACTTTTATCAAGGAGTATGTAGCCTCGCCCACTTACGAAAAAAAAAAGTATAAAGATGTTGAAGAAATCATCCCACCAGACTTACAAGAAGAAGGTTCTACTTATGCTCAATTTGTATATCAGAATGAACTTAGCTTTGAGAATAGGCTTCTCCTGATTTTAAGCCTTGCCGCTCATATCAGCCCGAGCTTCTTAGATCACCACATTGCGGGGAAGAGTGAAGAATTTGAGATCAAAAAAGTTTTGCCACTCTATTCTAAATGCCTAAACGAATTGGGAGGAATAACAAGTGAAAACTTTAGAGGATTTATTCCCACCGGATTGACCTGGCTCTTTCTGTTAGCCGGTCAAAACTTGCAAAAAAGAATGGAAGTGTTGAGAGGCATCAATGAAAACCATCTTTTCATCAAAGAAAGGATCATCATGTTTAACCCCACTCATCCACACGAGCCTGTTTTAAGCGGAGCCATTGGCATTAACCCTGATTGGCTGAGAATACTGACTATTGGGGACATTCAGATCACTTAGAGGAATTTTTAAAAAATGTTATCTTTATAACTCAAAAAACAACAATCGCATGACCACATTTGCTACCCAAACAAGAAGCAACTCCACTGAGCAACATGCTTCTTTTACCCAAAGTCAAAAGTCCGAGAGCCACAACCCTTTTTACTCTAATCCTTTTAACAAAAATCCTTTTAGCAAAGACCCGGAAGAATCTTATGATAAAAAGCAAACCAAACAAAATCCTGTTGATGATGGTGTTGCACAGCTATCTTCTTTTTTCAAAGGTACAGGAACACCGGTCATTCAAGCCAGGTTAAAAGTTGGACAGCATAATAATAAGCAGGAAGGGGAAGTGATTCAAAAAATGCCGGAAACAGAATCGGAAGCTGAGGCGAAAAATGAAACAGGAATGTCTTCCTCTTTAAAATCTGGACTGGAAAATCTCTCAGGAGAGGATCTGTCGGGGGTTCGTGTGCATCGCAATTCTTCCAAACCGGAAGCAATTAATGCGCATGCTTACGCAAAGGGACAGGACATCCACCTGGCTCCCGGTCAGGAGAAACACCTTCCGCATGAAGGCTGGCACGTTGTACAGCAAATGCAGGGAAGGGTACAAGCAACAATACAGAAGAAGAGTACGCTCATTAATGATGATGACGGACTGGAAAAAGAAGCCGATGTAATGGGAGGTAAAGCTGCTCAGATGAATTCAAAAGACTCCACTTCCAAAGTAAAAAACGCTGAAGCATCCGCTAATACTAAAAACGTCTCCAGTACCGGAGTCGTGCAAAGAGCGATGAAGTTTGAATATCAGTTCAAAGACAACTACCTCAAGCTGGACAATGGAACTGATGTTTATGGTTTACCAAGAAAATTTGGGCCAAGAGATTACCTTTTACACGACAGTTCAGGTGCGACTTTCGAAACTGAAACAGATGGGCAAATTGAATTTGAGACAACATGGGAAAAAAAATGGTCCAAGTTGCTTCCGCAAATCACGGCAATTCAAGATATGTCAAAGAAGATGGATAGTCAAACGGCTGATGAAGTAGGAAGTGATGGTAATACGTATCGAAAATTTCCTGCGGACTGGGACATCGAACACCTTCGTACCAATGCTGGTTTTTCTATGGAAGACACCGGCAGATGGAGTTCAGCACAAAAGGATGGTGAGGCAGAAGTTAAGAATTCTACCCCTAATGAAGATCACGAAAATTTTAGATCCTCTCAATCGTTTGCTTCAGATACAAACATTATTGAAAAAATAGAAAATGGCAAAAAAGTGTTCGTCCATCACAAAAGTAGTGATGGTAAATGGTCAAAAATTGAGTATAAAGGGACATTGGGTTGGATGTGGAGCCGAAGCTTGATCGGGATGGAATCCAAAAGCTTTGAAGCAAATAATAAAGACAGTCGAGGTATAAAGTCTGACAAACCAATTAAAGCTGGAGAAAAACTGCTTGTAGAAGTCACTGATTCAAGCTGGGCTCCCTATACTCAAATTTCGGAGTCATTCGAACTCGAGCAATATGAATCCTATCTAACACAATATGATAAGGATATAGGACCGACAATAATTGCTGATGCAAAACAGCTTTTACTGGATAACAACCTTCAGACAGTACCTAAAGCTGAGACTCCGGCTGAAAAAGCCCCAAGAGAACAAGCTTTTCTTGATGAGCATAACAAACTCAAAAATTTTCTCATGATGGTTACTCAGTATATAGAAAAGGGAAGAACACAGACTACAGACGGGGGGCCAGCTAAATTCGCTTTTAACTTAATGAGTAGAACTCATTTCGGATCGATCTTCAAGTCAATGACTGAAAAGGAACAATTGTTATTTACGCAAATTGTTAAGGGTAAAACAAAGGGCATTATTCCAAAAATGGGGCTTACTAACGATAGTGAATTTTTCATGGATGGCACAGGTACCGGTTACAACCCGACCGTATATGCTTGGTTGATTAGTATTACTATAGGTGGCGATATTTTGTCGTCTCGATCTGAATCTGGATCGAAGCTTCCAGGCGCAATGGGCAGGTTCAAGCTTAATGAAGAGAAAGGCATGCATGAAGGCCTCGTCCGATTTGAAGCAAGGAATGACGACACAATTCCCAACTTTCCGGTATTGGAGCAGCTGGATGATCATGCATTGAAGCATTTCACAGCTGCCATGACCAAAAGAGCTCGGGCAACAGGCAAGGGTGAAACAGGACTTGAGTTATAAAAATAATTTGTGAATTTTATACATTAATACTGCTCTTCACGTTTATGTTATTATATCCCGTTCCGAAGAACAGTTATTATGTTTAGATTATTGAAAAAAGAAAGGAAAAATATGAAATTCTTGTTAATTGTCCTTACAATGTTCGTCAATCTGACGGGATGTAAATCTTCTGGTCTGAGTACTGTTGGAGACCACAAAAAGCCTACGACTACTAAGCTAGAAGGTCATTGGACATTGGTAAATATTGAAATTATTAAAGAGAAACAGTCTGTCGAGAAATATAAAGAATCGGTACAACCCAAGAATCCTCGGGAACAGTCTGCTCCTGTTTACATGGACGTAAATGGAGTAATAAAACCTCATTCAGCATCAAACTATTTATCAAGACCAATGAAAGATCTGGTTTTTAATGGAGATTCCATTGCTTGGATAAATTACCCTTTACAAATGGGAGCTATAAGTTTTTATACAATTGAATCTGATCTATTGAAGATAAAAAATGATAATAGCCAAAAATCTATTGTGCTTAGCTCTCATAAGGATACTTTGCGCATTTCTTATTTGGATCACTACGGTTTGTTTTTGGAAGAAATTTACCAAAGAACAACATTTAATGATAGTATATTGAATATTCTAAAACTATATAAAATTAACCTTCCAGAACTTGCCGGTACCTGGGAGCTCATAACAGAGGATAGCGATAAATATGGACAGGAATATAAATTGGATTTTCCATATAAAATCCCCAGCACACTGGTTCTCAAAAGAGAAGAACTGCAGTCTACTTTATATACAGACAGAAGTTCCCAAATACTGACAGATGGAGAAAAACGAAAGTACTTCCTAAATTATAAAGATGATGAGCTTTTATTAACTCCTGATAAGTGGTACGATCCAGATGATTGGCAAAAAAAAGGGAGATATGTTGACAAATTTCTTCGTTTTAGAAAAGTAAAGTAGTAGGAATGCTTTGTAGAACTATGAGATATTACTACATCATACTGATCTTTCTGACTGCCTGCGGCAGAAAGACCGACACTGCAAACGAGCAGCCAAAGCTCATCAGTTCGTCCAATGAATTTGTGATGTTCCGCGAACAAGATGATTTTTCTATTCACGACCTTTGTTTTATCAAGCTAAACGGAAGTAGGCTCTGCTGGAGAGCAACCTGCCAGGGATAACTTGAGACCACTGCAAAACTATCGAGAATAAAAATAGTTTGATTTTTCGAGTAAAAAATGAGAGTGTAAATTAAACTGTGCTATTTAGTTTTCTTATATTTGACTCATTAAGTAAAGCAGAGTTGAGCAATGCTGGAGAGCAACTCAACAAGGAATAGCTTAATCCGATAGCATTGACAGAGGTTGATTTTTCAGCCTCTGTTTTTATTTTCATGCATTCGGTAATATGCCTTAATAAACTCATACTATTCAAGAATTTTAAGTTTTAATCTTTCGCCAAATATAATAGAAAGTTGTGATACCGTCAGGCTCCAGTTGTGCAAAGGTTGAGTCCACTTTTTGCTAATGTTCCGCTGTGCCAGAAAAACAAGCTTGAGTAGAGCCATATCAGTTGTAAAGGCTGTTTTGTTTTTTGTTACTTTTCTAACTTGACGATGGAATGGAAATTTCGCACACTCTGACCCCACTTTATCGCTAAAAAATGACCCCTCTCATTTTGCTTTTCACCCCTCTTGAAAATATTACAAATATTGGATTATAAACTTAAACCATCCAAGATTTTGAGGGGTCTGAATTTTCCGGAAAGAAGGGGTCTGAGCTAGCGAAATATCCAAATTTGGCATTAAAAAAATGAAAACAAAATGGGGCACCTGCAACGAAGAAGCAAAACGTATATGGCTAAGCTTTGAGTTGGTTAAAAAACCTCTTGAGTGTATTGAGTATATTGTAGTTCATGAAATGGTGCATTTTAAAGAAAGAAATCACAATGATAAGTTTTTAGCACATATGAATCATTTTTTGCCAGTGTGGAAGCAGTTGAAAGCAGAATTGAATAGATTACCAGTAAGTCATGTGGACTGGGCATACTATTAGTTAAATGGTTGGTACTGGATGATAAAACTATCCTTTCCTATGACATTTGAAGAACAGGCCTATAATAAAATAGGAGTATCTAGCAGCGACAGAATAAAGCGTTTAAGTGGGCGCAATTTTGATTACGTGGGTAAACATAGACGTTTAATCTACACTTCCTCCTGATTTTTCTTAGGCTTTTGCCTGACAGTGGCGAAATTTTTGTCTTTGAGGTAATTGTCAATCACTGCAGCAACAAGAATTACGGCAATTGCTACACCGCCAACTATTAATAGCTGTGTTAATAGCTTATTGTTCCTTTGTAAATTGCTGTTGGTGTTTTGCTGGATATTCTCATCTAATATAGGCCACCCATTCTCATTTATATTAGGCCAGTCATTCTCATCCAAAATAGGCCAGTCGTTCTCATTTTAATTAGGCCACTTTTTTGGGTTGTTTTGTAAAGCAAAAGTATAAACTATGTTGTTAATTCCGGTTTTTTATTTTTGGCTTCTTTTTCAAATAGAAAAAAAAGAAAAAGCTACATGGTGTAATTTTATGATTACTGGCCCCAACCTAACATAGGATCTATTTGTATTGTATGCACTACCCTGACTTGTTACATAAACCAAGAATCGTAATAACGAAAAGATAGAGAAAGAATTAAATTTAAGGATTTTATTTTCTAAAACTCTATTTAACGCTGTCCGAAACTATCAAAAACCGGCCTTGTTTATTGAGCAAAAATATTTTAAATTGCAGTTAATTGCAAAAGAAACAGAAGCAATTTTTCTTTTAAAAAAATAAATTCATGTTTGAACCGCTTCAACGTAAAGAAGAGCAGCACTCTCACACTATCATCCAACCTTCTTTAGAAATAGGAAAGGAAGATGATGAACAGGAGAAAGAAGCAAATCATGTTGCTGATAAAGTAATGCGCATGAGTGACCAAAATGCAGCTAATTTAGGCAGGATGCATACCGGTAAACCAGAGGTAAAAATGATGAGTACAGGAAGGGAAATAAAGAAAATGACTGAAAGCCCTCCATTGATGCAAAAGATGACTGAAAGCCGACCATTTATGCAGAAGATGGGAAGTGATGAGGATGAAGAAAAGATACAAAAGATGAGTGACGGAGAAGAGGAAGAAAAAATGGTGGACGCAGATGAAGGAATTCAAAAGATGGTTGATACACCATCATTCATGAATAAAATGTCGGATGGAAATGGAGGCGCATTAATTGCTTCTCAAAAAGTGGAACAAGGAATTAATAATAGCAAAGGCAGCGGACAATCCTTACCGGAAAATACACAACAAGACTTAGGCGAAAAAATGAATGCCGATTTCAGCGATGTAAAAATACATACAGATGAAAAGGCAGTGCAAATGAATAAAGAAGTCGGAGCCAAAGCATTCACGCATGGAAATGATATTTATTTTAACAATGGGCAATACAATCCTACATCCAATCAGGGAAAACATTTGTTAGCGCATGAGTTGACACATACGGTGCAGCAGGGGATGGGAGTGCAGAGGAAAATACAAAAGGCATTAGGTAATCCAACAAAAGGTAAGGCAGGTGAGTATGGGCAAACTGTAAATGCTTCTTCCAGAACACTAATATCCGACCTTACATCACCTGTAACTAAAGGTTCTACAAGCAGAATGGAAGTGCATCAAACAGGAGACGAAATAGGCCCTTCCGGAGCTGTTGAATCATATCAATGGAAAGTTTATAATATTGATCAGCAAAAATATATTTCGAACAAACAATCAGATTCACCTGTCAGAAATATTTTTTATAATTCTCTTGGAAAATATCGGATTGAAGTAGATGTTCTTATTAATGGAAGTGTTTTTACAACATTAAAAATTGAGCAAACAGTTAAAGCTGAAGATGTTAGTCTTACTACTACATTAGCAAGTCCAGGATACTCAACTAATGCAAAGACCTATAGAGAATTAATTAATGATTTTAGCTCTTATATTAATACGGCTGCTGATTCCACAGGCACAAACGGGATTCCCCCACGAATGCTAGCTTCTGTTTTAATGATAGAAATCGCTAATCGACCAAAAGAAGGCAGAAATAGTGAAATAAATGTTGTAAATGAAAATTACAATGTGTTGAAAGATGGAGGGTGGTTATTTTATGAACAAAAACGTACAAATAGGTCAATTGGAGTTGGTCAAATAAGAACCAGCACAGCAGCTATGGTTGAAGAAAACACAACTTGGATAGACCAAGATATGAATGATAAAGAAACAGACAGAAATAAAATAAACAAAAATTTTATGGATCTAAATCTTGAAAAAAGAAATGATATATTTGAAGAGTTACGTTTTCCTAAATCAAATATTATGATGGCTGCTAAACTTCTGACTAAGCTTAAAAACAGAACAAATAGATTTCCTACGCTTTCCAAAAAAGATTTTGTTGCTAACGAACATGCAGTAGAAGTTATCGCAACAGAATATAATATGGGTAGTACTAATAGTCAAGCAAAAGACGCACAAGCAAGCCCATACGGTCAAGTTGCATGGCTTAATTTAACAACTGATCCATTAATAATTAAATATTTTCCAAATGAATAAAAATAATATAAATAGTAGTCAACGTTTTATTAAAATGTTCACTTTATCCTGCATCCTCATAAGCAGCATCTTCTTTTTCTTCGGTTGGTATGTTTTATATAAAAACAGAGATTATGAAATGGCAAACCATTCTTTTTTGTTTGCAACTTCTACTGAAGGGTTTCTTCTTAGAAACAGCTTATTACTTTCTATAATTGGCAGTTTACCATTAATCCTTCCTATTCTCTTTAAAAGGAATGTATTTAATATTGTCATTGCATTAATTTCAGCAGCATTGTTCTTTTTTCTACAGTATGTACTATTTATACTTGCTGATTAATAGTTAAGACTCTATTTACAAAGAAGGTCAGGCTTTAGATAAAAATGATGCTAATCAAGTTGGTGAAGGGCATGTTGAATTACCTAAATAACATACGTATGAAAAGGATAATGAAATTATTAAGCCTTGTAGCTATATCAATAGCGGTGTTTTGTTCATGCGGAGCAAATACTAACAAAAAAGATGATCTAGCCGATAGTATAATTATTAATTTATCTAACAGGTCAAATGTAATTGTCAATGCAAGTATTATGGAAGTTACAACAGGCTGGTCTTGGGACTTTGGTCAAATAGAATGTACTGTGTTTGCAAGAATTAATTCTGTTATAAAAGGTAGAATAAAATCAGGAGATACTATTGCTTTTATTCTCACTAACGACAATTTATTGAAAGAAAATGAACAGGATTCGATTCAGCTAAAGAAAAATGGAGACTACATATTATGCTTATTGGAAACAACAGGAATGGCTCAATTGGGAGAGGAGTCGAATAATCCAAAATCACAACCAATCCTAGAGTCAACAGATAGTGGAAATTTCGCACACTCTGACCCCACTTTATCGCTAAAAAATGACCCCTCTCATTTTGCTTTTCACCCCTCTTGAAAATATTACAAATATTGGATTATAAACTTAAACCATCCAAGATTTTGAGGGGTCTGAATTTTTCGGAAAGAAGGGGTCTGAGCTAGCGAAATATCCAACATAGACGTTTAATCTACACTTCCTCCTGATTTTTCTTAGGCTTTTGCCTGACAGTGGCGAAATTTTTGTCTTTGAGGTAATTGTCAATCACTGCAGCAACAAGAATTACGGCAATTGCTACACCGCCAACTATTAATAGCTGTGTTAATAGCTTATTGTTCCTTTGTAAATTGCTGTTGGTGTTTTGCAGCTCAATTACTGGCTGCGGAATTGGGTTAATTTCTATAGTCCTTAGATCGATTGGGTTGAAGTTTTTCATTTTTTTATGATTTTGGTTTCGTTGTTTTCTAATGGTATTGTGATGAAATTATAAATTGCAAATCGGTTCTTTTCTTCATATTTTTCGATGTGTGTATAAAAGTCAAAACTCACCCCTTTTCCTGCTAAAAATTGATTGTGAAAAACCGCCTCATTTTTTCCTTCCAATAATTCATTAAAAATTTTAAAGTTTTTAAGAATTGGCTTAGTGATGTATGAAACACTCTGTCGAAGTTTGTTTGCCTTACGATTATAATATGCAATCCGATTTGCTGGAATTTTAAACTTCTGATTGATCCTTTGGGGTTCAAATTCTTCTCCAGTAAGCAAGTCTTTTTTCATTGGCTTTGATGTCTTGTTTTGCAAATTTATGTGGTTTAAATTAGTTCTGCAACGCTTAACAGAGGCAAAATGTCGATGACATTACTTGGTATTAATTAAAGAGACTAAATCCGACTTATTTTTTTTAATTAGGACATTTGTAACAAATTAATTCGCATTGAATACGCATCAATATGTATTGAATACGTGTCAATTTGTATTGAATGCATTTTGAATTTGTGTGGCATTTGCATGAATTCGGATGAAAAAGAAGACGAAAGAACTATCTTTCCCAAAGTAATTAAAACGATATCTTGGTTCCATTAATTTATTTTTTTTTTCTGTTATTGCGGGTGACATATGCTTCAACTTCCGCTGCAATTTCCGTTTTGTTTTTTGCCCTTTTGGAAGCGATGTGGTCCTCCAATTCTTTTTTACAAAAAAGTAATTTTCTTTTTCCACTTCTGGAAAAAGGGAGCTCTTTTTTTGCCACCTTCGAATAAAGTGTACTAAGTTCAATTTTTAGAAATTGAGCCGCCTGAATGGCCGATAGAAATTCCTCATCTTTTAAAGATGTACCTTCAAGGTGTAAATTTTTGAATTGCTCAAACGCTTCGATAAATGCTGATCGGACCGTCCGTTTGATTAGGTCGCAGATTTCTGGTGATAATTCCGGTGTTTTCATGTCTTGAATTTTAAATTTCGAGCAAGAAACACACGTGATTAGGACATTGTAAAGACCTATAGTGAAACAGGACCTAATTAGGACTACGATTTAATCAGATTTAGTAGTAGAGCGCAGGGAATAATCTAGTAAGGGGACAAGAGTGGTTAAGATATGGTCCTTTTTGGGCTCTTTGTCTGGTTTAGAAAGTATTCCGGTAATGGTATTTTTGGAAAGGTGATGTGGCTCCTTATCTTCAAATACACAGAAGCAATCAAAAATCCAATCAGCGAGTGCCGTTTTTGTGGTGGAAATTAAGAGCTGGTTGTAATGTATTCTTTTGAAAAGCTCTATTAATAGAGTGGGTCCTATTTTGAAGCAAAGCTTCTCTGTTGGTTTAATATTGTTGAATAGCAACTCTCGCAGGCTATTTTCTTGATCGGAATTAAAGTATTTTGAAAATTCGCTGAATACAAGCTTAGCTGTTGTAATTGGAATTTCAACTTCCATCTGCTGCGACATCGGTAATTTGCTCTCAGGTGTAACAATTACAAACCTTCTATTAATGTCGAGCCAATTCATAATTCGCTCTAGTCGAACTTCTTCTTTTAAGAAATTTCTTCTTTTAACAAAATTGTAAACCATAAATTCCACAAGTCCAACAAAATTGTCCTTTGCAGCATACTGATTTCCTTCGAACAAGGTAGCTTGAAAAGCCAACACTCCTCCAATTCGATATGGATCAATAGTGAGCAACTTCCATCCGAGGTAATATTGATAAAAATTGGATTTACTAGGTAGTATATAATGCCTTAATTTTTGTTCTGCAGATAAATCCAAGCCTTCTTTCTTCACCGTCCTGACAAACCAATCCTCATCATCAGTGATGAAAGTGTAATAGTTTAATTTTTTCGCCAATTTTTGATTTCCATGCTCTGCATATTTTTTTGTCAAATTATCATGTATTTCAAATACATCGATATCATATAAATGACGAGAAATTGTTCCTGGTATTTCTATATTGTTATCCATCGTTTCTTAAATGTCTAAATCTATTGCATTTGCTGCACTTATTTTCTTTTCGTCCAACAACTTTGCATAAATCATTGTTGTTTTAATATTCTTATGGCCAAGCATCTTCGAAACCGTAAAAATATCTACACCACTATTCAGCATCAACGTTGCATAACTGTGTCGGAAATTATGCATCGATATTTTTTTTACAATGCCTGCTGCTTTTATCCAGTTCTTTAATTTGTTATTATTGTTCTCCGAATAAGTAAGCCCGCAGAATACTTCCTTTGTAGGACTCCCTTTTATGCCCAAAAGTTGCACAGCCTTATCACTAATCGGATGCATCATCACGTCATCAGTCTTAACTTGGGTAATGTGAATGAAGTATCCAGTTTTAGTATGTTCAATGTCTTTCCATTTTAATTTACTCAAATCGCTCCAACGCAATCCTGTTAATGCAGAAAATAAAGCAGCAGTTTTAAGTAAAGGCAGTTCACATTCCGTGTTGACTAATTTTTGTAATTCTTCCTGCGTTAGAAACGAGCGTTTTGTTTCTTTTTGTGAAATACCTTTCACGTGTCCCAATGGATCATTGTTAATTAATCTTTTCTCAAATGCATCTGTCACGGCTGCACGAAATTTATTGAAATAGCTGTACGCTGAGTTTTGTGAAAGTTTTAATCCGGTGGTGGTATGTAATTGGTCAGCGGTTAAAAGATAATCTCTAAAGCGATTACAAAACTGTTCATTTATTTCGCCCATCGTACATCTTCCGTTTGTAAATGCAGTTAGATAATGCACAGCCCCTTGCCAGTTGTCGCGATTGCCCTTGCTTTGTTTACGATTGGTTGTGAGTTCCTGAAAATAGAATATAAAATCTGCCTTCTTATTAGCAGAATTAAAAATTCCATCCTCTTCATTCCATATTTCTTTTTCACGTTTCAGTCGAACACCTTCTGCAAAATTTCGATTCTCAGCATTGATTTGCTTTTCTTCTGCACTTCTGGGTTTTTCGTAGAGATAGCGGTTTAAAAACTCTCTGCGAGTTAAGGTCCCATCCGATTTACGAATAGGAGGGTAGTAGTCTAAATAAAGACTAATCTTTCCATCGCTTAATTTTTTATGTCTTAGATGTACTCCCATGATATTATTTTATAAGATTTGTAATTGATTTTTTTGGAATAATAATTCTACCACCAAGTTTGATAGGTTTAATAAGTCCTGATTTTAAATAACGGTGCAAACTCATTCGGCTAATTCCAAGTAAAAGACATGTTTCTTTGATGGACAAAAACTCCTTGGAAGTTATCTCTCCCATAATCTCTCCCACTAACTTTTCGTTTGTATCCCTATGTACTGCTAGGATTTTAGCGTTTTTGATCTTAAGTTTCCACGCTTTACGGGAACAATTATGCGAACAAAATTTTGTAGAAAAAGTTTTTGCGATAAAAGTTTTATCACAAAAATTACAAACTTTTGGAATCTCAATATTACTGCTCATAGTGTATCAATATTTATAAT
>Ga0163149_10006188_pt1 | contig 12368 bp, 10 predicted proteins | sample OliLakLV19MP5G1_FD_148604 | JGI IMG/M metagenome (GOLD analysis project Ga0163149, IMG submission 148604) | Freshwater microbial mat bacterial communities from Lake Vanda, McMurdo Dry Valleys, Antarctica - Oligotrophic Lake LV.19.MP5.G1 | ecosystem: Environmental > Aquatic > Freshwater > Lake >...
GTCTTCAGTGGATTGATAATTTAAAAGTATGTTTTTGTACACATTGTAATGACTACTCTTTGTGGATAGGAACATCCATGATTTATCCTGGAGATGTTCCAGTAGAATCTCCTAACCAAGATTTACAACAAGATATAAAAGATGACTATCTTGAGGCTGCGAGTATTGTTAGTCAATCTTCACGTGGAGCCGCGGCATTATTACGTCTTTCAATTGAAAAACTTGTAAATTCTTTGGATGCAAAAGGAAAGGATCTAAATGCAAAGATAGGTGATCTTGTTACTAAGGGTTTGAGTCCAAAAATACAAAAAGCACTTGATGTTGTAAGGGTTATAGGTAACGAAGCAGTTCATCCAGGGCAAATTGACATAAAGGATAATCCAGAAACAGCACAAGCTCTTTTTCGGTTGGTGAATGTAATCGCTGATGGAATGATTACTAAACCAAAAGAAGTTGATGCTCTGTTCGATGAGTTGGTTCCTGAAAGTCACAAGAAGGGTATAATAAAAAGAGATTCTGAATAAATTATGTCAAACAACAAACAAAAACTAGAACTAACATGGGTCGGGAAAAATAATCCCGAATATGATATTGCAAATATTGAACCGCGAATTCTCGAAGAGAGGACTGATTTGTCGTACGGAGACAAAGATACGGAAAATATGATCATCCATGGAGACAATCTCCTCGCACTTAAGGCCCTTCTTCCTGAATACGAAGGTAAGGTGAAATGTATCTATATTGACCCGCCTTACAACACAGGTAATGCTTTTGAGCACTATGATGACAGCGTTGAGCATAGCACTTGGCTATCGCTCATGAAGCCACGACTTGAGTTATTGCGGATGCTATTGGATCACGAGCAAGGCAGTATTTACATTTCAATTGACGATAAAGAAGTCCACTATTTGAAATTGATCTGTGATGAGGTTTTTGGAAGAGATAACTATGTTTCTACGATAGCGGTAAAGATGTCTACAGCAAGTGGAGTAAAAACTTCTCATAGAGAAAAAACTTTAATAAAAGAGAAAGAATTTGTTCTTTTTTATGCTTACGATAGTCAAAAGATAAAAATTAATCCGCAATATATTCCTAAATTAGATTGGGATGATGAGTTTCAGTATATGCTCGAAAAGAATGAATCAACAAATCCTGACGATTGGAAAGTTTTAAGACTGAAGGATGAGTTAAAAAAAATAGACATTCCGTATGATGATAAAGATCAAAGATTTAAGAACTATATAATAGAAAATTCTGAAAAAATATGGCGAAGAGCTTTCATCAGAAATGAGTACAAAGAGCTATCTCAAAACAACCCAAATAGAGTATTTTTTGATGATGTAGGTAATAATTATTATTACAGGGGTAGGCAGATGTATTTTTTTGTAGATAGATTCCATTTATGCTTTACGGAAGATGGATATAAAAAAATACCAAGCCACTTGCTTGGTGATTTTTGGACTGATATTAATACAGGCAAACTATTTAATGAAGGTGGAATCGATTTTCGTAATGGAAAGAAGCCTGAATTTTTGATTGCTCGAATTCTTGAATTATCAACCAAATATGGAGATATTGTTCTAGATTCTTTCCTTGGTTCAGGAACAACTGCTGCGGTTGCTCACAAGATGGGTCGGAGATATATCGGAATCGAAATGGGCGAACATGCGTACACTCATTGCAAGGTGCGGATGGATAAAGTGATTGATGGTACAGATCAAGGTGGTATTAGCAAAGCAGTGGAATGGAAAGGCGGGGGTGGTTATAAATTTTATGAACTAGCTCCAAGTTTTGTAGTGATAGATGAATTCGGCAACCCGGTGATCGATAGCTACTACAACGATACCAAACTCATCCGTGCGATGTGTAAACTTACCAACTACACCTTTTCTCCTAGTCCAACCGATTACTGGAAGCATGGTAAGGGACAAGGTAATAATAGTATATATGTAACCACGCAGATGCTCTCAGTAGCGATGGTGCAACAAATCGCGAGCCATTTGAGCACAAACGAAACACTTCTTATCTGTCCGAAGAAATTTGAGCCTGGATGTGAAAAGGTTGATACTCGTATCACCATTAAGAAAATACCTCAGTCAATTTTGAAAGCATGCCAGTTTGGTAAAAAAGAATATTTGCTTCCAATTAAGGAGCGAGCAATGGAAGAAGTTGATGAGGAAGAGGATAATGCAGATGACAATTAAAATTACTGTAACATGACTAAAGAACACGCACTACAATACATAACGAATGCAATGAGCCTGCGAGATCCACAGGAAAAGAGTCTTGTGTTTTTTGCTGAGTATCTTGAAGGAGATGCTGGTAAAAAAGTATTAGCACGCATGAAGAGGGAGAGTCGAGGAGGTGTGAGTGATATCGAAGAATCTACAAAAGAATACACACATACAGTCCCCGAATTAAAACAGTTTCAAGCCTTTGAACGAACTTTCCCTGCGTATACTTTTGCTCTCGCTACCGGTGTTGGTAAAACTCGTCTTATGGGTGCTTTTGTGGCGTATCTCTATCTGGTCTATGGTGTGCAACATTTTATGATCGTTGCCCCGGGTAATACTATTTATCGTAAATTGGTGGATGATTTTAGCAAAGCTAGCAATCCAAAATATGTCTTTCGAGGAATTGAAGAACTGACCACTTCGAATGTAAAAATAATCACCAAAGAAAATTACGCCCAAAGCCAAATGGCAGAGCTTTTTGCAAACAAGATTGAAGTAAATATTTTTAACATTCAACAGTTTGCACAGAAAGATATAGAGAAAGAAAAAGGTATCACCAAGTTTAGCGAAATGCTAGGAGAATCATATTTTGAATATTTAAGCTCACTTGACGATTTGGTTATATTAATGGACGAGTCGCACCACTATCACGCTGACGCAAGCATGTCTTCGCTTGATCGTATCAATCCATTGTTTGGGCTTGAGTTTACTGCTACGCCATATCTTGCACCGACAAGTACGAAAAAAGGCACGGCACTTCTTCTCAAGAAAAATATCTTCTATTCCTACAATCTCGGCAATGCTATTCGCGATGGATATGTGAAAGACCCGTGGATAGGCACGGAGGCTGATGTTGATTTTAGTCAGTGGGATGCGGAATCTATAGAGACAGATGCTCGTAAGCTACAACTCGCTGCCTTTTTTCATGAACGCACAAAGGTTGCCTTAAAGGAGTATGCGCTAGAAAACAATAGACAGGAAGTGAAGCCTGTGATGCTTGTGGTAGCAAAAGATACAGCTCATGCAAGCGCATTGCGTACGCTCATTGATAGCGACCAATTCAGAGGAGGTGCCTACAAAGGTAAAGTGATTGAGGTCCATACAAAAACAAAAGGAGATGAAGCGGACGAAACAATCGAAAAGCTTATATCACTTGAGCATCCAGATAACATTGTAGAAGTCGTCATACACGTAAATATGCTTAAAGAGGGTTGGGATGTTGCTAACATTTATACCATTGCGCCAATCCGATCTTCAGCCGCACAGATTTTGACTGAACAAACTATTGGTCGTGGTCTTCGCCTGCCATACGGAGAAAAAACGGGAAACAAAAATGTTGATCGTGTAATGATTGTCGCCCATGACAATTACGCAAAAGTTATTGAGGAGGCACAACACTCTAAACTTATACAACCAACAAATATTGAAAGTATTTCAACTGATGATACAAAAGTAGTAAAAGAAGTTATTGAGGTACAGTCAGCTTTTGTTACAAGTATTCAAGAACAAATCAAGGCAAGCGGAAGCCTTATGCAGGAGATTGAAGCACAAGCGACAAAAACAGTAAGTGGAGTGATATCAGCCGATACCCCCGAAGATGTCAAAATAGCAACAATACAAAATAAGGTAAATGAAATTGTAGAGATAACAGCAAAGAACGAGGCAAGAAAACAAAGTTTTGCCGTGCATCACCAACACACAGGGGCTGGAGATGTAAGTGATCCTGTATACGAGGAAGGGTCACTGTTTAACATCTTGAGTGAACCAGCAAAAAAAGAGCTTGAAAATATTGGTCGTGTTTCCAGACAAACTATCGAGGTTCGCAATATCCCCATCCCGAGGTTAATGCTCACTCCTCATTATGGAGAGCTTGTTATTACTGATTTTGAGTTGGATGTAAAAAAGTTAAGTAAATTTGCCATAGATGCTTCAATAATTGAACAGGCATTGCAAGGGAAAGAAGAAAAGGATTTGTTCGGTGTTGCACACGTTGGACGTCGAGAGACTGAAATTACTCGTGTGTCAAGTCTCGGAGAAGGACGAACACAGAGTCCTGAAAACACTATCATTTCTGCACTCCTCGATCATCCGTTGATTGACTATGATGAGCAGAAGGAATTATTGCTTAAACTTTCAAATCAGGCGGTGGCTCACTACAAATCATTCGTTAGTGATACGAGTGCGCTCAAGATGATGGTGGAAAATAATTTCCGACATATCGCCAAAGAGATATATGATCAAATCTTAATTCATAAGGAGTTCAAGTCTGAGAGTTATTTGGAGTCTAGTATTCGCGAACCAAAACCTTATTTAGAACAATACAATATTTCTCGAAGCCTTGATGAGAAGCCTGTCACCTTGGAATCACAAATTGATCGTTTTTCAAGAGAGAAAATTTATACAGGGTTTAACAAAGCCTGCCACTCAATGTATAAGTTTGATTCTTCAGATGAAGCACGCATGGCGTATCTTCTCGATAAAGAACCGTCAGTAGAAGATTGGCTTCGCCCCGCCCCTAATCAATTTGAGGGTCTCTATTGGCGTGATGAAGTCGGTAATTCACAACACCGCTACGAGCCAGACTTTGTAGTTGAGTTTGAACACGAAATTGTAATGATCGAAGTAAAACCAGAAGCAGAAATAAAAGACCTCGATGTACAAGAGAAAAAGAAAACAGCAGACAAATATTGTGAGCTTGTCTCAAAGAATGTTGGTACATATGGAATAGTAAAACCATGGCGATATGTAATTGTTCCGACAGAAAAAATAACAATAAGTTCCACCGTCGGTAATTTGTTGAAATAAAATTATGATTAAGAAACTAAATATTCTCTCGAACTCATAAAAGAATTTAGCACTGTCGGTGACATGCTTAAAAATCTTGAGCAATCCGGTGGATCATATGCAACGATAAATCGAAGATCAAACATAGACATTATTCTCACTAATCTTCCTCATCACGACCATTCTGGAACTGGGCAGTACCCAGTCGACCAGCTAGGTATCAACGATTACAAAAAAGACATAAGAGATGCTTTTGAAGTAATAAAACTATTGTAGCTAGTCTATAAAGAATTCACTATTCCTTACTAATTATGACTATGAATAATAAAGAAGAAATTCCAGACAGCTACTACTCAGGGCAAGACTATGTAGAAGATACAAGTCGAACCTCGATGAGATTTGATATCCAGCTCTATTCACCAGCTGAACTTTTACCTTTTGATTTTTTCTATAAGAAGAGGAAAATTACTGGGATACAGGAAGGTAGATATTTAAACGTCTCTTTCACAGAAAAATTACCTCGTAAACTTATTGATGATATTGCTTGGAACAGAAGAAATGCCCAAAGATATGTATATGGATATATTGCTATACCGCTTGCAAGAGTTAATCAAGAAATGCTTCGTCAAAGATATTCATTAGGACATTTTCTCGCAAATACATTTTCCTTTTTTGATATTGCGTCAATTACTCTCACAAATATTGATGAAACTCCAACAGATGAGGTTATTGCCATTCCGTGGCCACCCGTTTTTTCAGCTCCACCTCATTCTCATTTTACTAAATCTGAAAGTTCTTCCGAGCCCGAGGTTTTTGTTAAAGACTATATTGACGCATGGAATGATTTCTTTAGAGGTGACTATGATAATTGTGTGAGAAAATTGATAACATCTGTTGAAAATTCTTTCTCATTCTACAAACTTAATCAGAAAAATAAGTATCCTTGGTGGAAACTTATTGCACGACTGAGGTATCGCAAACCATCATTTAAGCAAATTCTACTTAACTTAAAAGCTAATAGTAAATTTCTTGGACACGAGGTAGTGTCAGATAACTTGTTATTTTTGTATCAGGTGAGAAATAAAATTACACATGGCTCGTTACGTATCCACCAAGAAAATGGTTGGTGGTTCTGTGGAAAAGGATTAGAAACACTACAATATCTATATCAGTTTTTAGATGGGGGTAGCGAGGATAGTTATGGTGCATACACTTTTCGTACATACGGATTTGCGAACCGTCTGTTTCATCAGACTAGAGGAACCACTGTCGAAAAGGATGAATCACGGGGGAAATTTATGGGCAGCAATCCTGAAGACATGGAGAAGTTCGTGATAAAAAATGATCAGGATATGAATGAGTTCAAGTTTAATGGATTACGTATATCTAAAGATGAACAATCAAAAATATTGAATAATGAGGCTAGAGAGTAGCTGTTGATAACTAATTACCACTAATTCCAAGCATAAGCTAAGGTACAAATTTATCCAAAAAAGAGCCACTTCAATTATACCAGCCCGCTCTTTCTAATTTCTTCTGTGTATCTTTCTATAATATTGTCAGCTACTTTTTTTGATTTGTTATTAGTATCAAAAAGAAAATTAACATCTTTTATTTCCACAAGATATTTTTTGTTATCTTTTACACACAGAAATTCATTCACCGCCTCAAGTGACCTCGACATGGATCGGTTCAGTAATTTTATTTCCTGCTCAAAAGAGCTCATAAAATCACTGTACTTATCTGTCATGTCAACATCAAACAAACCAGAAAACGTCTTTGAAAGCTCATGAAAGTATCGCAGTGTCTCAAGATTATCCAGGGGTTTGTTGTATTTTTTGATAAATAAATACATTCCTGCTAGTGGTAATACTATGGTTACTTGTTCCTTGAACTCTTTTACAAAATCAATATCGACTTTGGATCCATGTAGACTTTCTCCTGTTACTATTCTAATCCTCTCCGTAACACCAAACAAATCTTTATCAAAGCCCTCAGTAATCAGGTCGCCTTTAGATACTAATGTATCCATAAACATTTTTGTCTTCTGTAGTTCTTCATGCCAAAGAGTAAAAATCTCTCTATGTGTCAGCTTGGTATTTCCATTCCATGTATTATGTTCATTGCTGAAAAATATTAGGATGTATTCTTTTGTAAATAAACCACCATCTATCCATCTTGATAGCGTTTCTTTTATAACCATCTCCATTGTTTGATTTTTACCTTTCGCATGTTCCTCAAGTCTATCCAGTACATAATCCTTATCTTTTCCAGCAACATCGATATGTGCATACTCAGTCCATTTCATCAAAACAGCTTCCATTGTTAATTCTGCAAAGAAATGAAGTAACAAGAATCCATCTTTCTCAGATCCATTTTTAATCTTTCTAAAGCCCTCATGATACATACATGAATATATACGGTGTATCAAAGCATCCTTGTTTTCCGTGTTCAAGGTTTTCGATTCCTTGAACAATTCATACAGAAATACTTCATCTTCTAGATACTTCTTATCATGTGCCACGTATTCATCGAGCATAACGAGATCGTCTTGGATATCTTTTGGTAGATTATTAAACGTGAGCGTATGCAGTAACTTCGTATAATCTAGATACGTGTTCTTTACTACAAAATCAATAATTTCTTTATGAGGTATGTATTTGTCTAAAATAGTGTCTCGAGGTTTTTTGGATACATTATCGGTATATTTTATCTGATCAAGTAGTATATGGCTTCGTAATAACATATTTTCTGATCTACACGCAAACATCTGCGTATCTAACCGCATGGTCGTTTCCAATTTAGAGAGGTTTAGGTATTTATTGTACTCATTCACTTCATGAGAATTCTTTGGTTTCCAACCTTTAATCAGGGAGTATATTTCCGAATCAGTGAGAATTCCTTTGCCAGTTTTATCTTTCTCGGCATCATTTCTCACGAGAGTCAGTATTCTATCTCGCGGGGTGATGTCCGCTTTTCTTAAAATATTTGCTAAGTTTTTCATAATTATCTTTTTACTTTAAGTGCTTGCTCAAGAAACTCAACTCTGTCCTTAAGCTCGGTATTCACGATGTTTTTTGAAAGCGTGGAAGCCAGCTTTGCTATCATGCTCGCTTGCTTGTGCGATATCTCTCTACTCACCACCTTTCGGAGAGTGTCGGAAAGAATTATATTTATTTCCTGTAAGCCTATGTTTTGCATGCTAGTTATTTTCAATCAGTTCGTACCATGCCCTGACCTCGTGAGCACGACCGTGTTTAGTAATGTTTTTGTAGAGAGCAAAGATGACGTTCGGGGTGAGCTTTCTTGCCCAAGCGTTGATATCTTTTGTTAGTCCATTTTTCTCAAGTCTCTTGTTCCAATCAGTTAGAGTTCCAACATCTGTTTTATACATCTTTGAAAATTCAGCTTGAGTTTTAACTGAAAGCAAATCAAGGACGATTTCTTCATTGATACCAAACTTCTCGAGCGCTACTCTCGGCTGTCCTTTCAAAAATGAGGGGAGAGACTTCCAAAGAACATACGTTTCGTACGTTTGCTTTTTATATGGATCTTTTATAAAGTCTTCCTCATTCATACAGTTAAGTCTTTATCGGTTTTTGACCTGTTAGTTTCTCAAGTCTTCGAAGGACAATTGATACGTATTCTCCGTCTATTTCTAGACCTATACATTTTCGACCTAAATGTTCGGCTGCAATAGCCGTAGAGCCACTTCCAAGAAATGGGTCATATATGATGTCTCCTACGTTGGTGTTGTCAGGAATAATCTTGCGTAGTAGACCGATTGGTTTTTGAGTTGGGTGAAGTTTAGATTTACTTGGTCGTGGATGATATATCACATTCTTTGATTTAGACCTCTCCATTTTGTGTTTGCCAAACCATCCATAGGCAATAAGTTCGTATTGCGAGAGATAGTCTTTGCGGCTCATGACTGGCTGATTTTTAATCCAAATAATCATTTGGCTGTAGTAAAAACCAGCATCTTTCATGCCCTTGCGGAGTGATGGAAACATCGGATCGGCATTGAATATGTAGCATCCGTTATAATCCTCTAGGTATGGAATAACTGCACCGAGATATTTCCTTGTAAAATCTCCATACTCGTCCTCGCTTTGCAAATGGTCTCCAACGATTATCTTTTCGTCTTTGACTCCAAGCTTTGCAAAGCCTTTTTTGTTCTCGACATAGGCAACGCCATATGGGGGATCAGTCACAATCGCCCGTATCTTGTTCTTGCCGATCACCTTGCTTACGAAATCCCTGTCAGTGGAATCGCCGCAACCGACAATGTGATCACCGACTTTGAAAATGTCTCCTTTATTTATTTTCATAGATTTTCTTTGCCTTAAGTCCAGTAAACTTCTCCCATCTATCTATGATGATAGTTGCGAAGATAAGATCATTCTCAACCCCGCGCCAGACACGATTTAGTTCTTCAGACGCAATCAAATCACTACCGCTTCCAGCAAATCCGCTGTAAATGACATGGAGTGGTGCACTACATCTTTTGAATGGTTTTTCATTGAGGGTGACAGGCTTTTGAGTTGGATGTTGGTAGTCTTTTACGTTATCTCTTTTCTCAATCCAGATATCTATCATGTCGATGATTTCGTCGTGTACCTGATTTCCTGTCGTTACTTCTTGATTTAAAATCTCGTTTGTATTGTTCATACCACTATTGAGATATGGTTTGCCGATAGTCCCATAGACACACGGCTCGTATACCTTGTTAAAGGCAATCTTATGGGTCGGATTCTGATTGTTCTTGATCCACATACAGACACGCTTGCTGTCTATGTCGTGCTTTGTATATAGTGTTTGCGTTATCCAGAGATACGAAGAATCACACCAATAAAAGAAATGTGAATCTTTTTTGGCAACAGTTTTTGACACCTCAATACTTTTGTCTATGAAATCAAGATAGTCAGCATCTTTCTTTGAATCATCTTTTGCGGAATACGAACCTTGATACTTTTCTTTATTGCCGACACCTTTGGAATAGTCGAGTCCAATATTATACGGAGGGTCGCAGTAAACGATATCTGCCAAGTTTCCGTCCATCAATTTCTGTACAGAAAGCACGTCAGTTGAATCTCCGACAAGCAGACGATGCTTTCCGAGTTCCCATATTTCTCCCGTTTTAACTTTTGAAGCGATGGTTTCTTTGAGTGCTTTTTCTATATCGAAATCATCTTCAGTAAGATCCACATCATCAAATAGACTTTGCAATTCTTCGTCTCCAAACCCGACACCCAAAAGCATATCCATGTCGAAGTCCTTGAGGAGATTTTCATCCCAAGATCCAGTATTTTTATTTAATCGAAGATTTAGTTCTTTTTCCTCTGTAGGGGTCAGCTCCCGAGAAGGAACCATACATTCAACATTCTCTATACCAAGATCAGCATAGATTTTTATCCTTTGTTCTCCACCGATAATGATATTTTCTCTCGACCCAATATTAAGAACGACAGGGACTACCGTGCCAAATTCTTTAACAGAGTTTTCTAAGTCTCTCTTTTCGCTCTCGCTTATCTTTCTCGGATTGTATCCGTTTTTTGTCAGGTCACTTACTTTGCGAGTGGTAAGCGACCATGTTAGTTTCTGCTTTTGCATATAAACTTTTATAGTTAATTAATAAATCCCGAAGGATGACTTCAGGATATATTAGGGCTGTTTATAAAAGTTTATTGTGATTTATAAATTATTCGTCAATTTTGTTGTAGCGAGGGTTTAGCCTTACTTTTTCAGTATTAAATTCAATAAAGTCATCAATCTTTGTCTTCATGGCAACCTTTTCGTTTATCTTTTTTGCAGCGAAATAAATCTTGTTTTTAGGTGTCTCTTTAATGTCAGCGTCATTGAACGACCAATCTTGAAAAATCTCGTCGTTGTAGACCCACTCTGTGTCGTCTCTTTTGTAAAGGGTATTCATGAGTAGCGACGCATCGGTATCTTTGCCTTTGAGCGACAGATTTATTTCTTCACCTGCGAATTTTAATACACCTTTTGACTTGTTGAATTCCTCGATCACGTTTTTCGGGTTTTCCTTTTTGTACCTAGCATTTATCTCAGAAATGAAGTTGTCCTCAATAGTTACATTGATTGATATGAAATATCGTACGTCATTTGAACTGCTATATGTTTCTTTGTACTCGTCATCCCTCCAAATGTTATTAACAGTTAGGTATCCCAGATGCTGTAGGGCATATGCAGTTTGCACGATACAAAAGTTCGGATCACTTTTTAGGTTTCCATTTTTTTCTAATTCTTCTTTGATGACAAAATTTTTACCAAATAATTTCAGTACACCTTTTTTCTCAATCATTTGAATAAAGGCCTCCTTCAGGATGTCGAATCTGTAGTAGTTATTCTTGGCAATAGAGAGCTTGCTATTTATAAGGTTTTCTAGATACGTATCTATTTCTTTTTTGACATTTGATTTTATATCGTCGGAAATATCGTATTGATGTGGGAGAAAATGAGTTGAGTCATATACTTCCATCCATGCCCATGACAATCTTCCTGTTTCAGAATATTTTATAGGTTTACCACTTTTGATTTTTTCATAGATAGCATCTAATTCTTCTTTTTTTGGTTTTTCTGAATCTTCAATATCTCCTTTACCTTTCACGTACGAGTCGATACTATTTTTTATGCTGTTGTGTACATGAGCAGTGATCTTAATTGAAAGATCTTGGTGTTTAATAAAGTTGTGGAGTCTAGAAAACCTCCGATACGATTCATCTTCACCAATCGATAATCTGTGAACATTTATCTCACCCTGATCTTCATCTTCAAGATTCTTTTTATTGAGAATCATGTCAAAAAACTTCACATAGGTGAAGAATTCCTGATCAGTCATGTGCTTGCTTAAATCGTCGATCATGGCTTCATTTTACCATTTTTTACCCCTTCTTCTAAGAGTTCCATTTTCCTTCAAAATTGGCATTTGTTGGCATTTGGGATAGCGACTCACTTACCTCAAATGACCTCGCCTAAACGTGCTAAAATACCCTTACAAGGCCTTGAGGTGTGGGTACTTAACCCACATGGCCCGCAAAAACCCAAAATGGGTTTTTCGGGGAGGAGCAGGTGCGGGGCACCTGCGTGTGAGATTCGAAGCCTGATTGAGTATTTTTCTGAGCTTTGCATAAGCGACAGAAAAATCCAAACAGGGGGCAGAACCTGTAAGGTTCGAATCTCCCCCTCTCCGCATTCCCAAAAAATTGAGTATTTTTGGGTACAAGAAAGGGAATGTTTTTAAAAAAGCAATTGTTTGGAGAGATGGATGAGTGGTTTAAATCAACAGTTTACTAAACTGTCGAGCCTTAATTGGCTCCGCGAGTTCGA
>Ga0163149_10006189_pt1 | contig 12367 bp, 15 predicted proteins | sample OliLakLV19MP5G1_FD_148604 | JGI IMG/M metagenome (GOLD analysis project Ga0163149, IMG submission 148604) | Freshwater microbial mat bacterial communities from Lake Vanda, McMurdo Dry Valleys, Antarctica - Oligotrophic Lake LV.19.MP5.G1 | ecosystem: Environmental > Aquatic > Freshwater > Lake >...
TCGCTGATTCGTGGTTGGCGAACCGGTCGAGCACACCGGGAATCTTGAGCGGGATGCCCGCCCCCATCAGCACGTAGCTGACGCCCGCCAGCATGGCGCCGTAGATCGAGGGCAAGTGCGGAATCTGAATTTTTTCGAGGTAGTTGATCCCGACGGGATTGTTGTGCCCCTCCCGCGCGAGAAACACTTCGACGAAGTTGGCCACCACGCACAGCCTGAGCCAGTCGGCGTCTGGTGGGGTGCTCGCCATTGGCGGGAGTGTGAAGGCGGCGGTCGCCTCCTTGCCGCCGGCGATGTAGTACGTGTCCCACACCTGTTCGGCGAGATGCGGCACCGGAAAGGCGTCGAGTGCCCGGCGCATGTGTCCGCCGGGGTCTCCCATCTGCAGGCGCCGGGTGAGCACCTGGTCGAGTGCCGTGCCGCTGACCACACCGAGTTGCCCTGCCACCGATACCGCCCGAGCGAGTCGCCAGTCCGAAATCGCGACGCCCATGCCCCCTTGGATGATCAGCGGTGCAGTAGCCATAAGTGCAGCGTATCGATCCTGCGCCTCTCCGCATGTAAGCGTTGTGTAAGACCTGCGTGGATCAGCGGACGCCCAATACGACCTCAGAGGTCATGACCTGCTCCACGCGATAGCGGCCGTTGCCGAGCGGCGTCAGTAACATCAGGTCCGCGGGCGCGTTTGGAGCCTGCGTTACCACGAGCGCTGATGCCGCCAGCGTCAACTCCATTCCGACTGCGGCCTGAAGGGCCAGAGGCGCCAGTACCTTGTCCGTCCCATACACGTTAAAAGACGATGCGGCGAGGCCGAGGTTGCCGGTGCCGCCGATCGTGAGCGTCAGCAGCGCCGTGCGTTTGCCGTCGGCGACGCGCACGCGACGAACGCCCACGAGGCCGACGTCGGTGACCTGCGGGGCCTCGCCTTCTTTCCGCGTGATGCTGACCCCGCGAATCACCGTGTGAAACCCGCCCCCGGTGTTCTCGGGCAACGAGTCGTACCGAGCTGGATCGGCCTGGTGAACTGATCCGTCAGCCAACGCATGCAGCGACCGCACCAGGGCGATGTAGTTGAGCTTCACGAGCATCGGATCAGGTTGTGTGTCAGGCCACGGACCGGTCTCGATCAACAACACCGGTGTGCCGGCCAGGGTGATCTGATCGCCAAAGGCACGCGGCTCAAAGGAGTCGTCGTAGCGGCCGAGGCGGCCCATCGCGTATGGCTCAAGCGAGTCACGAATCACCGCGCCGAGGCGTTTGGTCAGGAGACGCCCGTCGTTCATCGACCGCGCCGCATCGTACGCGACCGACAACAACGAAATGGCGGCGCCCTTCGCCGGTGGTCCCACGGTCGTGCGCCAGTTCTGGTTGTGCAGGTTGTAGCCGACCTTGGGATTTAACGTATCGCGCAGGGATTTGAGCAGCCGCGCTTCCGGCGTCGCCAGATCGAGCGCATCACGATTGATGTCGATGTTCTGCATATTCCGCCGCTGGAACCGCTCCGCGCCGTCGGGATTGAGCATCGGCACGGTGTGCACGGTGAGTTGATCGAGCAGATGTGACACCGCGGGTTCACGTTCATGCCGCCGAACGTATTCGTAGAGATCAAACAACGCCGAGGTCGCGGTGGGTTCGTCGCCGTGCATCTGCGACCACATCAACACCACAAACGGACCACGTCCGAACGACACACTCCAGATTTCCCGGTTCTCGACGGACCGCCCTTCTTCTTGTACGCGAAACAACGGGCCGCCGCTCTCGCGGATGGCCATCACCCGCTGTCGGACCTCGGCGTGATCCACCAGCGGTGACAGCGGCGAGGACACCCGCTGGGCATCCCACAGCCGCGCCAGCGTGGGCGCATTTGGCCCTGCAGGCCCGCCAATGGGTGGATTCAGCGACGGGCGTATGGGCGCGCTGGCGCACCCGGTTGCGAGCAGCAGAAATCCGAGAATGGCCGGCCGGGCGGCCTGAGTCAGATGTGCACTCACGGCTTGAAACGAATGCGCGTCGTGGCCCCACCAGGCGCCACAACAAAGAGGCTGTCGTATTCACTGTCGCCCATCGTCACATCAGCCCCACCAAGGGCCTTGATAATTGCGGGCACGGTGTTGGAGTGTCCCACCACCAGGACCGCGCCTGTGGTGTGGGCCCTGATCTTCGTGATGAGCGCAGCCTGGTCGCGCGCAGAGACGACCTCAGAGGTGATCTTCAGCGCGTCGGCCAACGGCGCGGCCGTGTCCTTCGTGCGCCGATACTCCGTCGTATAAATCGCGGTCACGCCCGCGTCCTTGAGCATCGCCGCCAGCGCCTGCGCCCGGGCCTTCCCCGCCGCCGACAGCTCAGGGTCAGTGGCGGCGGTCATCGCTGCACCGGGAGCGGCAGCTCCGCCATCAGCGCGCTCCGCATGCCGCACCACAATCACCATCTGTGCAGATGCCACCGCCGGTCCAATTGACGCCGCCACCAGCACCACACCGATCACCGACAACATCAGTTTCATTGTGATCTCCAGCGCGCGATCGCGAACAGCACCGCGCCCGCCACTAATGCATACCCGCCGACCTGCAGTTGCAGCGACGTGGCCCCACCAAGAATCGCCAGGGAGATGACCAGGGCTACCACCGGCACGACCGGGCCACCGGGAATGGTGAACGCCGCCGGTCCCTGCCGACGCAGCACCAGCACCGATGCGCACGTGCCGGCATACACAAGCAACCGGCTCACAGCACTACTCGCCGCGAGGGTCACAAAATCGCCAAACAACGCCAGCGCGAGCGCCACCAGAGACGTGATGATGATCGCCGTGGCTGGTGTGTGAAACTTCGGATGCACCTTGCCGACAAATGACGGCAGGTCGCCCTGCTCCGCCAGCGCAAACAGGTTGCGCGAGCCGGACAAGGCCTGCCCCATGTTGTTGCCGGTCATCGACACCGCGCCACCGGTCGTCATGAGCAACGCACCCCACGCACCAATGAAGATCAGCGCCGCGTCAGCCAGCGGCCGCTTCGACGCAGCGATGTCCGGCAGGGTCCCCATCGCCACCACCTGCGCCAGCGTCATGACGATGCCGACGATGATGATGGTCGTGACCATGGCGAACGGAACCGCCGTCTTGGGATCTTTGGTTTCGCCGGCAGGCACACCCACGACCTCGTAGCCGCCATAGGCAAAAATCAGCAGTAACGCCGAGGTCGAGATCTGCGCCCACGTGAGCGACACGTCCGGCCGGAGCGCATCAAACGTCACGTAGGGCAGACCCAGCAGGATGAAGATGACCAGCGGCGTGAGTTTACCAATCGTCAAGGTGTTCACGACCCACGCACTCTGCTTGATGCCGAGCACGTTGATCACCATGATCGTGACAATCACGCCGGCGATGACCGCTTCACGCGCCAGACCGGGCTGATCCGCCCCAAGCTGGGGCCAGTAATACGCGAGGGCGGTGGTGAGGCCGTTGACCACGGAGGCCCAGCTGGCAACGCGGGTGACCCACATCATCCAGCCCACCTCAAAACTGAAGAACCGCCCGAAGGCGGCTCGTGTGTAGAGGTAAGCGCCGCCCGTGCCCTCAAAACGGCTGCCGGCTTCGGCGAAGTTGAGGGCGATGAGCAGCGACAGCACGCCGACCATGGCGACCGCAATGCCGCTCCAGGACCCGATCTGCGCCGCCAGGGGCGCCGCCATCAGGAACACCGCGCCGCCAATGACCTGATTGACGCCAATGGCCGTCAGGTCCCACTTTCCCAGCTCTCGTTTGAGGCCCGACATGTTGTGGGTGAGTATATTGACGTCCAGCATGTCCGCCAAGCCAAGACCGCCCCTGCCACCCACGGCATTCACCCTGCCGGCGAAGTACTACACCGACCGCGCGCTCTTCGACCGCGAGCAGCAGCTGTTCTTCCGACAGATGTGGGTCTGCGTCGGCCGGTTCGAGGAGCTCGAGGGCTATGGCTCCTACATCACGCGCCACGTCGCGGGTGACACGCTCTTTGTCGTCCGCACGAGTCGGCCCGGCGAGCCAGAAGCGGTGAAGGCCTTTCACAATCTCTGCCGACACCGAGGCACGGCGCTCTGCGCGGAAGAGAAAGGACGCTTCGCCGGCTCCATTCAGTGTGAATACCACGCGTGGACGTACAACTTCGACGGTGATTTGATCGGCGCGCCACACATGGAAGGATCCCCCCACTTCCGCAAGGAGGACTACCCGCTTCTGCAGGCACGCGCGGGGATCTGGGATGGCTTTGTCTACGTCTCGCTGGCAGACACCGGCCCGACGCTTGAACAACAGCTCGCCGACATACCCGCCAAATTCCGGCCGTGGCGTATGGGCGATCTCCGCCGCGGCGACGGCATCACGTACGACATTCCCGCCAACTGGAAACTGGTCATCCAGAACTTCAGCGAGTGCCTGCACTGCCCCAACCTGCATCCGGCGCTCAACAAGCTCTCGCACTACCTCAGTGGTGAAAACGATCCGCTCCGCCCCACCTACATGGGTGGCCGCATGGATCTCAACGACGGCGTCGCCACGATGTCGATGGACGGCACGTCTCCACGAGAGTGCCTCCCGGGCTTGTCAGGAGAAGACCAGCGCCGCGTCTATTACTACGCGATGTTTCCCAACCTGCTTGTGAGCGCCCATCCCGACTACGTGATGGCGCACACGTTGTGGCCGCTGGCACCCGACCGCACACGACTGGTGTGTGAGTGGTACTTCCATCCGGACGAAATGGCGAAGCCTGGTTTCACGTCAGCCGACGTCCGCGAATTCTGGGATATGACAAACCGGCAGGACTGGCACGTCTGCGGACTCGCGCAACGCGGCATCAGCTCGCCCGTCTACCGCCCGGGCCCCTACTCTGCCCGCGAGGATCTCCTCTACGCCTTCGACCGGTTCATCGTCGCTGCGATTGGTGAGTAGCGAGTCGAGGTCCCGTGCTCACTGCAGCTTGGCGGTCTTCCTGGCGGGATTAAAAAACGGCGTTGGCACAACTGTCGCAGGCACGCGGTGCCTCACCACATCCACCGTATGTTCGACCTCGATCTTTGTACCGGCCGCCGCGTGAGCCGCACTCACGGTCGCGAGGCCAATCATCTGCTTGAGCACGGGTGACCAGGTCGACGACGTCATACGGCCGATTTGTTTGCCGCCGGAAAAGACCGGAACGGCCACACGTGAGGCCGTGGCCTGTGTCATCGGCGGCAGGCCGACCGCTTCATACAGCTTCTCGACGGCAGGCCAGTCAAACGACACACCAACGATGCGACGACGCGGAGTGACGGCGTTTTCGGCCGCCAACGCCGCGCGGCCAATGAAGCTCTCCTTGTTGAAGTCCACCAGGCGTCCAAGGCCGATCTCGAACGGCGAGTACAGCTGGGACGCGGTCAACGCCTTGCGAGCGCTGAAGAAGTCGACATCAATCAGCAGGAGGCCCGCTTCTATGCGCGCGACGTCCAGCGCCAGCATGCCGACCGGCTTCAGGCCATGTGCTGGACCATGCGCCACGATCGCGTCCCACACCTTCGTGGCGTCCACGCGATTCATCCAAATCTCGTAGCCGAGATCGCCTGTGTAGCCCGTGCGCGAGATGTCCACCTTGGCGCCGGCGATCGTTCCGGAGATGACGCGGAAATATTTCAGCGACGCAATGTCTGCGTGCACGACGTTGCGCAACAGCGCCCCGGATGTGGGCCCCTGAACCGCGAGCGCGGCAACCTCCTCGGAGATGTCATCCACTTGCACATCGAGACCTGCGGAATGCTGCCGCAACCACCGCAGATTCGGCTCGGCCGCCGTCCAGCGGAATGTCTGCTCCCCCAACCGGCTCACCGTCCCATCGTCGAGCACCCGGCCATGTTCGTCGCACCAGGGGGTGTAGACGACCTGACCCACCTGAAGACGCTGAGCGTCACGCGTGATGACACGATCCACCAACCGCGCCGCGTCAGGTCCGGTGATCAGGTACTTGAACAGTGGGGAGATGTCGATGAGTGCCGAGCCGTTCCGGATCGCGTTGTACTCGTGGTCGTGATGGGGCTCGTAGGCGCTGACCGTGTAGTACCCGGCCCAGTCCCGGTAGTTGAGACTCTGGCAAAGCGGGAAGGTCCGGTCGTGGAAAGGGGTTCCTACAGGCATGCACGATTCTAATCGTCCAGGGGCCCTCAAGGTCCAGGGTCCAGGGTGCTAATTGAAGTTGACGACGGGACGGTCGGGGTGCTGATTGCCCGCACGGGACATACCGTGGTATTACTCGGGTATGAAACTGGCGCTTTCAATTCCGGACGATGTCTTTGAGTCTGCTGAGGTGCTGGCCAGACGCCTTGGTGTCTCCCGCAGCCGGTTGTACGCAACGGCGCTGGCGGACTTTGTGGCGAAACACCAGGGACGCAAGATCACCGCGCGGCTCGACGCCGTCTATGGCACCGAGGAGAGCGGTGTGGACCCGGCTGTCCGCCGGGCGCAGGCTCGAACGCTCTCTCGTGACTCGTGGTAATTGAGCGCGGCGAAATCTGGTGGGCCGATCTGGGTTCTCCGGACGGGTCGGGACCCGGCTTCCGCCGCCCGATTCTCATCGTCCAGTCGGACGCGTTTAATCGCAGCCGTCTCCGGACCGTTCTCGCCGTCGTCCTGACGACAAATCTGCGCCTGGTGGAAGCGCCTGGCAATGTGTTGGTCCCGGCCAAGCTCTCAGAACTGCCACAGGACTCGGTGGCCAATGTGTCCCAGCTCGTCACCGTTGACCGCGACTTCCTCATTGAGCGAGTGAGTCAACTCCAGGGTCAGACGCTCAAGAGCGTGGATGCCGGCCTTCGGCTTGTGCTGGCGCTCTAGCTTGATTTGAACAACATTGTTGGCCTGTAGTTCGCCCGTGGCACCCACAGCCCTCGGCGAATTTGAACAAATGGTCCTGCTTGCCATCCTGTGCGCGGGGCAGGACGGCGACGCGTACGGCGTCACAATCCATGAAGAACTCGAACGACGGACCAAACGAAGTGTCGCCAGGGGCGCGATGTATATGACCGTCGACCGCCTGGAAAAGAAGGGACTGCTCACGTCGCACCTCACCGAGCCGCTGGCCGAACGTGGTGGCCGCGCGCGCCGCTGCTACACGGCCACCAAACCTGCGCTCGCCGCCCTGCACGATTCACGACGCGCGTTGCTGAGCCTGTGGCAAGGGCTCAAGGCCACGGAGTGATGGGGCACTGATGTCTGTCTTCGCCACACGATTGCTCCGGCGGCTGCTCACGCTGTCTGTCGGCGCGGCCCTGTCAGACTCGATCCTTGGCGATCTGGAAGAGGAACGACAACGGCGCGAAGCACGCTCAAGCAGGCTGGCTGCCCTCTGGTTCTGGAGCAATGGCATCCGTGTGGTTGCGTACGTCCTCACGCAACGTTCGCAGACTGCGATCAGCACCCTGGTAAAGGCGAGTTTCGTGGACACCCTCCTACTGGACATCAGACACGCTGTCCGGCGCCTCGCGCGCAGGCCGGCGGGCGCGGCGGCCCTCGTTCTCGTGCTGGCCCTTGGTGTCGGATTGACGTCGGCCATGTTCGCGTTGGCCGATCCGTTCCTGTTGCGGCCACTGCCCTATCAAGACCCCAACCGCCTGGTCGTGGTGACCCTCTCGTCAGATGCCACACGGCTGATCACAAAAAACACCGTGCTTCCGACCTATGCGCAGTGGCGCGACCGCAAGGACCTCTTCGTCGACCTGGCGGCATGGAGCGGTTACGCCAGAAGGCTGATGTCGATCGGCGACCGGACCGAGGAGTTGGCGACCCAGCATGTCTCGGGAAACTTCTTCGGGGTCCTCGGCCAGCAGCCCGACCTGGCAGCGGCGTGGCTTGATGTCGCGCGATCCGGAGAGCCGGTTATCGCGCTGACCGATCGGGGTCAGCGAAAGATGGGCGCGCCTCTTGATGCGTCGCTGGAGGATGCGGTCGGCGCGCAACGGCGAGTGGCAACCGTCCTGTCGCACGATTTCCTGTTTCCATATCGGTTCGCGCGGAGGTGCTTGATGGGCTGATCCCTTACGACCCCGGGCCCGTGATCGACGTTCACCGATGGGACGACCGCGGGACTCCACGAATCTACGAGGCGTTGTATTTCATCGGACGACTCGTTCCGGGGATCTCCGCAGCGCAGGTGGCGGCGGCGCTGTCGTGGTCGAATGCGGCGAGCGACGTCGCAGAAGTCGAGGTCGTTCCGCTCAGCGAAATGATGACCGAACGGGTGCGTCCGTTGGCGCTCGGGGCACTTGCCGCTGGCGCGCTGATTCTTCTCGTGTGCATCGGCAACGTGGCGAACCTCCTCTTCGCCAGGTCGGCCCATCGCACACGGGAGATGGCCACACGCGCAGCGCTCGGCGCCTCCAGGGTGGCCCTGACGCGGCTGGCCGCGGTGGAGTCCCTGATGGTCGCGACACTGGGCACCGGGTTCGGCGTGGTCGTCGCGTGGATGACGCTCGACGTCATGATGGCCATCACGCCAGTCGAATACACCGCTCTTGGTGCGCCGGCGATCACCGGCCGGGTGTGGCTCTTCGCCGCGGCCTCCGGTCTGGCGGTGACCGCCCTCGCCGCAGTTCCGTCGTGGTTGACGCGACGCGTCGGATCGGCCGCCGTTTTCGGTCGACACGGAACGGGGACGCGCCAAGACTCCGCCCGATTCGATTTCTGGTCACCGCCGCTCAAAGCGCCGTGGCCGTCGTCCTGGTCATCGGCGCGGTATTGCTGATGCGCTCGTACCTCAACCTTGTCGGGCAGGATCCAGGTTTCGACACAGCCACAATCGTGGTCTCCGTCAGCGTGCCTGCGGGCACCGGGGAAGCGGCGCTGCAGGAAACAATCGCAACGACGGTGGACGAACTTCGAAGGCTGCCGGGCGTCAGGCAGGCAGCCGCGTCGCTCGGCCAGATGTTGGATGGGATCCAAAATGGGCTGAACCTTACAGTGCAGGGGCGAGGGGCTTTTGCCAATCTCAAGGAAGTGACCCCTGGATTCTTCGACGCCGCAGGCCTGGCCATCGTCGAGGGACGCGTACTCAGACATGATGATCGCGATTCGGCGGGCATCGTGGTCAACCGGACCTTCGCACGTACCCATTGGCCCGACGGCAGCGCGGTCGGCAAGACGGTGGGCCTCAGCACGCGACAGGTCCCGATCGTTGGCGTGGTGAACGACGCGTTTGATGCGGCGCTGGACGCGGCCCCGAGGCCGACGGCGTTCACGTATCTTCACGATCCTCGGTCGGCGTCAGGAGGACTGTCCTTTCTGATCCGGAGTGATGGCAGTTCGGATGCGTTGCGCGAACCGGTTCGCCGTGCTCTGACGTCAGTCAATCCCAAGATGGCGATCCGCGAATATTCGACGGTCGGTGCACGTCTGTCCAACTCTGTCCGTGACCGGTCGTTTGCCACGCTGATGCTGACGCTGTTCGCGGTTGCCTCCCTGAGCGTGGCGGTCGCGGGCATCATCAGCGTCGTCATGTTCACCGTCGCCGGTCGTACGAGAGAGATTGCGATTCGAATGGCGATCGGTGCTCAGGGCCATCAGATCCGATGGCTCGTGTTGCGCGAGGTGTGCTGGGCGGCCATTGCTGGTGTCGTTGCCGGCGGGCTCGCTACTCGGTGGCTCTCGGGCGCGATGACGTCGCTGGTCTACGGCGTAGAGGCTGAGTCGTGGGTCGCCACTGTTGTGACAGCAGCGGGCACTGTGTTGCTCATGGCCATTGCCTCGACCGTGCCGGCACGGAGAGCCCTCCGCCTCCAGCCAACGGTCGCGCTGAAGGTTGAGTAGTGACCCTGTCAGCCCTTCTTGGCTTGTTCGAGCGTCTTAAGTCGCCGCTCGTGGCCGCTGAGGGTCATGGCGCACTGTTTGTCAAATGCGTCACCAGGGATTGCATGGTCTCGGAATAGCTCCTGCAGTTCCGCAAATCCTGCCCGCATTTCCCGCCGCAGGCTGTCGTCCTCACCAATTCCCTTGATGCGATCCAACACCTCTTCATGCAGGACCCCCATATGCCGTCGGAGGTCTTTCACGTCGGTCTTGAGGACAGCCACGTCGGTCTTGAGGACAGCCACGTCGGTCTTGAGGACAGCCACGTCACGTACCACGCCCCCAGTGGTGCCCTCCAACCCGCCAAGACGAGTCAGAATTTGTTCAAGCTGTTGATCCGACATCGCTCCCACTCCAGCCCCGACAATAACATCGTCGGCCCCTGAGTCAACGACGGTTGGTACATCAATCTGCAGCAAACGCCGGCCGACGACGAAAACAGGCGTACCGCGTGTCGAACGTCGCGTCGAATCGCTCCCAAGTGTTCACGGGTTGCCAGCCGCATCACTCCGCCAGTGGTGGTCATCCAAAGTGCACGAACACGACTGCCGCCACGTGCCGCGGCATCGCCGCGCTGGTCGCTAAAGTCTTCGGCCATCGACGCACCGAATTCATGTCGGAACGCAGACGGCAGCAGCCGAAGCAACGCGCGGTAGACACGTTCGTGCATTGGCGGGCGGCCATGGGTCAGATCCCCGTTCGTCCGAGTAACTTCTTTGACTGCGCGGTGAGCACCAGGTCCCGCAGCCGCTCGGCCTCCGCCAGCGCAACCTTGCGACCACAGAGGGTCAGTCGGTACGCCGTGCGGCGCTCGGTTGTGCCGCCGGCGGATTCCCGAATCCAGTCGTCGGCCAACAACCGCTTGAGGATCCCGTGCAACGTGCCGGTGCTGAGTTCGACGCCACCCTGCGTCCGTTCCGACACCTCTTTGAGGATCGCATAGCCGTGTTTGTCACTGTCGACCAGCGACAGCGGTGTGTGACAGGTTCCGAAGACCGTGTGGCGCTGCTATAGTCAGCACATGGACGCCCTCCGGGATGTGCTCACACTTGACGGCCGGGTGGCGTACGCCTTGGTGTTTGGGTCGGCGGCACGAGGGTCGGCGCACGCGAACAGCGACCTCGATGTGGCCGTGGGCCTGATGCCGGGAGTCATGTTGACCCCACTGGACCTGGGCACACTCTGTTCGGATCTCGAAGCAGCGGCCGGGCGCGTCGTTGATCTCGTTCTGCTCGATGAAGCCACGCCAGCCTTGGCGTACCGCATCTTTCGTCATGGCACCACTGTTCTTGAACGCGACCGTACCGCCCTGGTCGATCGCAAGACGCGGGCGATTCTCGAATACCTGGATTTCAAACCCACCGAAACCCTGACGGCGCGCGGGGTGCTTGCGGCGGCCGCCCGTGGTTGACGCTGCAGTGCTCGCTCGGAAGGTCGCGGCCATCCGCGATGCCGTGTCTCGCATCGCCGAAGTGCTGCCGGCCACTGCCGATGCCTTCGTCGCCGACCGCACGGCGCGTGAAGTTGTCTCCTTTAACCTGTTCCTGGCGTTGCAGGAATCCATTGCTTTGGCCGCACACTGGTTGGCCGACGATGGGGTGGTCGTTCCGGAGACCTACGGCGAGGTCTTTGAGACACTGGGCACGCGGGGTGTCATTGACACCGAACTTGCCGATCGGTTGAGGGCTGCAGCCGGATTGCGGAATCTCGTCGCACACCAATACGGTGTTCTTGATTTCCGCCGCGTCTTCACGGTCGCCCAGCACGATGTCGCCGACCTGCTGGCCTTTTGTCAGCAATTGTCCGCCAGACAGTAGTTCGAAGACCTTGGACCCCAGGACCCTGGACCACTAGAATGTCCGTGCATGCCGCAGCAATACGACGCCATCGTCATTGGCGCCGGACACAATGGACTGACCGCCGCCGCCTACCTCGCCCGGGCCGGGCGCAAGGTCGTCGTCCTGGAGCGCCGCCATCTGGTTGGAGGCGCCGCGGTCACTGAGGAGATTTACCCCGGATTCAAGTATTCGGTCTGCTCCTACGTGGTCTCGCTGCTGCGGCCGGAGATTATCCGGGAACTGGAGCTGGCCAGACACGGACTCGAGATCTTGCCGCTCGATGGCACGTTTACGCCGATGCCCAGCGGCGACTACTTGTGGCGCACCAACGATCACGCACAGACCTTCCGCGACATTTCGCGCCACTCGCGTGTGGACGCGGAGGCCTACGACGAATATGGCCGTGCGATGGTGGAGATGGGCCGGTTCGCCAAACCCATCCTCGGGATGACGCCGCCCGATCCGTTTTCACTGAAGCTCAAGGACCTCAAGCCGCTCGCCGACATAGCCAACCGCTTTCGCAAGCTCCCCGATCACGATCGCTACAACCAGCTGCAGCTCCTGACGATGAGCGCGGTGGACTTTCTGGACCAATGGTTCGAGACCGACGTGCTCAAGGCGACGATGTCCGCGTCGGGCATCATCGGCACGTTCCTCGGAGTGAAGTCGCCAGGAACGGCCTACGTGC
>Ga0163149_10006197_pt1 | contig 12360 bp, 4 predicted proteins | sample OliLakLV19MP5G1_FD_148604 | JGI IMG/M metagenome (GOLD analysis project Ga0163149, IMG submission 148604) | Freshwater microbial mat bacterial communities from Lake Vanda, McMurdo Dry Valleys, Antarctica - Oligotrophic Lake LV.19.MP5.G1 | ecosystem: Environmental > Aquatic > Freshwater > Lake >...
GGTTCTGTGACATAATGGAATCATAGCTTGAAAGCTGCTAGTGCGTCGCTGGGGTAGCAAAAACACAATTGCACGTGACAGTCGGATAGAAAAATGAGAATGACTTCCAGTTGTCCCGAGGGCGGGAAAGAAATGATGAGGTGCGTTAATTTCTTAAAAGTGAGAAATCAATCAAGCCTCGAATGCTCCCGGAATGATGACGAATGATTTGAATCAATCGAGAGACGTGATTGACGACCAGGGACACAAATGAAATCCTTCTGGAGGTTCCGGAAATCAATTTCAAAGGGAGCACACTGGCTCAAATGCAGCGGTCAGGTGGATTGATTTTGAATGAAAAGAGTTGAACAGATGAATGGAATCATGCTGCAATGATTCCAACTGAAAGTTGTCAAAGAAAAAGACAGAGCAAGTGAGTGAGATTGAAATTGTTTGGAAACATGCTGTCACCTCTTGATCATTGACAGACAGGGCACATTTTGCACTGCACAGCATTGGACATTTTCTTCATTCCCGTGGTCATGCTCAAGAACAAGTTGTGACGTTGCATTCAACAAACTTCAATGGACAAGAGTTCAGCTTTGCTAGGTTGATTCAAGGGAACCTTTCACATGATCATCATGTCAGATGCAACTGCAGACAATTTTGCATTTGACCATGGGCGCTTTTGCAATGACACTGTGGTGGCTCGCTTTCCGTCAAAATTTGTTGAATTTGAGGGAATGTTTCCTGCAGTGCTCAGATGTAAGTCATTTTGATTTTTTTTTTCCAAGTGTTGAAACTGCCAGCATGTTTTGTGATGTCTGAAAATGAAGTGCAAAGACAAACAATGAAATGCAAAGGCTGATTTGAATGACATTCATGTGGTTCACACAAAACAAAAGACAAATCCATGTAAAACATTTTTTCAAAGCACAAGACAAACAAAAATGTCACTTCAAACTTTTGTCAATTGAAAGACAGTCTTCATGGCGTCATAAAAATCAAGGGTTGTTCCATGATGAGGCGCAAAGTGAACATGATGACTTTTTTTTAAGTGAAGTTTGTTGAAGGGAACTTGACAACTTTTTTGAAGTGAAGTTTGTTCCAGACCTTGCGGAAAAAGACATTCCAAATCCAGAGAAAAAACAGATAAAGTCTGCAATTGCAGAAAAGAAAATGAGATTGAAAGAAATGCTTGCAGTTGCAAAAATGCACTAAAAACATAGATCCAGAGGCAGTCATCCCACAATGGTGAACCAAACAAAACCATCTGTTGCACATTGAAACAGATTGTCTTTACAAAATGATTTGTACCCTGAATCAAAGGCCCACTGTTCAACGCATTTCTTGAAAAACAAGGAAGCAAATGTGACAACACAAAATCACATCAAATCAAGAGCATCTTGTTCAAAAAAAACTAGCAAAAACAGTGCTGACCTTGTTTTTGTTCCAACAAAGAAAAAAAATAGCCATCTGCCTATTCCAAGTGAATTTGAGCTCAGCTTGCCAAGATTGCACCGGCTCAATTGAAGCCGAAGAGCGGGCAACAGAACCTTGACATGATGACTGAAGCTTTGGTGCAGCTTTGACTTTCACGTCACCCCTTTGCCTGCATGCTGATCCAAGAACATGCATGTTGTCCTCCATGCGAGCACTGGTAGTCCTAGCCAAAAAAATGTGCTCATGCTTCCAAAACTAGACTTGTTATTCATCAAAAAGATTTGGACAACAACCTCAAATGACTCACAAATTCATCAACCCAAGACAGAGGTGCTCAAAGGGAACCTTGCAGTCAAGGAAACTAAAAACAACATTGTTGCAAAAGCTTACCCTACAACTGCAAGCTATGTTGATCAACAAATTTCTGCAGGGTCTCAATTGTCTTGGGTGAACAAAATGAATTGAAACGACATACAGTAGGTGATGAGTGCATCAGAAACACAAACAATTTATAACCATTTCACATGTGTCAAACAAATTGGCAACACTAGCAAGAATCTGACACATCTGACAAAGCCTTGTGCCAACAAATCAAACTGCACTGGCAGCCAACCAACTTAAAATCATCTGACAAGGCAGACCTGTTCGTGTAGCAAAGACCTAGGGATTTAGTCTTGGTCCATTTTTATTTTTATTCTTATTAGGATGTCAGATTCAGAACAGTATGCACCATAAACTCTACGAATTGATCTGGCTGCTCAAAGAGTGGGCGGTGGCCCGATGTGTCAAAAACAACCACTTCTGTGTGAGGAGCCGATATGGTAGGATACCACTCCTCAAATACCTGGGCACGTCCTGGCACTTCGTGAGCGCCTTGAACAAAAAAAAGCGGCACAGTAAACTTCGTAACTTCTGTCGAGTTTTGTGTTGTACTGGTCGGGCGGAAATCAACGTGCTGGATCTTGGGGTACAGAGTTGAATAGGTGTCAATCAAAGCACCGTAAATGTGCAGTCGTTCGATCAAATTGTACTCCTCAGCACCAACGTTTTCAGAAAACCCGTTTTCGCCTTCTGCATTGTTGGAGTGATCATAAGGGAAAACTTCCTCAGTGTTGGTCAGGACGTCCTCGTAGTCCAATATGTTCTTGTAGGGCGGAGGACCCCTTGATCTTAGGCTGTCGGCAAGGCTAACTTTGGCATTGCTTTCGGCCCATGCCAACGTGTCCTCGTAAATCAGAATGTCAGTAGCTCGGGGAGAAACCATTTGACCAGTGCCAATGTAGGCGGCATAGCGGCCGACTGTGTCGTGGTCGAGGGTAAGCACCGCTAGAAGCGATCCCCATGAATTTCCAAGGAGATAAATGCGCTCTTTTTGGAAGCGTTCTCGCAAATGATCCGTCAGAACGATCGTGTCCGAAACGTAACCTTCAAGGCTGACAGAATCGGTCGGGTCCAGCGCAGAGTATGACTTTCCACACCCTCTTTGATCCCATGTAACGACAGTAAAGTAATCTTCCAAAGATTCGAGATGATTGCGCATCGCGCCTAGCTCGGACCCTCCCGGTCCTCCTGCAAGAAACAAAAGAACGGGATTGGCCACTGCGTCGACACCGCGAATCATCAAAGCGAGATCTTTTCCATTGATGGCGGTACTAGTAAGCTCGGCAACGCCGTTCTCGTTGGCAATGCCTTCGGTTCGCGCTGGGATAAGCAGCACTACAAACAAGATTATGATCACTATCGAAGGAGCAAGGAGGAGCAGCCAACCTGTGCACCTCCGAGCCCAGATTTTTGCTCGACATAATCTGCCAGGGGTGTTTTTGGAGCCTTCATTGTGTTCTTTCTCGTATAAAACCCAACGACGAGTCAATACGCCATAAACCCATCCAAGGACCATTGGTACTAGCGTCAATACATAGTGTACACAGCGCCCGGAAACAAAGGCTACTAGTCCGTACGTTGTTCCTTTCAAATGCACCTTGTCAACAGTGGGGCCTGAGACACGAACGTGCATGAGCTCAAGCATGGCTAGAAAGACAACCGTAGCCCAAGCCAAGGTCCACTTGGATGTCAGCACAAAGCCAATCAAGTCGCCGAGAACCAGGCTCAGAATCAACGATGCGATGGCCTGGCCACTTGTAAGAGGACCACGGGGGGTCCAGAACCCAGCTAGGACCCCCCAGAGGGCAACTAGTACGACACAAACTCCTGTTCTTGCGACTTGGTGCTGCCGAGAACGATTCCACAAGTACCGCTCGCAGCTAATATGAAAACTGGTTCGGCATGTAGCGTTGCAAGGGGGCTTGCTTTCAGACGAACCCGATACGTCAGCACGTTCCGCGTCACTACGTTCCACCTCTGGGCAAAAGCTACCGCCAGCGCCACCTTCGCAATCAGTGAGAGCTTCCATGGCCTTATTTCGCAGTTTTAGTTTTCTTTCTCTCTCTATTTTTTTTTTAAATTCTCTCTCGTGTTTTTTGTGAGCTTTGGTATTTTCAGTCCTAACCGAGGCATGGTGCTGCGCAATTACAAAACATGACTCACACGTTGCGATCCGAGAACTTCTCTGTGATCGAACAATACGATTGATTATTCAGCCCGGCACTGCAATGCAATTAAAAGCCCATCCCGTTGAGTACATGGCAACTCAAACAGTGTTCGCTTTTCTGTTGATCTCTTTTGTTCCGTCTTCGCGCAAACGAAGCGCGCGACCTCGAATTGACAACATCGAAACACAACTGGTACTACCAGCCAGCACTAGCTAGCTAGCTAGTAGTGCTCTGTGGAACTTCACTACGACCAGCACCATGGTAGGCGTGTAGCCCGGGCAAAAACCAGGAGGTTGTGGGAATTCGTGATTTGGTTGCACAATGGTTGAAATTTTTTCATGTTAATTCAATCTTTTCATGTTAATTCAACTGAGCATTTTTAAACTTAACTTAAATTCAACTTAATTAAATTAAAGTTAATTACATTCATCCTAATTCAACTAAATTCATCCTAAATAAAAAACGTGCATGCTGTTAACAAGGTTGGTGACAAACCAAATTAAACCTTTTTTAACTGTTTTAAACTGTTTTAAATTCAATTCAACTTAAGTCACTAATGTTCAATTCAACCTTTTCAACTTTAAAGCATTTTCAACTAATCCAACTGTTTTCATGTAAATTCAACCATTGTGCGACCAAATAACAAATTCCCGCAACCTCCAGAGCCCGACTTGTTCATGAACAAAATTGCATTGGCTTGACATTGTTCCGGTAAAAAAGTTTAGCGTTAGCGTTAGCGTTAGCCTGGCTGTGCTAGCACTGCCATTAGATTGCAGAACTGCAAGGTGTGATTGTTGACAAGAAATTTCAGTGCTCCTGTTTTGCTCTTTTGTGCTCGTGACAACGGACTTCTTGATGAACCCAGACTTGGTTGCATTTTCCTTTAAGGAATTCCTGTTTTCCTCTGTTTCCATTCCTTTTGGACCCCATTTTCCAGTTCTTTGTTCCTTCAGAAAAACAAGGAAGCATGACCCAGAGCATTTTCCTCCATTTCCTGCTTATGAGGAAGCATGACTCAGATCTGAATTTAATTTTTTTTTCATCAACATGGTTGATCCAACTGCAAAGTGAACAGAAAGTTGTGCAAGTGTTTTTCATTGTTTGGATTGAATGAGACCACATCACTTGGCAATGTCATGGTGTCCATGAGAGAGAAGATTAGTTCACAAACCAAGCTTATCAAATTGTTTGGGTGAAGTGACAATCCAACAGTGATTTGTGTGTTTGTTTGTGTTGCTGGCTGTTAGCTTGTGCAGTTGTGAACAACAGTCCCAACAGTCCAATGTTGACTGGAAACTTCATCTGGTGTTGTGAATGAACGTTAAAAAGCAAAAGTTCAGCAAGTTTTTCCTTTTCTTGCTCTTTTTCTCAAACTTGGTGTTCCTTTTGACACTTTCCAAAGGAGGAAGGAAAAAAGGAAAGAGAGCAGAAAGAGAGCAAAAAACAAAACATTGGATTTTCCTTCTCCTTTCGCGCCCCCTCAAGTGAGGAAAACCAAAAACGAAAATCAAACAAAGCTCTCATGCATGACATTGTTAAAGGTTGAAAGCAGAAGTGTCTGTTCAGATGCTAATTTAACATTTGCAAGTCAGTCATGGTGGAAAAATCTGTTCTGGCCGAAACAAGTCGATTTTCCAACAGTGTGTCTCGCCAGTGTCGAACAAATGCCACAGAGCAGTCTTTTGCTCTCATTCACTAAGATGTTCTTCAAAATGTTCTGATCTCGAGATGCACAGAGGCCCGCAGAGATTCTCCAAACAGCACTGTCTGCTAGCACTTTCATGCACCCTCAAGAACAAAAAAATTTTGACACACAAATGAACAAAACAGTTTGCACAATGTTTTCAAAACTGTGCAAGCAGTCTCTTTGATGCATTTCTCAAAGTTCTGCACTGAACAGCAAAGAGTGACCAATTCATGACAAATTGTTGGAATTGTTTCTGAGGCTAGTGCTCTGGAAACAAACAGAGAATGATTTCTTTTTGTTGGTCCTCACAGTGCGTCCAGTCAGACATCAACTGTGCAAACATTGCACCTAGCTGAATCTGTGGCAACTTTTTGTGATGGGCTGACTCTTTCGTGATCAACAGACTCATCAGTGCTGGGGGTGGTCTGCTTTGCACACCCATGGAAATGTGGTCTGTGTCTGCAGGCACCGCAGATTTGCAGTGAAACCTCAGCATGCATTCCTTGCTGCTTGCATCTTCTGGGTGCACCGGGACGATTGTTGTTGCTTTTGAATCTTGTTGAGCCTTCCTGATGTTGACAGATCTGATTTTCACACTCACATGCTCACCTGCGCTTGATGAAACACCAGCCAACACTTCCACCATCTTGTGATTTTGATGCTGAATCAAACAACGTCTTCATTGTTGCTTGATTTTGCAACTGATTCATGCTGTCATTTTTTGAAAGATGGTTTTTTGTTTTTGTTGTCTTGTCTTTTTGCAGAGTGCAGACTAGTTGTCAAATCCGCATCAATTGTTGTTTTCACAGGGAACATCACTCAGGCATGAGAGACATTGAAGCACTGCATCGAGAAAAGCCCCTGCGAGCAAGAGTGAAACCCACGACCCAAACTGCAGGTGTGGTTGAGTTGTGCATCCATTTGGGAAAGAAATGTTTGCATTTGCATGTACAACTTGTGCCACAGCATTGACCTCAATTGAACCAAAACTGTGTCACAAACCTATCACAATCACTGGGAGATGACATCATTGCATCAGGACATGAAAGCTCATGGATTGGGCATGGGAATGAGAAGCCGTGCCAAAAGACGCGCACACTTACCGATTGTAAAGAATTGGATGCGCACACTTGCAAATTTGGAACGCTCGATTCCCTTCCACTTGGAGAAAGCCTTTGGATTGGTTGTTAGAATTATTTTCGAAAGCTCGTCCCGCGCGATCGGATTTCAGCGGGCGGAGGCGCACAACCAATGCGTTTGTTTCAACGGAAGAATAAAATTGGAGGCGTAAAAATTTGGTTCCTTTGTTGGAGTGTGCGTTTTTCGCAGGCTTGGCACCACGGAGCCGCACGAAGCGTGTAAGTACATACCGTAACGAACAGTTGCAACAAATTTGTAGTCATACATTGGTCGACAAGTGCTCCATAGTAAAGGTTCCCCAATTCAAATCCATCCTTCTGTTCTTGTCTTTGTATTGCATAATTTACAGAAAGCCAGCACACCGTGACATCCATCCAAAACTATCTATCTATTCGTTCCACGCCCACAAAGGAATTACTGCATGAAGACAATGACACAAACGAGCGACGACGAAGTAGTGGTCTTGAGCCATACCAGCACTCCTTCTCCTCACTTGGAGACCATCGACTACAAACCGCCTGCTACATCTAGTAGTTCTGGCAAACCACCCATGGCGCCAACTTCGGAAGAAAAGAAAACCGACGATCATCGCCACAATAATAATAATGATCACGACGAGGATCACGAAGACGACCACGACCGTGACGATCATGACGACCACGACGATCACGGGGATTTGTACAGTGATGAAGTAGCCGAATGGGATGAAGGTGGTCATTCGCATTGTGGTTATTCGGAGATGGTGCATCACACACTGATGAGTGTGGGAGAAACCGTGCACAAGGTCATTGGAGAACCCACCCCACGTGTCGAAGAAGAACTCAAGGCGGTCGGCAATTGGTTTCAAGAAGCTTCTTATGCGGCACGTGATCTCTTTCGTGGTGGCAAAGAAGGCGATGACGCGGATGCCAGTGGTGGCATGACAGAAGATGCTTTGGATGCCGTCAAGACGATGTTTGGTGGAGGCAAGAACGATGAGGACCAAAAACAGCAAGATGAGGAAAACAAAGATCCCTCTGGTACGACACCCACCAACAGTCCTAGTGATCCTGTTGGAGCGACGTCCTCTTAAAAAACACACACACACACACACAATCATGTACCTGTAGCTCGGCGCAAGGAACTTGACGAACTTGCCTGCCGTTACAGTACACGTTGTGAGTCAAGCAACAATGTGACGAGTCCCAAAATTCAATCCGTTATCAATCATTCAATCATTACCTACATACTACAGTATTATTACGTTTAAACCACACACACAAAAACATTAAAATGATAGTCACTAATTTACATATAATATTCGTTGTTGGACTCTGATGGAGCAAACAATGTATGTAGCACAGAAAATACTGTAGGGAGTAGAAACCTCAGGGGCAGCTACTACAGGAGAGGAGTGACAGCATCTAGCCTACCTTTGGAAGTAGGTGTAGGGATTACTAAGCATTCTTCTAGATTCGTAATGTTGTTTGGCTCTCCTACTGTAAATCCTCACGTTTCAGCACTGAGTGTAGCAGGATGTGTCGTGTGCCTACTATCTTGCTACGTAGCTAGTAGCTAGATACATGCATGTACTGGGAGTGTGAGTGCGGCTGCACCAGGCAATGTATGGATTCTAGTAAGAGAGGCTGCACTTAATTAAGTCTATCATAATTGGCACTGAATACACTGTATCGTTGGGAGCCCACTGCCATTTTTGAGTAGAACCGGCCACAGTGCGCCGACTGGACTGTTAGATAGATACCTGACTGACATGATGTACAGTGGTCTTGGGCAGCCTGAGAGTGGCGATCACACAAGTCCATGATATTTCAGTTGGCAAAACCCTATTACTGATTTGGCATCTGAGTGCCGGCTAGGCTAGTAGCGAAGGAACTCGAGCCTAAGAGATTACAAATAACTGAACTTCATCAGCACTGTGTGTGAGCGGACTGAAGCCCAAGATTCTTAGCACTATGTCACGGTATCTACAAATCAGTGCGCCGAGCTAGTAGCTAGCTAGATTCTTGAGCGCACTGCAGTGAGTGTGAGTAGTGAGGACGGAACTGAATGCTAGCAAGTAGATGAATGCATAACCAATTGTCTTCTTCCGTCACTGGCAGCGCAGTGTGAGTATCATCATTCCAATTGGAACGGTCCTGCTCAGATATGGCGCAGGTATACAGTCGTAGACAGACGGGTCGGTGAAAATCGTGGAGCACCTCTTTTGGTGTGCTTCTTCCGTTTCCAAATTGGCTCACCGTGGAAGAAAAAGATGACGGCGCCGGTATCTGCTGCTGTCATCAGTTCTATTGCAGTACTACAGTAGTGGAGCTTGAGAGCAAGGAATCTTAGCTAACTAGAGCTAGCTTTAGATTGGTGCAGATTACCACCCTACTCGCATAACTAGAGAGTAGTGATGTGTAGACAAACACCCTATCGATACATGCTGACGTACTGTAATGGTAATCCAAAGTTGTAATCCTTTAAAAGAAACAACAAGTACGTTTAATATCGATTAGTAAAAAAGTCCAATAAATGAAGGAACACATCGTTTTCGTGTCGTGACCATTCTGATTTTTTTCCTTTGGTTCCTCCACCTGCTAAATCTAGTACAATACTACCATCATGTATGTATTTCATAATAATAATAGTCGAAGTGTGAGGATCTCTAAGCCACCGGTGGCAAACCAGCCTTGTCCGTGACCAAAACTTCCGGTTCGGTATGATGATCGTTGTCGGCCAAGGATGCTCCCTTGCCTTCCCCTGCCGCGGCGGCCGCCTTGGCACGGTGTCGCAAGTAATAAGTATAGGAGAGCGTCAAGAACATCCAGGAAACGCCACCAATCAAGAGGATCGCCACAATGGTCTCGACGACCTTCCATTCTTTTTGGTGACTCCCGTACACGTGTGCCTTGCTCGCTTTTTGGTAGGTCTTGCAAATGGGCATGTCTTCGTCTTCGCCGTTGTTGTTGAGATTCCGCCCCATGCTGCAGTGCGTACTATCTTCGTACAATTCTTGACAGACACCGCCGTCGCCATTCCCGTAGGGATTACAATCGACACACATGGACTGGATGCCGTGAAAGGTCCCGTACTCAAAGCCGTAATCCATTTCTTGACTGCTCGACTTGACGGTACATTCGTCGTCATAATAGAAACCAATGGTAATGTCACCATCGGCCGTACACTGAGGTCCTACATAAATGTCATAGCCATTGCCGTCCTGAAAGGCTTCTTGACATTCCAAATACATGGTCTCGTCTTGGCTGTATTGACCATAGTTGGCGTCGTCTCCGTTGTTCTCGTTGTAATTGGCAAAGTTCATGTGTTTGCACGTGTCGACGCACGTGCTGCAATCGACATTCATCATTTGTTCTTCTTCTTCTGCTTCGTCCTCCTCGTCTTCTTCTAATTGTCGTCTGTAACATTGGGCTTCGCAGGATTGACACATGGCGGCCGCATAGCCCAACGTCGTGTCAATGTAGGTACCCAGATCCGTCACGTACTCTTTGGAAGTATCGCAAATGCCGCAGGTATTGTCGGAGGAGGATTGCGAGTACTTGTCACACAAGTAGACCGAGGCAAACTGTTGGCCTTGCGCGTAGTAATGGCCATTCAGGAAATAACCATTGCCTTCTTGATCGTCGTCATCATTGGGGACTTTGACGCGGACGCATTTGCCAAAGGTCATCGTGTACCCACTCAGGTCTTCGATGTACTGGTACCCATTTTCTTCCAAGGCGCGGACTGCTCGAGCATCGACCGGACGACGAGCCGCTTCGACGGAAGACGACGACGATGACAACAGCAGCAGCAGCAGCCAACCACCAGCCGTGGCGAGCAATAGGGAGGATGGTCCTCTTGATATCATGTTGTTGTGTGTTTATTATTAGTATTACTAAAAGAAAAAGTAGGCTGGGTCCTGTTGATGACTCTATGGATCGTGCTCTGTCTACAGAATTATAGTAGAAGACTAGACTTGATGTATTGGATGATCAAACAGTCTTAGCTAGCTAGTACCGAGTACCCTGTATTCGTCTTGGTTGTTGTTGTTGGTGTTGTTGTAGTGCTGTGGATCCCGGTCCTACTACTGTAATACGCTACTAATAACTTGTAACAGTTGAATAGGTGTACGTTATTGTATTGTAGTGAATATAATAATAGCGTTGATATGCAGTGCATGGCGCATCGCATTGCCCATCCCTACAATTGTACCATACTTGCAACTACTGATTGTGCGTTGGAAAGCTCCGTCCAACGCGCTGACTCCTTTTTACTTAGGCACAAATCCGTTTCAAACCAACTCAATTAGAAAGGAATTGGCGATTTACTGGGCACCAATGGAGGTGCACGCGCACCTCCAACATTCGATTCATTGGCAGCTAAAAGAAGGAATCAGTCATGAGTTCGAGGTTTGATCCAATCAGCGCGAATGAAAATCATCAGAAACGGTCGAAGACCAAACGCAACCATTCAAAGTAATCTTAACCCTAAAATAGATTACAATAACCTACACTCTAATAAACCTGTGCAAGCAGCCATCTATTATGATAGTCTATTGCCCCAGAATGCAGAAACCATCAAGAATACACTACTGTAGCTAGCTAGCTAGCTAGGTTCGGATCCAATGAACACTTGCGACTTGGAACTGTGCAAAAACTTGCAGCAAATGCACTCCAGTCTGTTGAACTTACTTCAGTTTCCTTGTTTAGAGTGCTGCCGGCACCCTTCCGTCCGCTCCGAATCCATCGGAACTCAATTGTGAGGCAGTCTATGCATAGGAAGCTATAAGGCAATTGAAGAGTTTGAACATGTACTTTGGATCTATATAGTTATAGAATATATTCATTTTGTAATCAAACGGATACACCGCAGTGAGCACTCCACTCACCAGCTATCTACTACTAGCTAGCTAGCTAGCTAGCTAGCTGAATTCCGAATAAAATACTCTGGCATCATACTCGCTGAGATCGTCTGCAAAATCGAACCCTAAACCCTGTAGTTCAAGGTCAAGCTCTGCAGGGTTTATCTTTCTTGCCGCAATCACTGCTAAGTTTTCCTGCTGCTCGTCTTCATTGGTGCAAGGATCATCCCCGGACTTGGTTCTTGGTTCTTTGTCATCATTGTCAAAATCATCGTCAAAATCATCATCATCACCATCGTCGTCGTCAGACACATGACGCAGATATTCCCAAACCGATCCCAAACTTTCTCCCGTACTCGTACGACTCCTCGGAAGAGGAGGTACATCTGCTGCGCTTGTGCCTGTGCCATTGTCATGCATTATGGCGTCGGCACCTTCTTCATCTTCTTTTTTTCGATCCGGAGACACCACTGGCGCAGGCACTCTGGGTGGAAGTGTCACTGGTGTTGGCGGTCTCACGTCATTGTTAATTTGTTCTTCTTCCTCCATGGGATAGGTGTCTCGATCGTCGTTGGTTGGTGGTCTCATGCCACGGCCCACCGGCTCTTCGTCCGGCAAGGGCAAGCCGTCGAGAGCATCTCTCAATACTTGGCTATATACATATGTATTTGAGAATGAGAAACAAGTGAGATTTGGTTTCTTCAAGTTTATACTGTACT
>Ga0163149_10006199_pt1 | contig 12356 bp, 8 predicted proteins | sample OliLakLV19MP5G1_FD_148604 | JGI IMG/M metagenome (GOLD analysis project Ga0163149, IMG submission 148604) | Freshwater microbial mat bacterial communities from Lake Vanda, McMurdo Dry Valleys, Antarctica - Oligotrophic Lake LV.19.MP5.G1 | ecosystem: Environmental > Aquatic > Freshwater > Lake >...
CTCGTAACGGCATAGACAGTGCTGAAAGTAGTTGTTTACGTTTGCGACTACGACAAGATAAAAGTGCAATGGGTATCCTATTTTCTGATTGCATAGCACTCGGGGTAAAGCTGGCAGCAACGTATAATGGGCTTTTGTAAGGAACAAGAGAAATTGCTATTGTTCTGATGAGTTGCAAAACCATCGACATGGAAGGATACCATGAGATAGTAGTGACGGACTATGTTGTAGTAGTGATGAAGTTGCTGAAAGGTAATGGAGCGAAGAGCATAGCCTGTTAGTTTTATAATTTTCAGACAACCAAGAATTTTGGGATGATCGATTACTATGAGACGAAATCTCAACCAATTACATTGGTGTATCCATGATGTAGTGAATACATTTGTGATTAACAGGAAGAGCCGTATGAAGGGAGACTTTCACGTACGGTTCCGTGAGAACCTAAGGGTGAAACTCCCTTGGGTGACTCGACTGTGCCTCATTATAGAAAGCCAGCCGCACATTCAAGCACATTTGGTTTTTGCCGACACACAAAGCCAAACTAAAAAACCAAAAGAGCTTGAATTTTTCCAACGCACGGACAACAGAAATAAAATTAAAATTTGTATTTTTGACGAATCAGTCCAAACAAATACGACAAGATGAATTCTTTTGGAGAATATTTACGAAACAGACGAGAACAACTCGGACTTCCACTTAGAAAAGTAGCAGCCGAACTTGACATTGACACTTCTATTTTGAGTAAGATTGAGCGAAGCGAAAGAGTTGCGACAAAAGAAATGTTGCCGACTCTTGCCAAGACTTTGGAAACTCAGGAAATGGAAATGGAGATTGAATTCATCAAAGCGTTTATTTTATCAGACTTGGGAGAATTAAAATTTTTAAAGAGCGGCTTGGAAGAAACGCTTAACAGTCTAAAAAGCCGCAAGTAAATATGAGTTTAGAAAATAAAATAGACCAAACAGACTTAACTTTCTTCACAAATGAAGAAGGACATAGTTTATTAAGCAGATTCAAATCAACCTTAAAAGACACTCAACTTTTTGATGTGTTGGTTGGCTATTTCAGAGCCAGCGGTTTTTATCAATTGCATGATGCATTAGAACCAGTAGAGAAAATCAGAATTCTTGTTGGACTTAGTATTGACAGAGATTCGTATGATATGATGCAATATCATCATGAATTAGGAATGATTGATTTTGAATCCCACCAACGGACGAAAAAGAAATATCAGGCAAATCTGAAAGAGGAAATTGAAAATAGTGATGAAAACGACAATAGACTTGAAATAGGTATTCGCAAGTTTATTGAGTTTTTGAAAGCGGATTGCCAAGACCCTTCAATGGACAAAGCCTTCAACGGAAACGGAAAAAAATTAGAAATAAGAGCATACCCATCAAAAAATATTCACGCCAAAGTTTATATCGGGAAATTCAAGCCAGAAGATAGAGATTATGGTTTTGTAATTACTGGTTCAAGTAACTTTTCTGAATCGGGTTTTGTGGCTAATCGAGAATTTAATGTTGAGTTGCGTAGCAAAAGAGACGTTCTTTTTGCTGAAGAACAATTCAACACACTTTGGAAAGAATCGGTTGATATTTCAGATGATTTTATAGACACCATTCAAAACAAGACTTGGCTTAATGACCAAATTTTGCCTTATGAATTGTATTTGAAACTTATCTATGAATATTTGGAGGAGGACATCAATTTAGCAGATGAATTTGAGCCTTTTCTACCAGATGGTTTTATGAAACTAAAATATCAGAATCAAGCTGCTGTTCAGGCGAAAAAGATTTTGGAAACCTACAATGGCGTTTTCCTTGCAGATGTTGTTGGTCTGGGTAAAACCTTTATTACTGCATTATTATTACAGCAATTGCAAGGCAGAACTTTAGTGATTTGTCCGCCTGTTTTGAAAAATTATTGGAAAGATTCTTTGTTTGATTTTGGTATTCGCAGTTTTGAAGTAGAATCGCTTGGTAAACTGGAACATATTATCAAAAAAGGTTTAGAGCGTTATGATTATATCGTGGTGGATGAAGCTCACCGTTTCAGAAATGAAAATACTCAATCTTATGCAAATCTATTGGATATTTGCCGAGGCAAAAAAGTGATTTTGGTTACTGCAACACCACTAAACAATACCGTTGATGATATTTTTGCTCAATTAAAACTTTTCCAAGCACCAAAAAATTCTACCATTCCGGGCATTCAAAATCTGGAAAAATACTTTGCAGGTTTTAGAACCAAATTGTCAAAACTTGAAAAAACCGACCCCGATTATAAAAAGCTAATCAAAGAGGTTTCTGACGATATCCGAAACAGCATTCTCCGCTATGTAATGGTTCGAAGAACTCGAAAAGATGTTATGACCTATTTCAAACAGGACATGAAAATGCAGGGATTAACATTTCCTGATTTGGATAATCCGCAAAAGATTGTTTACGAATATGAAGGCGAATTGGAACAAACATTCATTGAAACCATTAAAAAGTTGGCGGAGTTTACTTATGCCCGATACACACCTTTGCTCTATTATATTGGCAATAAAACCTTAACGGAGTTTGAAAGGCAACAGCAACGAAATGTTGGTGGCTTTATGAAAGGGATTTTGGTGAAGCGTTTGGAAAGTAGCTTCCACGCCTTTCGTCAAAGTGTTGACCGCTTTATTATCTCTTATGAAAAATTCATTGAGATGTTCCACAATGGCACAGTTTACATCAGCAAAAAAGTAGATGTGTATGACTTGATAGAAAGCGACAATATTGAAAAACTAGAAGCATTTGTAGAAGACGAAAAAGCACATAAATACGATTCAAAGGATTTCAGGAAGGAGTTTGTTACCAAATTGGAATTTGATTTAGAAATTCTGAAAGAGATAAAAAAACTTTGGAAAAAAGTAGACTCCGATCCAAAACTGGAACAGTTTATTCGTGACTTAAAAGAAATCAAAGCACTCAAAAGCAATAAATTGGTTGTTTTTACAGAATCAAAAGAAACAGGTGATTATATCTATGAAGCTTTGATTGACGAATTCCCAGGACAGGTAATGTTTTATTCTAGCACAGGTGGACGACACTCAGATAAAAAATTGACATCTAACCACACCGTTTCTCGTGATCTGATAACATCCAACTACGACCCGAACAGAAAAGCGAAAGAGCAAACAAATGAGTTGAGAATTTTGATTGCCACAGATATATTAGCAGAAGGTATCAACTTACACCGTGCCAACGTGCTGGTAAATTATGATTTACCTTGGAATCCAACTCGTGTATTACAAAGAGCAGGTCGTGTAAATCGTTTGGGAAGTAAATTTCAACAGGTTCATATTTTCAACTTCTTCCCAACTACTCAATCTGATGAACATCTTGGATTGGAAATAAACATAACCAACAAAATTCAAATGTTTCATGACATTTTGGGAGAAGATGCTAAATATCTGAGTGACGGAGAAGAATTTGGCAGTCAGGAATTGTTCAATACCTTGAATAGTAAAACTGCTTACACAGGCGAAGATGGCGAAGGCGATTCTGAATTAAAGTATCTGGAAATGATGCGAAAAATCCGAGACGAACAGCCCGACTTGTTTGAGAAAATTAAAAACCTTCCTAAAAAAGCACGTTCAGGTTTTAAAAAAGAAAAACTAGATGCCGACCAATTGGTAACTTTTTTCCGAATTGGAAAACTCAAAAAGTTCTACATTAATGAAAGTGGTAAATCAGGTGAGATTACATTTTTTGATGCGGTAAAAGAACTGGAGTGTAAACCCGACACCAAACGAGCAAACATTCCGAACGAATATTACCATTTACTGCAAACCAATAAAACCCGATTTGAATTGGACACCACCGTTGGTGATGAAGAGACCAAAGGAAGTGGCGGTCGGTCAAATGCCAAATACATTGAAAACCGACTAAAAGACAAATCTTTCAAAAATTTTAAAGGGTTTACAGATTCCAATGATGAATTTATAAATGGGGTAAAAGAAATGCTGACTCAAGGGACGATTGCCAAGAAAACAGCACAGTTGATTAAAAACGAACTGGAAAAAACTACTGACCCACTTCAAGTGCTACATATATTGGAAAAAAACATCCGTTATGTGGCGATTGAAGGAGCAAAGAATGCCAAGAAATTTCAAAAACGTGAAGTCATCCTTTCAGGATATATAACCAAATAGCAATGGAACAGCCTGAATATAAAAACATCATCCTTGAACTGAAAAGTGCCATTCTGAATAGCAGGTTTCAAGCGGCTAAATTGGTCAATAAGGAACTTATTGGTTTGTATTTTTCTATAGGTCGAAAAATTAGCGATACAGCTACTAAAGAGGCTTGGGGCTCAAAGGTTTTAGACCAAATCTCTGTTGAATTACAAAACGAATTGCCCGGATTACGTGGCTTTTCAAGCGGTAACCTAAAGAAAATGAGGGTGTTTGCAGATTTTTGGATGAAGCACCTAAAAATCAGTTCGGCATTGCCGAACCAATTGTGGAATTTGGATTTGCAAATCGGTTCGGCACTGCCGAACCAATTAGATAAACAACTTCCTGATAATTTTTCAGCTGTTTTTTTCTCTGTCAGTTTCACGCATCATTACAGCATTGCTGCTAAATGCGAAAATTTTGAGGAGGCTTTCTTCTATGTGAATTACGTGGCAACCGAATTTTGGAATTACCGCCACCTAGAAAAGCAAATAGTAGCTAAACTTTTTCACCAAAAAGGCGCTTTACCAAACAATTTTAATCAAACATTAGCTGAAAATCATTTTGAAAAGGCCTTAAAAACGTTTAAAGATGAGTACCTGCTCGATTTTATAAACTTGGAAGAGGATGAGGAAGACAATGAGCGGGTATTAGAGCGGCAAATCGTATTAAACATCAAGAAATTCATTCTTTCCATTGGCAATGATTTTGCCTTTATGGGCAACCAACACAGATTGATTGTTGAAGAACAAGAATATTTTATCGACTTGTTATTTTTCAACAGGAAACTTCAATGCTTAGTAGCTTTTGAACTGAAAACAGGAAAATTTAAACCTGAATATCTTGGCAAAATGAATTTCTATCTTTCTGCCTTAGATGATTTAATCAAACAAAATCACGAAAATCCGTCCATAGGAATTATTTTGTGCAAAGAAAAAAATAACAAAACAATAGAATATAGCTTTAGAGATTTTAACAAAGCTATGGGTGTTGCTACCTATAAAACGAGCAACGAATTGCCCGAAAAATACAAGGAAGATTTACCTAATTCTGAAACCTTGAAAAAATTATTAGACTAATGGACAAGAAAACAGCTCAAATACTGATAGAAGACACGTTTAATGATTCGTTTAATGAAGAGCGGTTCACGATTTTTGCGAAGAACTTATTGAACGACATAGAGCCGAAGCATAATGTGTATGCTGGAAATTTACTTTGGGACGATTACAAAGAGCATATCAATTCTTACAAACGCATTGGCAAATACATAGACCCAGAAGGAGAAGCACTTGACGTGCTAATTGTAGAAGTGAAAAGCGTTAACAAATTGGAAAGAGCAAGAACATCTCTTAGAAATTTTGTTATCAAGCACCTGAGCAAGTTTGAAAAAGATTATGCCTTGGTGGCTTTTTACTCAAAAGAAGATGATGGTGCCGACTGGCGTTTTTCATTTATCAAACTGGAATACCGTTCTGAATTAGACGAAGCAAAAGGTAAGGTCAAAACCAAAAAAGAATTTACCCCTGCCAAACGCTATTCCTTTTTGGTAGGAAAATACGAAAAAGCCCATACCGCCAAAAATCAGTTGTTGCCCCTGTTGCAAAACATTGCCAACAACCCTACCATTGAAGAACTCGAAGCAGCATTCAGCATTGAAAAAGTTACAGACGAATTCTTCAACCAATACAAAGACCTGTACATTAAACTTTTTGAGCATTTTGAAAACGACCAACACGTAAAAGCCGAACTGGCCAAAGCAGGAATTGACAATGCTCGCTTTACCAAAAAATTATTGGGCCAGATTGTGTTCCTATACTTCTTGCAGAAAAAAGGTTGGTTGGGCGTTGCCCAAAACGAACGTTGGGGAACAGGAAAAAAACGATTTGTTCAAGAACTTTACGAACAAGCACAAACCGAAAGTGTCAATTTTTTCAAAGACAAACTACAATATTTGTTTTATGAAGCCCTAGCCAAAGAACGAGACAATGTGAACTCGTACTACAAGCGTTTTGATTGCCGCATTCCTTTTCTGAATGGTGGATTGTTTGAAGCCGATTACCATTGGGAAACCGCCAATATTACAATACCTGAATATCTGTTCCGAAATAAGGATAAAAATAAATCAGGAGATGAAGGCACAGGAGCATTAGATGTTTTCGACCGCTACAACTTTACAATAAAAGAAGATGAACCGCTGGACAAAGAAGTAGCCGTTGACCCTGAAATGCTAGGGAAAGTATTTGAAAATATGCTCGACATTTCTGAGCGAAAAAGCAAAGGCGCTTTCTATACGCCACGAGAAATTGTGCATTACATGTGTCAAGAAAGTTTGATCCATTATTTGGATAATTCGCTAAATAGTGGCACAAGCAGCTATCAGGAATTGGGTGATGACCAAACCAAAATGTTTGGAGGTAGTGCTAATAAAAAAGGCAATTTAAAAATTGAGTTAGAACATGGCGACAATATTCGAGTACCGAAAAAAGACATAGAGACCTACATTCGTGAAGGCCATTTTGCCTTGGAAAATGATGAACGCGTAGCTGCAAAAGGCGAAACCAAAACCTACAAATACCAATTACCCAAAAGCATTCGCCAAAATGCTGATCTGATAGACCAAAAACTAAGCGATATCCGCATTTGCGACCCTGCCATTGGTTCAGGGGCTTTTCCAGTAGGCTTACTGCACGAGTTGGTAAATGCGATGCTGGTACTGAAACCGCATTTCAGTTATGATTATTTGGGCAAAAAACTGGAAGAGTTTAAAATACCCTACCGAGAAAGTTACAGTGAAAGTCGTTACATCTACCGCCTAAAACGCCACATTATACAGGAAAGTATTTACGGAGTGGATATAGATGCCAGTGCCATAGACATTGCCCGCCTGCGTTTGTGGCTCTCGCTTGTGGTGGACGAAGACGACCTAGACCCGATTGAAACCCTGCCTAACTTGGATTATAAAATTGTGTGTGGGAATTCGTTAATTGGATTGCCTGAATCTGCAATGAGAAACTTGCTGGTGGAAAAAGAGGTGGAAGTACTCAAAGAAGAATTCTATAACATCACAGACGATTTCAAAAAGAAAGCCCTGCGTCAGAAAATCAACACCAAAATGCGTGAGTTGCTGGACTCGGCAGAGCAGTTTGCAGGATACAAGATAGACTTTGACTTCAAACTCTTTTTCTCAGAAGTATGGCGTGAAAAAGGCGGTTTTGATGTGGTGATTGGGAATCCGCCATACGTACTACTACAAGATGAATATAAAGATAAAACGGCACTGAGTTTCTTTAAATCAAATTATTCAATTGCCTCTTATAAAATAGACCTATATCATCTTTTCTTTGAAAAAGCGTGTAGATTAAAAAACTATTTTGGAAGTGTAACATACATAACACCTACAAACTACCAATCTAACAACTATTCAAAAGGGTTAAGAAAATTTTTACTTAGAAATAGCTTAAACCATATAATCGTTCTTGAAGGTAGTATCTTTTCTGCAAGTGTCAATACAAGTATTACTCACTTAGGTATTAACCAAACACCAAAAGTAAAATTTGATAAAGCAATTCTAAATGCCCACAATAATTTGGTAATTAAAAAGATCGCTGAAGTTCCTTTTTCTTTTTTCGAGACTGACGAGATATTATTTATTCCACCAATAAATAAGGAAGCGGCTGCAGTTTTGGAAGTCATTAATAACCAAAAGAATAAATCATTAAAATCAATTTCTGATATAAATTTTGGAATGCAATTGAGAGATAGAAAAAAATATCCTTTGGACGTTTTACAAAATCCAGATATATCTATATTAACGGAATATCATAAGAGATGCTATACAGGAAAGGATATCAAGCCATTTGATTTAAAATATGCTAATAGATATTGCTATTACAATCGTGAAGCTAAACAAGGTGGTTGTTGGAATGATAATGCTCAATTATCAAAAAATAAAATACTCGTACCGCAAATTGGAAAATTTCCGATAGGAGCTATTGATAGGTGCGGATATCCTGTGCTTAATACTGCTTTTATGATAAATATATTCTCATCCGATTCTCCTGAAAGTATATTAGCTCAGTTAAACTCTGAGATTACCGCATTTATTTGGATTAATAAGTTTAGAGATGACCGCGATACTTTCCCTAAAATCAAAGGAAGTTACTTGGGTTATCTGCCTATGAAAAAATCAAATAGTCAAGTTGATATTTTGGTAAGATATCTGGAATACTTACCAACTAAATCAAATTCGGATATCATTAAATCATTTTTTCATTCATTAATAAACTCACTTATCTACGAACTCTACTTCCCCGAAGAAATCAAATCAGCAGGCAAAGAAATCCTAAAGCATTTGGGTGATTTGAAGCCAATAACTGATGAGATGAGTGAAGAAGAAAAGCTTGCCATTATCCAAAGCGAGTTTGAGCGGTTGTACGACCCTAGTCATCCTGTGCGGTTTGCCATAGAAACATTGGATAGTGTGGAAGAAGTTAGGATAATTAAGGAGGCGTTGAAGTAAAGAAATAATATGGCTAAAAAACAATATACCGATAAAGAACTGATGCAAATGGCTATTGACGTGATGAATAAAAGCGTTAATGAGCCAAGACCTGATGGCAAAGTGCCCCCAAAAGTGGGTGCTGTATTGCTTTTTCCTGATGGTAGAATCGAAACCGCTTATCGTGGAGAATTACGTGAAGGTGATCACGCAGAATTTACGTTAATCGAAAGAAAATTTCCTAATGAAAATTTGGAAGGAAGTATCTTGTTTACTACGCTTGAACCTTGTGTAGAACGTAATTCTCCCAAAGTACCTTGCTGCCGTAGAACAACCAATGCCCGAATCAGAAAAGTATTTGTCGGAATAGAAGACCCAGATCCTACAGTTGATGGTAAAGGCATTAAGCATTTAGAAAAGCACGGAGTAGAAGTAAAAATGTTTGACCGTGAATTTCAGCGAATTATTGAAGTTGAAAATTCTGCATTTATAAATCAAGCATTGGAAAGAAAAAACGAAGCCGAAGAGGAAGAGGATTTGCGCACAGCTATTGAACTTCCTATAGCCAATTATGATAGTAGCAAGTTCTCAGATGAGGCACTTCAAAAATTCATTAAGGAGGCGAATTTGGTTTACAAACCAACAGATGAAGCATTTCTGGAATACTTGGCTGATTTTGGTGCAATGGAATGGGATAAAGAGAAAAAACATTTTGTTCCGACTGGCTTTGGAGTGTTACTTTTTGGAAAAAATCCACGAACAAAGTTCAAGAATGCTGTTTTAAAAGCTCACGTAACCTATGGCAACCAAAAAATAGAGCCAAAAGATTTTGATCAAGCATTAGTTCTTTTGCCCGACCAAATTGAAGAATGGTTGAAAAAAGTATTGCCCTTATCTAAAGATACCAGTAGTTTCAAAAGAAAAGATATTCCGGACTTTCCGATAGACGTTCTACGTGAAGCGATAGTAAACGCTTTAGTTCATAGAGATTATGAAATTGAAGGCGCTAAGTGTGAAATCAAGATCGATGAGAACAAAATTATTGTTACTAGTCCTGGCCAACCGCTTCCGGCAATTACCTTGGATGAGCTCAACACCTTTGAAGCTCCTTCATTAAGCAGAAATCCGATTATTATTTACGCATTTAGCTTGATGGATTATGTGGAAGAAAAGGGATTTGGAATGAAAACTTTCAAATCTTTGAATAAAGAATATGGCTTACCTATTCCTAAATACACGTTTAAAGAACCATTTTTAACCTTAAGCTTTCCAAGAACAAGTGAGGGAGTAAAAGAAATAGTTGGAAAAAGTAATATTAATGATTTGAGTTCAGAAGACCTTAAAAACTTTGAAATTTTCAGAGAGAAACGTCCTGTATCAAAATCTGAGTTTGTTCAATTCACTGGTTTAGCGACTAGAACAGCAGAACGCTATTTAAAAGAATGGGTTGATAAAGGGCTGCTGATTAAGGTGGGTTCTGGTCCAAGTACCAGATACCAAATGAATGAATAATAATCTCGCCAATTACTCGCCAAAGTGGCGAGATAAATCATTGACAAGAGTGGATTAATTATCCATCTCGCCAATTACTCGCCAAAGTGGCGAGATAAAATAATTAGCTCCGAAAAAGAATCATATAGGTGAGTTAAAAAGGTGTCAATGAGGGAATAAGTGAGGGTAAAACTGAGGGAATAAATGAAGATTAAAAAAGTTGAAATAAAAGACTATAAAGCATTCTATGGTAAGAATGAATTCAATGTGGATGGCAAAAACCTGTTTATCTATGGTGAAAACGGAAGTGGTAAAAGTTCCTTTTACTATGCGTTGAAAGACTTTTTTCAATCTTCTACCGAGACATTGAGCTATGATGAAACGGAAAACATTTTCCTAACCAAAGCCCAGAAAGGCAAAGGCTATATCGAAGTAATCTTCAATCCTGATAAAAACGGAACAGCTACCGATAAAAAATACACCGTAAAGAAAAGCTCAAAGAATACTTATGTTACGGGAGATACAAGCATTAGGGATGCTATCAAGCTCAAAAGCTTTCTAACCTATAAACACTTACTTGGTATACATAACATCAAGAAAGATAAAGAAATTGATTTGTTTGATTTGTTAGTTAAGGGCGTTCTCAAACATTTCAAAAGTGTAGCCATTACAGGAAATAAGGAATTGGGTGAACTATGGGAAGAAGTAGAAACTGCCATTGCCAAAGAAACCAGTCAGGCGTTTAATATCACTCAAAAGAAAAACGAAGTTGATAAAAACATCAACTCTTTTGATACTGCTTTTAAGAAGCTGTTTGATACAGCCAGTATTGAAAACATTTTGAAATATGCTCAACCAATTTTGGACAAATTCGGTCACAACATTGAATTGAAACTGAACTACACTCAAGCAAAACCAACAGCAGATTACAAATCTATTGAACGTAATCACGTAAGAGTAAAAATCAAATATCTTGGAAAAGAAATTGACAAGCCACATATTTTTCTGAATGAAGCAAGATTATCAGCCATTGCGATTTCAATTTATTTGGGGATGGTAAAAAGGCACGTTCAAGGCATTCCTTGTAAAGTTCTTTTTCTTGATGATATTTTCATTGGCTTGGACATTGCTAACCGTTTACCACTTTTAGAAATACTCAAATCAGACTTTGCCAACTATCAGATATTCATCACAACCTACGACAAGCCTTGGTATGAATTTGTAAAAACCAATTATCTCAACAGTAACAGAAGTTGGAAGTGCTTTGAGATTTATGCTGGGCGTTCCAAAAAAGGCTTTACTATTCCAGTAATTAAGGAAATCGAAGGACCAGGCAACAACGACCATTTGAACTATTTCATTCAGACCGCTGAAAACTACCATAATTCTGGTGACAATAAGGCAGCAGGGGTTTATCTGCGTTCAGCATTTGAAGCCATATTAAAACAATTCTGCTTTGGTAAAGTGACTGTGAAATTTATGACAGACCAAAGCAAACTGAAAGCGGACGAATTCTGGGGTGCAACCAAGAAATTCATCACAGAGCATTCTTCACCAACAAAATACAATTTGGCTCAAAATACTAAAGACGAAATTGACATCCTCTTACCATTGGTATTAAATCCCTTAAACCATAACGATATTAATAAAAACGAGCATAGCAGTGAAATAGGACGGACAGTAAACATTTTGAAGACATTAAGAACGGAATTGCATGTATAAGCCAACCCTTCACAGCCACACACATTGCCAAGCCGCACTAGCCAATGCTAAAACCCAAGCTTGGCAGCAGCGTGTGTCTGTCCAACCGCACGCCCAAAACGCCAGACATACATACGTACGAAAAAGAACACCGAACCTATAACAGCACCTACAAAAAATTGGCGGTTCAGTGGTTAAACGATCCTAATAGCTATCGGGATTGTGCTTCCCCGCCTGAATGACGCAGTCGGGCAGGGTATTAAGTTTTGTGGTGGCAGAAAGTTTAGTGCTTCCCTGCCTGCTTGAGGCAGTCAGGCAGGGAAATCGCCAACTTCTTGTAGCTGCAAACCGTTATAGCCAATGGTAAGACGACACCCGAAACGAATGAATTATAGAAAATGGATAGTATTAAATTAAACGACATATTACGACTTGACAATCTTAACAATGTAAATG
>Ga0163149_10006202_pt1 | contig 12354 bp, 9 predicted proteins | sample OliLakLV19MP5G1_FD_148604 | JGI IMG/M metagenome (GOLD analysis project Ga0163149, IMG submission 148604) | Freshwater microbial mat bacterial communities from Lake Vanda, McMurdo Dry Valleys, Antarctica - Oligotrophic Lake LV.19.MP5.G1 | ecosystem: Environmental > Aquatic > Freshwater > Lake >...
CAGAAAGACGATGACTTGGGAGAAATGCTTGAGGAACTCAAGGTCGTGATTTCTCACGGGCTCACCTGCGCTGTGAAGGTATGCGGTGCGGCGTGGCCGCTTCGGGGCAAGAAGTATAGCGGGCCGCTGCGGGCGGCGGAAATCATTCTAGAAATCACTCCACTCCCCCCCGGATGGACCAACGGATCGAAGTCACTTGAGGCGACGCCTCCAAAAGCGACGAGGGGGGAGCGGTACTCCAAACTTTGCCGACCGCAGACAGGCTTCGCTGCTCTAATGCACGGACCCTTGCCAGGTCGCCAAGACGCCAACGCAACTCTAGCAAGCCTTCCAACACCGCCGATGTAGGTCAAGATACCCAAGCGAATTGCACAAGGATTAGAATATTTGAGGCTGGCGAGACTTAATCCCTCAGAACATTCCTCTCTTCAGTCTATCCAAAACCGCTAGAGAAAAACCTAGCTGCCTGCAAATATATCGCTTCCAAATCAACGGTCTCGCTACCAATTATATCAATTGGTTCGCCAGTCAACGGATCGCACCGAATCCCGCAGCGGTTCCCTCGCCATACCTGGTCAGTTCTTCCAAAGTGGTTCTCGGTACTGACGAAATAGCTCCCAGTGGGCAGCCCCGTAAAGGCAAACGCTCCCCGGCCACTAGATTCTCGCGATATTAAAACTCCACCGGACTGATCATGCAAATTCACTTTGGTGTAAGGAAGCCCTGTTCCAAATCTAGGGTCTGCGACGTAACCTCGAATGGTTCCAGCCAACTGTGGCGTCATTACTGGGCGGCCAGTAGGAGTTATCCCTAAGTTTAACGGACATTGACCCAAGCCGCAATTAATCCCGTTGAATAACTGTTTTTGAAAAGTACTATGGGGCGCAACCGAGTCTACTCGGTTGGTTGGTGTTAGCACTGCTAAGTAATCGCTTGGCAAACCAAAATCAAGCTTCTCCGAAAAACCGCCATTCCAAGGATCCAACCAGCCAATTAGGTCGCCGTTTGGCGCGAACAGGTCTACTCGTGAGTTATAGAATCCATTTTGAAGCACAGCGTCTCCAGTTGCAGTCAGGACTGCTCCTTCCATTGGCGCTGACTGCAGATGGACATCGACTGCTGGCAAATGCTCACCCGCTGCAAGGGTGACGACATCAGCCTGCGACATACAGTAGGGGAGACCGCAGTTTGGGCTATATAAACTGCGCAATTTAAAGCGCGTATTTACTTCATCGAGTGCGTACACTTCGAAAACAAAATAATACCGGCCAGGCTTAAGTCCACCGAGTCGAAAAGATGTTGAAAGGGTGCCTGTTTCTGAATTTGATTGAGAATGAAAATTAACAGCTGGCAATCCAGTATCCGCCGAGTACGCCGTAGCCTCCCAGAGAAAAAATGGGGTTGTAGAGACTAAGTTAACAACGATTGACGCTGAACGATCAAGTGCAAACTCAATATTGGCGACTCGATTCGCATCGATTTCAATCGGCGTGCCGACGCGGCCGTAGGGCAAAAATGTTATCGAAGGTGTTGTGGAATCTGGATACACTGTACCAGTGTAAAGCCATTCTCCACTTGCGAATCCGCGGGTGTACACAAAATAATGACAGGGCGGCAGCCCAGTGAAATCGACACGACCTTCGGTGTTTGTCGTGCCGTGCACAGGAGCATAAAAAGCACCCATGCACCATGCGTCAACGCCCAGACCTGCGATTGTTTTTCCATTTTCGCGCTCAACTGCCTTTACGCGAATTACTCCGTTTGGAGGATTGGAACTTTGGGTATTTTGTAGCAGCTTCGACGTCGATGAACAGTGCGGCGTCATGCACGAAGAGTCCATCCCGGCTGCGACACCACTAATCATCAAAGTAAATATCCCGAGCCAGACTCTGATCATTGTTAAATTCTATGTGGCAAAGCAAAAAATGAGTTGCTTAGCGTAACGCATTTTCTGTTATTTTTGAAAATCCGACCTGATTAGGTTGCCTGCGCAGGCAGGCTCATGCTGGCGACACACCCTTGGCGATCTGCACGATTGGCTAGTCTCAAGGAGCCGCCATGCGCTTCGACGATCTGCCTGGCGAGCACCAGTCCAATGCCGGACCCGCCCGGTTTGGTGGTGAAAAACGGCACAAACAGGTTGTCGCTTCCGGCCAAGCCAAGGCCTGAATCAACAATCTCGACGCGTACTTCGGCGGCGACTTGATCAGCTTGCATGGTCACCGCTGCGCTCTCGGGCAGACTCGCCTCGACGGCGTTCTTCAACAGATTGATAAGGGCTTGCTCGATCTGGTCCGGATCGGCCAATACCCATAGTGGCGGCCCGTCCGGCAAACGCACCGCTGTTCGCTGTTCAAGTGTGCAGACCCGTTGCAGCAAAGCGCGCAACTCAAAGCGTTGCTTGCGCGGCGGCGGCAGCCGCGCCAAGGTGGCGTAGCCGATCATGAACCGACTTAGCGCGTCCGCGCGATCCGCGATGACGCGCATGCCGAGTTGCGCGTCTTCGCGCCAGTCTGTGGGCGGCGGATCGACGTTCAACATCGCCGACAAAGTGCCCGCCATCGATTTGATCGGTGCCAGCGAGTTGTTGAGTTCATGGCTGAGAACGCGGATCAGGCGCTGCCAAGCCTGCCGCTCTTCTTCACGCAAGGCGCGCGAGAGGTCGGTGATTGCCAGCAGTTCCAGCGGCAAACCGCCCTCGCGGAAACTGAAGCGACGCACTTCAAAGCGTCCGCTGCCGCCGGCAAAGGTGCGATCAAGCACGCTGGCACCGGTCGATTCCAAGGCTTCCTCCAGGCCAAGTGCCGTGGCGTGCTCGCCGAGCGCCGCGCTGGCGCGCTTGCCAATCAGGCGTTCAGCGGCGGGATTGAGCAGCCGCAGGCACCGTCCATCATCAAAACTGAACAGTGCGATGTCGATGGCGGCGATAACCTTGCCGAGCAGGGCGCTGGTTTCTTCCACCTTCAGGCGCTGCTCGCGCAGGGTTCGCGACAGTGCGTTGATCTCCCACACCACATCGCCGATCGCATCGCCGCGACGTGCGCGTGAACCGCGCAAGCTGTAGTCGCCCTCGCGCAGCGCTTCCAGCAGATTGGAGAGCGTATACAGCGGGTAGATCACCCGCTGCCGCATGCGCAGGGTGAGCGCGATGGTCAGCAAGACGGCGGTCGCCAGCGCCAACCACAAGGCGGTCGACAGGGGCCACAAAAGCCACACCAGCAAGCCGCTGAGCGACAGCATTGGCAGCAGCAGCAGGCCGGCGTCCACCAGCAGGCGCCGCTCAAAGCTCAAGCCGACCGATGGCGCGAGCTGACGCGGTGGCAAGGTGGCCATCTCGTCGCTATACGCTCAAGCCGTACTTTTCCAAACGCCGATACAGTGCGCCGCGCGACACGCCGAGTGCTTCGGCGGCGCGCTGGATATTGCCGGCGCACTTGTCCAGCGCGTTCCTGATCATGGCCAGCTCAGCTTGCTCCAAGGTCTGGCCCGCAGTCTGCTCAGTGCTACTGATCTGCGCAGGACTCGGCAAATCCAGACTGAAATCCAACTCGGCAATTTCTTGCCCCGCGCACATGAGCACGGCGCGCTCGATGACGTGCGACAGTTCGCGCACATTACCCGGCCAGTGATAGGCCAGCAAAGCGCGCTGTGCCGATGCGGAGAGACTCATCCCGCTACGCGCATAGCGACGGGCAAAGCGAGCAAGAAAGTCCGCTGCCATCGGCAGGATGTCCGCCGCGCGTGCGCGCAGTGGCGGCAGTCGAATCTCAACAGTATTCAAACGAAACAGCAGGTCTTTACGAAATTGCCCGCTCGCCACCTCGCTGCGCAAGTCGGCATTGGTGGCCGAGATCAACCGCACATCCACTTTCAGCGTGCGCGAACTGCCGACCCGCTCAAGCTCGCCGTCTTCCAGCACACGCAACAGTTTGGGTTGTTGGCTGGGCGGAATATTGGCGATCTCATCCAGGAACAGACTGCCACCATCGGCCAACTCAAAACGGCCGATGCGATCCGCCTTGGCATCGGTGAACGCGCCTTTGACGTGACCGAACATCTCCGACTCGAACACGTGTTCGTTGATGCCACCCATGTTGACCTTGATCATGGGCAAGCTGGCGCGCGCACTGAGCGCGTGGATGCACCGAGCAACCACCCCCTTGCCGGTGCCGTTCTCGCCCAGGATCAGCACATTGGCCTCGGTTGGGGCCACTCGCCGCAGCATCTCCAGCACCGGCTGCATGGACGCGGCTTGCGCGATGAATGGCTCGTCGGCACCGCGCAGCAACGCATTCTCGGCATCCAAACGTGCTTCGCGACGGCGGCCTTGGGCAAGTTTGACCTGCGCCGCCAGCACATTCACTAGGCGCCGGTTGTCCCAAGGCTTCTCGATGAAATCGGCTGCCCCCGCGCGCATCGCCCGCACCGCAATATCGATGGTGCCCCACGCCGTCATTACCACCACCGGCAGTTCCACATCCGCGGCGCGCAAGGCCGCCAGCAAGGCCATGCCTTCATCGCCTGAGGTGGTGTCGCGCGAATAGTTGAGGTCGATCAGGGCGGCATCGAAGGGCTGCTTGGCCAAGGCTGCCAAAGCCGCGCCCGGCGAGTCGACAGTCAAACAGCTGTAGCCGTCGTTCTTCAGCAACAAGCGCAATGCGACCAGCACGTCGGCTTGGTCGTCGGCGATCAGGATGCGCGGAGATGCGGCGGTCATGCGCTGATAGTCAGGTTAAAGGATGATCATTTCAGAGGATAAAAAGGTGTTCGCTGCGTGCAGCGGGCACCGCGCTGCGTGCCACGCCCGCGTCAAAGCTGACGAAGCGGCCGCCGTGGCTTACCGCCAAGCTCAGCAAATAAATGTCGGTGATTTGCTTGCTGCCATGCACTCGCCGCTGATCGACTGCCTTGGCATCGAGCAGGCTGACGGTGTCGGCCCAGAATGTGTGATGCGGGGTCGCTGTCGCCCGCCGCAGACGTTCCATGGCCTCGTTGATCGACACAGGCTGCGGATAATTGGGCTGCGCCAAGATGCGCACGCAGCCGTTTTGAGTGATGGGACACGACGCCCAGCCGTGGGCGATGTCCTCGCTCAGCCATTGGCGGGCGCGCTCGTGGTGCAGATGGGATGCGTCGAGCAACGCAATCAATACGTTTATGTCGAGTAGGGCGCGCACTCGCGGGCGAGTGCCTAGTCGCCAGACTCGACGCGCAAGCGGTCGATCAAGGCATTGGTGACTACCACGCCGCGCGCAGGTAGCGGATCGAAACCATACAGCGCGGCAGCTTCGCCAACGCCTTTGGCGGTGGCGACTGACTGCCCGATCAGCGCACACCGGGCCAGCTCAGAGATCACGCTGCCCAAGGATTTTTGCTGACGCCGACCCAGATCACGGGCAGCGGTCAACACGTCGTCGTCAATTTCCAAAGTGGTGCGCATGCATCAAATGCTAACGCATCATTCCGGTGCGCACAAGCGACCATCGCGCATCTGCAACCCTCGTCCCGCACGGGCGGGCGTACTCGGGGTTGTTGCCAAAGGCATCAGTCATAACGCAAGGCCGTGGTCGGCTCGACGCGCAGCGCTCGTCTGGCTGGCAACCAACTTGCCACGGCGGCGGCTGATGCCAGCATCAGCAGCGCCGGCAACCAGACAAACACATCAACCGTGGCGTTGCCATCGCCGACCACGCCAAGTTGCCGGCTGAGCAGGCTCGCGAATGGAATGCCGATCAGCAATCCCACTGAGAGGCCCAGCGTTACCTGCGCACCGGTGCGCATCAGCACCGCCCGCAGCACGCGCGAGTTGTCTGCACCCAAGGCGCGACGAATGCCGATTTCACGCGTGCGGCGACCGACGTTGAAGGCAACCACGCCGTACAAGCCAGTGGCCGCCAGCAGCAAAGCAATAACCCCGAACGAAGTAAACATGCGCGCCAGCAATTGCTGCCCGATCATCGCCTCGCGCAACACGTCGGCGTAGGCGCGTACCCAGTACAGCGGGGTATCGGCATCCAGCGTTTGACTGATCTTATTCAGCCGGCCAGCAAACGCCAGCGGCTCACCACGGGTGCGCACGAACAGGCTGAAAACCTTCTCCGGTGCCTGCGCAAACGGCACAAAGATGGACTCTTCGCGCTGATCATCAATGTCGTCCATCTGGATCGACCGAACCACACCGACCACGGTCACGGTACGTTCGCCGTCTTCCCCCGGATCGAGCACGATCCGCCGGCCGATGGCCTGCTCTCCATTGACACGCCCACCGTTGAACTGGCGATCCACAAAGGTCTGATCGACGATAGCCACACGCTCACTGTCCTGGCCGTCGGCGTGAGTGAAGCCGCGCCCGGCGACAAGCTCGCCACGCAGGGCTTCGAAGAACCGATGATCGATGGCGCTGTAGCCGGGGCTGGGCACGCCGGTGGCGGGCTTGGCGACGCCCAATGCCAAGGCGTCCACATTGCCACCCATCAGCCCCGGCAACGAAGTGCTGATGGTGGCGGACTCGACAGTGGGCTCGGCGCGCACCGCCAGCAGCAGGTCATCCACATAGCGCTGCACTTGCGCATCCGCCTTGAAGCGCTCGGCGAACAAGCCGATCCGCACAGTCAACACGTTGTCGGTGGTAAGGCCCAGATCAAAGTTCTGCAGGGTGCGTACGGTCTTCACCAGCATCAGGGTGGTCATCAGCACCGCCAAGGAGAATCCCACCTGCGCGACCATCAACGCTTGGCTGACCCGGGCAAAGCCTCCGGCACCTTGAGACTGGCTGCGCAAGCTCAGATCGCGTCGCGTCGCCGCATGCAATGCTGGCAAGAGACCGCTCAGCAGCGCCGTCAACATTGCACAACCAGCCGCCATTGCGACCATCCGCCCATTGATCGCGAACACCATCCAATGCGGGGGGCCTTCATCTGCCGTCGCACGCATATCGGCGACGACGGCATCGACACCAAGCTGGGCAAGCGGCAGCGCCAGCAGCAGCGCAAACAAGCTCAGCAGGCCCGACTGCAACAGCAAACCAAGCAGCAGACGCCCGCGGCTGGCACCCAGAGCCATGCGCAACGCCAACTCACGCTCACGCGCCAGCAGACTGCTCAGCAACAGATTGGCGACATTGGCGCAGGCGATCAGCAATACCAGCGCCACCGCCACCCCCATCACCGCAAACAAGTCGATGGTTTGCCTGTCCACAAAGCGGTACTTGAGCTGATCGAATCCGACCGCGCGTGCACGCTCGGCCATGCCGACCGGATCACGCGCGCTCGCATCAGCCAACCAACGCGCCAAGGCTTGTTCGATCTGCTCAGCGCTGACGCCTGGCTTGGGTCGAATCACGGTGTCGAAGCAGCAGGCCACCGCGAGCACGCCACGCTCGAGCTTGGCCGGCACCCACAATTGCTCACGCATCGGAAAGCTGAAGTCGGGCGGCATCACCCCAATCACGCTCGCCGGTGCCGCGTTGACGCGCACGTTGCGGCCGACGATCTGCGGGTCAGCGTTAAAGCGTTGTTGCCAGATCGCGTGACTGATCAACAGCACGGCCGGCGCACCGCTCACCTGGTCAGCCGTAGTGAAATTGCGGCCCATGAGCGGCTGCACACCCAAGGTAGGCAAGACCCCCGCGCTCAACATGCCGCCCGCATAGCGCTCGCTGCGCGCATCACTGCTGAGATTGATGGTGCCGGTGGAATGCGCACCCATCTGCGCCAAGGGTTCGAGGTAATCCTCCCAGTCCAGCACTTCTTCGCTGTCCAGCTCATCGTATTGACGGCTATCCAGCGGCTCGTTGTCGTCCAGCAAGCCGCCCCGATACAGCTGTTCGGGGTTGGCAAACGGCAGTGGATTAAGCACCAGCGTGTTCATGAAACTGGCAATCGACAGCGCCGAAGCCAAGCCCGCCGCCAGCACCAGCACAGCCAGCGTGGAAAAGCCCGGCCGGGCGGCAATGCTGCGCCACGCGTGACGCAACTCGAGTGCGAATATGGACGCGACAGCAACGAACTTAGACATGACGAAAGGCGACCAAGGGATCAATGCCGGCGGCGCGGCGGGCCGGTAACCAGCAAGCAAACAGGGCGACCGCGGCGAGGAAGGCCGGCACGCAGACGAAGGTGAGTGGATCGTAGGCGGCGACGCCAAACAGCTGCGCTCGGCCCAGTTGCCCGAACAGCAAGGCCAACACCACTCCAATGGCCAAGCCCAACACCGTCAAGCGCGCACCGTGGCGAAGTACCAGACCAATAATCTGGCGCTGGCCCGCACCGATCAGCATGCGCACGCCCAGTTCACCCGTCCGCTGGCTTACCGAAAATGCGAGCACGGCAGAGATGCCGATCGCCGAAAGCAGCAAAGTGATCGCTGCAAAGCCAGCCAATAAACTCATCGGCGCGCGTTGCTGGTCGACACTGGTGGCGATGCGTTGATCCAGCATCGTGACGTTGAACAAGAGCTGCTCCGGATCGACACTTTGGACGATTTCACGCAACGAGCGTGTGGTCGCGCTGTTGCCGGCAGCAGGCCCGCGCAGTAACAAGGCAGCGACATTCGGGGCCAACTGGCGGTGGGGCCAGTACAGAGTTTCCACCTCAGCCAGATTGACGCTGCCGCCGGTGTACAGGGTCAGATCGGCCAGTCCCTCGGCTTGTTCGCGACGGTCCAAGTAATCGGGAATCGAGCTGCCGGCGTATTGCAGGCTACTGGTGGGATAGGTGTTGTAGACGTCGACCAGACGCTCGCCATCGGGATACGGCAGCGGCGCCAGAAACAGCCCATGCAGCACTGAAAAAATGGCCGCGTTGGCACCGATGCCCAAGGCCAAGGTGAGCACGGCCACCACGCTGAACGCCGGTTGTAGCGGCAGGGCGCGGAGGCTGTAGCGGAGATCGGTCAACAGATTGCGGAACATGGAAGATGACCTTTGGCGAATGGGGCTGGGATGCAACACACGGTTTTTAGGGGGAGCGCCGGAATGCTTTTTGTGGGAGCGCCGGAAGGCGCGATTCGATACCCCGGTGGCGGAGCAGCGCGCCTTCCGGCGCTCCCACAACCGTGTGCCTCGAACACCTCCACAGGATTGATCGGGGGAGTCGGCTAGGCCGCCGACCGCGCCCGCGATATCTGCGCGTCCAGTCGCGAGTCTTCTTCCTGACGCAAGCGGTGCAAGGTGTCCTCATCCACCACCCGGCCGTCGAACATGAAGACTTTGCGCTCGGCAAAATCGGCGTAGCGCGGATCATGGGTGACCATGCAGATTGTCGAGCCTGCCTTGTGCAGCTCATCGAGCAAGGCCATCACCGCTTCGCCATTTTTTGAATCAAGATTGCCGGTCGGCTCATCCGCCAACAGCATCGATGGTGCCCCCACCAAGGCCCGAGCCACCGCCACGCGCTGTTGCTGTCCACCTGACAACTGCGCCGGGAAGTGCTTCAGTCGATGTGCCATGCCGACCCGCTCCAAAGCCGCTTGTACGCGGTCGCGGCGCTCGCCTTTGCTGACCCCGTCGCGATAGGTCAAGGGTAGCTCGACGTTCTCAAACACGCTCAAGTCGCCGATCAGGTTGAAGGCCTGGAAAATGAAACCGATCTCCTTGTTGCGGATGCGCGCGCGCTCCGCCGCATTGATCGCTTCCACCGGCACATCGTTGAGCCGGTAGTGACCGCCGGTCGGTGAATCCAGCAACCCCAGAATCGACAACAAGGTCGACTTGCCACAACCCGAAGGCCCGGTGATGGATATGTACTCCCCACGCCGAATGTCCAAATGCACACCCGAGAGCGCGTGGGTTTCGACTTCATCGGTGTAGAAGACTTTGGCGATGTCTTTGAGTTCGAGGAGGGGGGTGGTGCTTGTCATCTGATTGTCCTGTCAATGTGGAGCCCCTCTCCCAGCGGGAGAGGGGTTGGGGTGAGGGGGTGGACTTGCGAAGAGTTCTGTCACTTGCTGAGTTTTGCGCAAGGCCTGCCCCTCACCCCCGGCCCCTCTCCCGTTGGGAGAGGGGAGCAAAGCAGCCCCGCACCTTCTTCAATCCACCCGCAATCGAGCAAACGCCTCCCACTGCGAGGTATCGGACAAAATGATCTGATCGCCCACGGCAAGGCCTTGCTGCACTTCGATGACGCTGACCGAGGCCCGGCCCAAGCGCACAGGGATGCGCAGGGCGATACCGGTCTCCGCATCGATGCGGAACAGGCGGACTTCGGAATCGGCTTGGCCGTAGGCGGGTCGGCCGACGTACAAAACGTTCTCAAGGCGTTCGATCTCGATCGTGCCGTCGACGCTCAGATCTGGGCGCGCGCCCGCCGGCAGCTCTCCCGCCAATTCGACGTCGACCAGCACACTGCCGTTCAGGACGGCGGGATCGATGCGGGTGACCCGGCCATCGACGATGCCATTGCGGGTATCAATCCGCACGCTCTGGCCGAACACGATGTCCTTGATCTGGGTTTCTGGAATGCGCAGTTCGGCACGCAGTTCGCCGGGTTTGGCGACACGTGCCAGATTGGTTCCTGCGATCACTTGCTGGCCTTCCTGCACCGGTACTTGCTGCAATACACCAGCGATGCCAGCGCGCAGACGCAACCCTTCGACTTGCCGCGTACGTTGCACGGCGGCGTGTGCCAGTTGCTCGGCACGCGCGCGGTCCGCAGCCAGTTGCGCACCGATGGTGCGCTCGAACTTGGCGATGCGTTCCTTCTCGATGCCCACGCGCAGTTTGAGCTGGTCGGCGGTCAGTTGACTGCGCTTGTATTGCAGGGCAGAGATGATGCCCTTGCTGGCCAGCTCAGACTCGGCATCGGCTTGCAGCCGTGCGCTCTCGAAATCGGCCTCGAATCCGGCCAGATTGGCGCGCTGATCAAGCAGCTGACTCTCCAGGGTCATCTGCCGCGCCAGATAGTCGGCCTTGGCCGCGGTATGCGCCGCCTCCGCCTGCAGCTGTGCTTCCACCACGTCGGGATTCGACAGCTCCAGAATGACCGTGTCAGCGGCCACGGTTGCACCTGGCTTGACGACGATGCGATCCACCCTGGCGGCGGTTTCCGCAGCAATCCAGCGAATCTCTTTCGGCACCAGCGTGCCCGGCCCACGCACCTCGCGCAGCATCTCGCCCTGCTTGACCGTGTCCAACCACAAACTCTCGCGCGGTACCTTCGGCGCGGCCGGATCAAGCTGCGCAACAAACCCGCCCAAGGCGATCACGGCAACTACGCCGAGCAGACCAAAGCCGATCTGACGGCGTCGTTTGAGCTTTGCAAAATCGATGCGTTGAATATCCATGAGCATCCCATAGCACGCCGCGTGCCAAGTGATCTATTGCCTCAGGATCAATCAGTTAACTCGAATGGCTCGGCTGGATCGCTGGAGACTGTCCAGTTCCAAACAGTCGCAACTGTCCACTTTCGAACAGTTCTGTTGGTCGCGATTCTGCTGCCGCACCGACCCGGATTGCGCCGCTATCGCGCGCCAAGGACGAGCCGGTGAGGCGGGTCGTCTCAGGCCGAGGACGGTTGCCAAAGTGTGCGGGGGGATCGCCACACGCAGCCAGCCGCCAGCAGCAGCAAGACAGCCGCGAGCAGGAAGGCCGCGCCCGGCAATTCAAAGCTGACCCCGACCGCAATCGAGGCAGCAAACACGCTGGCAAAGGTGGCCGGACCAAACACGCCAGTCAGGCTGACCGCGCTGGTCAGCGCCCCTTGCAGTCGACCTTGATGGTCCTGCGCCACTTGGCGGGTAATCAAGGCCTGACTCGACGGCCCCGCCAATCCCCACAGTGCCAGCAACGGCACCGCCAGCAAGAACATCGGACCCGTCGACGCGAGCGCCTGCAGCACAAAGCCGGCACTGCCAAACAGCAGTCCGGCCAGCAAGCAGCGGCGCTCGCCAAATCGCGCCACCAAGCGGCGCATCAACACGGCTTGCACGATCACGTTGCAGACACCAACCAGCGCCAGCACATAGCCGACGCGATCCTGGCCCCAGCCATAGCGATAGCCGGCGTACAGCACGAACACCGCTGGCAATACGTAATGCGCTAGCTGCGAAAGCACATTGGCGATCACCAATCCGCCGACCTGCGGATAGCTGCGCAGCAATCGCAACGCGCCGAGTGGGTTCGCGCTCTTGACCTCAAACGCGCGCCGCCGCTCGACTGGCAAGGACTCCGGCAGGACCATCAATCCGTACAGAAAATTGAGGCCCGACAGTGCCGCCGCCACCCAGAATGGTAAGCGCAAATCAATGCCGCCGAGCACGCCACCCAGCGCCGGTCCGATGATGAAGCCGATTCCGAATGCCGCCCCAAGCATGCCGAAACTAGCCGCGCGACGTTCCGCTGGAACCACATCGGCGATG
>Ga0163149_10006206_pt1 | contig 12349 bp, 10 predicted proteins | sample OliLakLV19MP5G1_FD_148604 | JGI IMG/M metagenome (GOLD analysis project Ga0163149, IMG submission 148604) | Freshwater microbial mat bacterial communities from Lake Vanda, McMurdo Dry Valleys, Antarctica - Oligotrophic Lake LV.19.MP5.G1 | ecosystem: Environmental > Aquatic > Freshwater > Lake >...
CAAACTGATAGCCGCCTGGCCCTTCCATTCCATAGACACACAGGTAAGCGCCACCAATGCCCACTGCATTTTCTGGAGTCCAAGTCCGGGCTGGATTATACTTCGTGGTCACCAATCGGTGGCGAGGATCGATCGGTGTCGCTACCGGTGCGCCCAAATAGACATCCCCCAAACCCAACACCAAGTAGCTGGCATTAAACACAATTTCGCGCACTTGCTCAATGCTATCTAGCCCATTAATCCGGCGTATAAACTCAATATTACTAGGGCACCACGGGGCATTGGGATTAACCGATCGCACATACTTCTCGATCGCCAACTGAGTTGACGCATCATCCCAGGACAGCGGCAAATGCACAATTCGTGTGGGAACTTCCATTGCCTCAATCGGTGGCAGGTCACCCTCCGCCGCGATGAGCGTTTCTAGCAACTGCTCCAACGCCAAAACCCGATTGTCGTAGTGGATTTGTAGCGATCGAATCCCTGGTGTCAGGTCGAGAATTCCTGGTAGAGGATTCGCCGTCAACCACTCCATCAAAGCATGGACATGAAAGCGCAGATTCAAATCCAGCACCAGCGGGCCATACTCGATCAACAGGTAGTCGTCTCCGGCGCGGCGATACTTGACGGCCAGGCGATCGGGAGTAGCAGCTACCTCATATAATACCGCTGACTCGCTCAACGTTTGCAGATTTAAGAGTGAGTGAGGAGGTAGTAAAATCGCTGGAGGTTGGGGACTTGTTCCGGTATGTAGGGTGGCAATTTGGTGATCCTGCTGGAATTCCCGTTGCAATGCTTCCGTTAATGTCAACCGTTGAAAGCGTACTGTGTTGCCCGGTTTCAGTTGTCCCAATTTCCATAACTCTGCTTGCACAAGGGTGGCGGGACAGACGAAGCCCCCCAAACTAGGTCCATCGGGGCCGAGAATAATCGGCATATCTCCTGTAAAGTCGATCGTGCCGATCGCATAGGCATTGTCATGGATGTTTGAGGGATGTAGCCCTGCTTCGCCGCCATCCTGTCTCGCCCACTGCGGCTTGGGGCCAATGAGCCGCACCCCTGTTCTAGCAGAGTTATAATGCACCTCCCAATCTGTGGAAAACAGCATTTCTATATCATCAGGCGTGAAGAAATCCGGTGCGCTGTGGGGGCCATAGAGAACTCCTATGTCCCAATGATTGGGGTATTTTGGGATGAGTTCAGGGGGTAAGGTTAGCGGTGCAGGAGATGTATCAGTTGATGGAGTGGCGATCGGCTGATGTAGTTTTAGCACATCCCCAACGCGCAAAGTTCGGCCACAATGTCCTCCAAATTTGCCCAGAGTAAAGGTGGATTTGCTGCCCAAATAATCTGGCATCTTAAATCCATGCCGTACTGCTAGGTAAGTGCGAGTCCCATTGCCTTGGATAGACTTTAAGCGCAAAATACTACCAGCAGTCACCGATACTGCTGTCCAATAGGGCACTGGTTTGTCATTTAAGGTTGCCTTCATCGGGGCACCCGTGAGGCAAATCAGGGTATCACTATTGAAGCAGAGGGTTGGGCCCGTGACCGTGAATTCCAATCCTGCCGCAGAGCTAGGGTTGCCTAGCAAGCGATTGGCCAGCCGAAATGCCAGGTGATCCATTGGCCCCGATGGTGGAACTCCCACATTCCAGTAACCAATCCGCCCCGGATAATCCTGAATGGTGCTGAAGGCTCCAGGTTCTAGAACATCTACGGTATAAGGAGCATAGTGAAAAGAATCTAGGAACCGGGTACTCAAGTCCCCACTACAGAAGGTGGCATCATCCAGGATTTGGCGCAGATAGTCGAGGTTGGTTTCGATACCCACAATATAGGAGCGATCGAGGGCGGATTTTAGGTGATCGATCGCTGCCTCCCGTGAGGTTTCATGGACAATTAGCTTTGCCAGCAGGGGGTCATAGTAGGGAGTAATTTCAGTGCCGCGATCGATCCAGGTATCACACCGAATGCCATCAGGGAAACTCACATCGGTCAGCAAGCCAGAACTGGGCTGGAAGTTCTTTTCGGGATCTTCGGCATAGAGCCGCACTTGAATCGAGTGTCCTTGGGGTTGGGGGGGCGCACTATCAAGGAATGTGGTATCACCCGCTGCCAATCGCACCATCCATTCCACCAAATCAATGCCCATCACCGCCTCGGTTACCCCATGTTCCACCTGTAAGCGAGTGTTTACTTCTAGAAAATAGAAGGCGTGACGATCGACATCAAACACAAACTCCACGGTGCCAGCGGATTGATACTGAATTGCTTGCCCCAAGCGCAATGCTGCTCCACAAAGTTGCTGTCGCAAGTCATCACTTAATCCCGGTGCGGGTGTTTCCTCAATCACCTTTTGGTTGCGCCGCTGCACAGAACAATCCCGTTCACCCAAGGTCAGAACCCGACCATAACCATCGCCAAAAATCTGCACTTCGATATGTCGTGCGCGCTCAACATACCGTTCCAGATACACACCGCCTTGGCTGAAATTATTCTGACTCAATCGCTGAACGGTTTGAAATAACTCCATCAATTTGTCTGCACTGTGGCAAAGCTGCAACCCAATGCCACCCCCGCCTGCTGTACTTTTGATCATGACAGGATAGCCGATCGCCTCTGCTGTGGTTGCCGCCTCTTCCACGCTATGGAGCAAGCCGGTTCCTGGCAATAGGGGCACTTGATTTTGTGCTGCCAACTCCCGCGCTGTGTGCTTGAGTCCAAACTGCCGCATCTGCTCCGGTGTTGGCCCAATGAAGACAATGCCCTCCCTGGCACACGCCTCGGCAAATTCAGCATTTTCACTCAAAAATCCATAGCCTGGATGGATCGCCTCAGCCCCCGTTTGCTTGGCAGCATCCAGAATTCGTTCCCAACGCAGGTAACTGTCTGCTGCCAGGGGAGATCCGATCGCCACGGCTTCCCCCGCTATTGTGACATGACGGGTATAAGTATCGGCTTCGGAATATACGGCAACTGAAGCAATACTTAGGCGATCGAGGGTTTGGATAATCCGGCAGGCAATTTCACCCCGATTGGCAATCAAGACTTTGGTGAACATAGTAGATGAGGTAGGTGGGCAATGGAATCAATCACAAAAATGTTGGAAGTATTTTAGAAACGGCATAGCACCTGATTATGGAGTACCGGAAGGGCGAAGCATCCGGGCAATGACTTTCTGGTCGATTCAAGGGCTTATTTGCCGGATGCTAAGTGCAAAGCACACGCTATGCGAACGTCCCTACAGCGCCATCTTCTTTCTGAGAAATCTCCTAAGGCCCCATTGTGGGGGACTTTAACCTCAGAACCCCCCAGAATTGGGGGCTGGGGGCGGTTCGGGCAACAATTCGTACTTTTTAAAACATCCTCTCAGACCCGATCGCGCTCCTATTCATCCCAGACTAGCAACTGAATTGGGGTGGGATTATAGCCATTGCAAGGATTATTCATCTGGGGGCAATTGGAAATGACGACCAGCGCATTCATTTCGGCCCGCAGATCAACAATGCTACCAGGGTCAGAAATGCCATCCACAATTTCTAGGGTGCCGTCTGCACTGACAGGGACATTCATAAAGAAGTTGATGTTGCTCGTCATATCCCGTTTGCCCATGCCGTAATCCTTAAGGGCGTAGAGGAAGTTCTCCACACAAGCGTGTTGCCATTTCTTGTCGAGACCAAACCTCACCGAGTTACTTTCACAACTACACGCGCCACCGGAGGTATCATGCCGACCACAGGTGTCTTTCAGCACGGTCATCAGCACATTGCCATCATTGGAATAAAGTTGGGTTCCTGTGGTGATAAAGATATTACCTTGGGCCCGAATAGTATCGGGGGCGCTGTATCGTTCGCTGGTATCATCCGCGTTATACACCAAAAAATCTACGGCTTGGTTGCCGCCCAAGTCCACAATCCGCAGAATTTGCCCTTTGTGAATTACCTTGGCCCAGGGCTTGCGCGCCGCGAGGACGCGATCGTAGACCGCCTGTTGTGGATCGAGTTCCATTGATGTCGCTACCATTGTTTAATTCTCCAAAACTACTGAGGTAAACTTAATCTGCTACCTGCAACCCGTAGGCATCGGTATTTTGAAAGCCGCGAACTGCCTCTGGGGTTCTCGTTCTACATAGATCATCCGTAGCAGGAGTGGGAGAGTTCCAGACGATCGCCCGAATCGGCTTTGAGTCATAGGTAGATCTGGGGTCAAGGGGGTGGGGACAGTTGGATAGCACAACTAACGCATTCATTTCGGCGCGGAGATCAATGAAATCCCCAGGTTGGGCGGTTTGCTCTGCCCAAGTCAGCCCCCCTTCAGGTGCAACGGTAATGCGAGTAAATAGGTTTAGATTGGGCATGATGTCTTGCTTGCCCAGGTTACGTTTCGTCAGCGCTAGCAGGAAGTTGTCCCGCGAGTTCTTGTAATCACCATCGCCCTTTTCTACCCGATCGATATACTTCTCATTGGTGGTCACAGTGCTACACCCACCCAGAGTATCGTGTAAACCGCAAGTATCTTCGGTGATGGAAAACAAGACACGCCCCATATCGGAGTAGAGCAGCATCCCCTTTTGCAGAAAGGCATTGAATTGAATCTTGGCCGTATCGGCGGCATTATACCGCTCAATCGGATTGTCGGCATTGTAGCAGAGGCAGGCAACCCCTCTGGAACCTTCTGGAGCAACGATCCGTAGGGTGGTACCGCGCTTGATCAGACGCGACCAGTATGCGCCCCCTGGAATCACCTCATCCCACGTTACCAAAGTGGGGTCGATCGAATGTTGTGTGGTAGACATGCTGTATTCCCTTAATTCAAGGACTAATTAATCAAGGACTGAAATAACGAAGCCCAGGAAGCCGCCAACAGTTAAAACCTGTTGCTTGGCTCTCCCGGGCTTTTTTCCCGCCGTGTGACCGCTACTTTGCAAAAGTAATGGCTGCTTCTCTTGGACCAGACATCTAAATCAACAATGAACTAGACCGGAACCCTAGAAGCGAATAATTGTTAGGTGTGTAATTGTTGTACGATCGTCTAGATTCTACATCTCCTTACACAAAACGGAACACGATCGCCAGGAATAATGTTCCCTCTTTCCGAAGACAAATTTCAAGATAGCTAGACTTGTTTTAAACTAGCTAATTTTCTTGAATCCAATCTGCTGTTTTCATACATAATCGTAAACTAGCAAAGCGATCGTAGCAAGCACTACAAAACATCCTCTTATCTGATGGCATTACCTCCAACAAATCCACTTCAATGGCTACACTGGCTAGAGTCGTGTCCCAGCACCAATACCTGGGCCTTAGCCCATAACTTGGATGGCAGTGTAGAACGTAGCAGACTAGAGCATGGCGATGTAGTGTTTACTCAACAGCAAACCGCTGGACGCGGGCAACATGGGCGTACTTGGTATGCTCCACCAGGAGTATTGACTGCTAGTATTATTCTCGATTCCATCCCCGCTGCCCATTTACCTACACTCAGTTTGGCGGCTGGGCTAGCCGTGATTTATGCCATTGAAGATTTGTTGCCCAGTAGCGAAGGATTATTACGGTTGAAGTGGCCCAATGATGTGCTATGGCAGGGGCGAAAACTCGCAGGTATTTTGTGCGAAGCCAGCACCACTGGAGCAGTGGGACGCGCCGTGGTTGGGATTGGACTTAATCGCCATGTGGATTTTGACCAAGCGGGACTGGACGCTAGCGCCGTAGGTCAACCCATGAGCCTGCACCAGATTTCGCCGATCGTCCCCGATGAAATCTCTCTATTAGAACGATTACGTCATTACCTATTACAAACAGCGGGATTGCTGCGATCGGACAAACATACCCATAACAGCACAGGATTATCTGTCCTATTACCTGCCCTTCGTAGTCGAGATGCGCTCATTGGACACCCAATTACCATCCAATTAGACGGTGTGGAAATTTCAGGAGAAGCCGCCGGAATCAACGATCGCGGACATCTGCTCCTCCAGCTTCCCAAGGGTGAGGTGCGATCGTTCGTCTCAGGTCATATTCTGTCCCATTCTCATGTTTCCCCGCAGCTTTAACATTTACACGTTAGCGAAGGTCGTAGTAAGATCATCTGAACTAACTTAAGTTCCTCTATGACTGACCACGACCGTCTGTTCAAAGAACTCCTCTCCACCTTCTTCATTGAATTCTTAGAACTATTTCTACCCCAAGTTGCCCAGACTCTCGATCGCAACTCAGTGCGATTTTTACAGCAGGAACATTTCGCTGACCTGACGACAGGAGAAGATAAAATTGTTGACCTCTTGGTAGAAGTGAAACAAGCTGGCGACGACATCGGCTTCATCAGAAATTCCTCCAACGCATCTATCCGATCGTCGTCTTCTCCTTTGATGAACCGTACCGAGAAGAAGCCAATGTCTACACGGTCGAGTTTCCGAATCGGAAAGTGCTGGAATTTAGCTTTGAGTCCATTCAACTGAATCGCTTGAATTGGCGAGATTTTCTGCAACAGCGCAACCCAGTTGCGGCAGCCTTGATGGCGAAGATGCGAATTGCCCCAGCCGATCGCCCCAAGGTGAAAGCCGAGTGTCTGCGATTGCTGGCAACCCTGAAACTGAACCCAGCGCGAACCCGATTGATTTCAGGCTTTGTGGATACCTACTTACAATTAAATGCTGAGGAGAGTCAAGTGTTTGAGAATGAACTCGGTAGAATAGAAACAACTGAGCGAGAGGGCGTTATGGAGATTGTCACTAGTTGGATGAGAGAAGGCATAGAGCAGGGAATTGAGCAGGGAATTGAGCAGGGAATTGAGCAGGGAATTGAGCAGGGCGAACGATCGCTCATTCTCCGTCAGCTTAATCGTCGAGTAGGACAAATCTCCAACTCCATACGAGCGCAAATAGATTTACTATCTGTGCAGCAATTAGAAGCACTGGGCGAAGCGTTGTTGGAGTTCAGGACGATCGCTGACCTAGAAACTTGGTTGCAAGAACATCAGCAGAGATGAGGGACGATCGCCCTAGCACTGGTCAGCAATTCAAGAGTGAAATACCATAGGGAACAACGCCTTGGGTAGTTTACACCTTAGATCTGGGAGTTAGTTCATGCTGAATGAAATCTTGCACGATCGCTACCTCATCCAGCAGCAACTCGGCAAGAAAACAGGACGACGCCGCACCCTCCTTGCCCGTGACCTTCAGACTCAATCCCTGGTGGTCATCAAGCTCTTGCTCTTCAGCAGCGACTTCGAGTGGGATGACCTTAAACTCTTTGAGCGAGAAGCACAGATTCTGCAAACCCTTTCCCATCCTGCCATCCCTCGCTACCTCAACTACTTTGAGCTAGAAGAAACCTACGGCAAAGGCTTTGCTTTGGTGCAAACGTACATCGAAGCTCCCTCCCTTGAAGCCCAACTCAAAGCCGGACGAACCTTTACCGAAGTTGAGGTTAGGCAACTGGCCACTGCCTTGCTCGATATCCTGATATACCTACATGGGCAACAACCGCCTGTAATTCACCGAGATATCAAACCCAGCAACATTCTGTTAACCGATCGCTCCGGGAACAGTGTTGGGCAAGTCTACTTGGTAGATTTTGGGTCAGTGCAAACCTTGGCAGCAAAGGAAGGCGGAACCATCACGGTTGTGGGCACCTATGGCTATATGCCCCAAGAGCAGTTTGGGGGGCGAACAGTGCCTGCCTCTGACTTATATAGTTTAGGGGCAACATTGATTTATGTGGTAACTGGAATGCATCCCGCAGAGTTGCCCCAGCAGGATTTTCGGCTTCAGTTTGAGACAAATCTGAGTCCTGAGTTTACCGATTGGTTACAGTGGATGACGGAGCCAAGGTTAGAGGAACGGTTGAAGTCGGCTCAGGAGGCAAGCAAAGCTTTAAGCCAGAAGGTACAGAGACACACTCATAAACTACAAGTAAAAAGGGGAAACAGTAATCATCCCTCACGCATTGCGACACCAGTTCATAGCAGAATCTCGATAACTGAGACGACAAAAGTTCTAGACATTCGTATTCCATTGTCAAACCTCTATTTTTTTACCACAGTAGTAGCGGTTGTATTTATAACACGTACATTTATTTCTCTATATGTTTCGCTGTGGCTTTTAAGTGATAGTTTCCCGATAATGGGACATGATTTGCTAGGGATTATAGCATTCTGTCTTATCATGACTATGGGCCTTTACGCAGTTCTACCACAAGTAGCCGGTCAACTACGATTGCAACTTGATCATCAAAAGTTGTTTATCAGCTATGAACTATTGGGTTTGATGGTACAAATCCGTGCGATACCGTTGGCTAATATTACCAGGCTGGATTACGTTGGATACTCCTCTAGAAAAGGCAGCAAAGGCAGGAATATTTATAATCCACCAATGCTGATTATTTATACCTCTGGGGCATCAGAGTATACGATCAAAAGCCACTTAAATTTCTCAGTCCCAGAGTTAGAGTGGTTAGCGCAAAAACTTGGTCAGCGGTTAAAGCTTCCAGTTAATTGGCATCAACTCCTCGAAGACTAGTAACTTATTAGACCTGTTGCTGGATAGGATAGGAAAATCCATCTTCAATCGGTGAGGATAAACTCCTCAACTTTTGGCAAAGTGAACTGGGTCTTGATCCCGTCGGTGCTTGATGGGAATTGGAGTGCCTTGTTGATCACCTGCTAAGGCAGCGGTTTGCTCCAGAGCCTCCCTTAGCCGCTTGGCAGCATAGATAGACATATCTCGTGGCACATTAATCCGATCGCGCAGATACCGTAGGGCCGAATCAGAGCCAAGGGGTGGAGTACAGGTCTTGCCCGTCATCATCAAAGTCAGGGCGCAGCGCAACGCCTCATCCATCAAGGAGTCATCCGCCGGGTTAACTCGCGTAATATTGCTACGATGCTTGATTACCCGGAAAAGTGCTTCCTCGCGGGAGTTTTCCGGCTCTGGATACATCACATCTGGCAAACCGAGCCAAGGGCCGTTATCGACCCGATGCAGATTTAGGAGCATTTGCGGTTCACCATTTTCCCAACAACCCCCCATCTGTGGCGGCAAATCATGGGCGTGGGTATGAAAGTCACTTTGGGTTCCCCGGTAGGTCGATCGGCTTTCCATCGCTGCAAACCAAGCACCCATGCGGGGATTATCCTCGCGCAGTGAATACCCCTTGTAATAGTACAAACTGGCATTCATCCGCTCAACATAGGGAGTGAAGATCACATCAGCCGTGCCAAATTCTGCTAGAAAATAGGGTCCAGGGGTGGCGGCTAGGGCATTCTCAACCTTACCCACCACTTCTACAAACTGTTCTCGGTTGCGCCGTTCTTGCTGGGATGACACGACAGGATAGCAAAGCCAAGTACACCAGGCTCTAAATAGCAGTCGCTCCAGTCGCCTGAGCGGAATCACTGTGGGGGCTTCCATCCCCTGTCCCAACGCACCAAAGGCTCGTTCGAGGGCAACCAAAATATCATCACTTTCGGTGATGATACGATCGTCTAATGCGATCGCAGGCAACATACCCGATGGCACCTTACGTTTATACCAGCTTTCCTTTTCCCCATAGCAAAACATCGTGACTTTTTCGATACGGTAGGGAATCTGTTTTTCTTCTAGCCATAGCCAAATCTTCTGACAGTAGGGACACCAGGCATGGTTGTCGCGGTAGAGGGTGACTCGCACAGCAGATTCAGGCTGACCAAAGAGGCGCAACCGGGCTTGGGCATTGGTGAGACCGTTGACCAGATCAACTTGAAAGCTTGTCAGGGCTGCGAGTTCTGTCCAATTGAGAGGGGCGATCGTCATGGGAGGGGGTAAGCTGAGGGTCTGGGAGGGATTCACTGATACTTAATTCTGACGGATTTTGGCAGGAGATTTGGCGATCGTTTAAACCTTAAATCTCAGAACAAGCATCCTGTCAAAAACCTTCGCTAGTCCACACGAGTAATTTGGCATCAATTGAGCCTTGCTCCCTCTTAAGCTACCCATGATCTGGGAAATGGCATTCAATATCCTGAATTAAGTCCAATGCCATTGAGAAATATCACCAAACACTAGCACCTAAATCAAGGGCACCTAAATCAAGGGCACTTAAATCAAGGGTTATATTTTACTTAGAAAGTAAGCTTTATATTTATTGCAACTAACTAAAGATAGAGGAGATCTGCCTTATGTCGGAGGAGAAGAGCTAACTAAATGGGGAGAATCAAAGTAGACCCAAACTGGCTCGATTCTGTATGAACGATTTACTAGTTGCACCCCCATTAACGGCCGATCGAATTTTAGTCGTTGATGATCTAGCTGATAACTCCTTTCTGTTGCAAACCATCTTAGAGGAAGAAGGATACCAAGTCGAAATTGCAGATAATGGTCGTGCAGCATTAGACAAGATCACCGCCAATCCCCCAGACTTAGTGCTGCTAGATGTGATGATGCCAGGAATGAATGGGTTTGAAGTCACCCGTAAGGTTCGCCAAAATCCTAGCCTTCCCTTTATTCCTATTCTGCTGATTACGGGCTACACCGATCCCACCCCCGCCGATGGATTTGATGTAGGGGCAGATGGCTTTATTCGTAAGCCTGTTGATTTGGATGATTTGCTCCAGCGTGTCCACACAATTTTGCAACCAAAACACACCATCGATCCGCCCTCTGAAGTGAGTTTCGATCTGGCATGAAGCTAGTGTTCTGTCAAGAAAATTTTGGGGGTCGAAGACCCTCAAAATTTAACTCCAACTAACCTCCCAGCTTTCAGCTACCCGTCAATTAATTATTGACAGACTACTAGTGCAGGCTGGCAGAAGTAGGTGGGTAGAACTCAAAATTCAAAACAATCTACCCAACTGCTCAGAAACTTCTGCCAAGCTGCACTAGTTCCTCACCAGCCACTTTTGGGCATTCAAGCGTTGAGTAACGCCAAACACCAAGAGGTTGAGGGTAATTTTACGTTCATCAATCAGAAAAGGTTCCAACGTACTGGGGATCGAGCCTGTATCAGCATAGGAAAATGCCCGCTGACCTTGGATATCTTCCTTAAGGAAATAGACATGAAACTGTCGTCGTCCGCCTTGCCAGCGACCGACAACTTGCCAGCATTCTGGTTCTCCTTTGAAGCCAATGACCTGGATTTTCTGCTTTTCAAATGTCAGCCTCAAGTCCGAGATGCCTTCCTTAGTGAGGGCTGCTTCTAGAGTTGGAATGTAGTCCTGTTGGATAAAGTCGGCGAAGGGTTTGTCTTCCACAGCCGGAGCCTTTTCTTTTTTGGCAGCTTTGGCAACTCCAGGTTCAGCCTTATCAGCCTTGGCCGCCGCTGGGCGAGGTGCCTTCTCAGCGGCATTGGGGTTCACTTCTGGGTTAGCCGTGGTTGGATCAGGGGCGTTCGCAGAGGGAATCGTTGTAGTCTCTGGAACATTAGTGCTAGGCGCATTTTCTTCAGCAACGCTGGGAGCTTGCTGGTCTACAGTGCTAGGCGCAACTTCTCCGGCGGTATTGTGATTCTCTTCTGCCATAACTTTAACTAAGCTCCTCTTAATGAAACCTATTTGAACAAGAAAATAGCTTTTGGTGCCCAATCCAAGTGAGCGCTCTGGGTCAGTTAATCTGTCAGGATGACATCCCTGCTTAAGTTAGCTGGACTAACTAAAGTCATTATTGAGGAATGTCAGGAACGCTGCTGTGTTGTGGCTATCGTAATTTCTAATGAAGCCGATTTAAGAACACAATGACTCTAACAGTTCTTGACAAATTACTGCTAAGGAGATTTCTAGGAAAGTTTATACCAGGCACCGGAAGGGCGAAGCATCCGGGCAATGACCTTCTGGTCGATTCAAAGCTCTGTCTGCCGGATACTTTGCCTCTACAGGGGTAACATCTTTCTCGGAAATCTCCTAAATCAGTTTGAGCTTGGCTCTTGGGTATAAGAACGTTGGCGATCGAGATTCAGGGTTTGCAGCACGATCGCATGATGGACATGATCCACGTTGCCCGTCTTACCCAGAGGCTATTTTAACCGCAATTCCCAGGCATTTAGCCGCCAGCGATCGCCGGAATGATGCTCACTTCATCGCCATCGCTTAGGGTTGTCTGTTGACCAGACAAAAAGCGAATGTCTTCACTGTTGACATAGAAGTTGATAAAGCGCCGCAGTTCTCCCTGTTCATCACACAAGCGGGCTTTGATTCCAGGGCAGCTTTGCTCTAGGGATTCCAAGAGTTCATCAATGGTGGTGCCGCTGCACTCAAGCACAGCTTGTTCGCGGGTCAGTTTTTGCAAGGGAGTGGGAATCAGAACTTTAACAGTCATATTTTTTAGGATTTGAGGATGGGAATTTGAGGAGTAAACAAGTTTGGTAGACAAGGGGCT
>Ga0163149_10006209_pt1 | contig 12344 bp, 10 predicted proteins | sample OliLakLV19MP5G1_FD_148604 | JGI IMG/M metagenome (GOLD analysis project Ga0163149, IMG submission 148604) | Freshwater microbial mat bacterial communities from Lake Vanda, McMurdo Dry Valleys, Antarctica - Oligotrophic Lake LV.19.MP5.G1 | ecosystem: Environmental > Aquatic > Freshwater > Lake >...
GGATACGTGGATGGCGCAGTCGCAGCAGGAGGCCCTGCAGGCGGCGGCTGCGACGCCGCGGGAGGAGCTGCGACGGCTGCCGCAGCTCCAGCTGACGGGGGACTGCCTGCCTCCCGCGACCTCACCGTGGCCGTTCACCCATGTGCGGCCGCCGGGACTTGTTGGCGTCCCCGGTCATGGTCTTCAATCTGCGGTTCGTCCGCCTCGGCTGTGAGCGCGCCGCGTCTCGGGGACCGATGCTTGTCCTGATCTTGGTGACCCACGGCAACCTTGACACCACCCAGGATGACGGGCAAACTGGTCCAAAAGCGACAAAGTAGTCTAGATGCTGAGCTTCTCATCCCGTCACAGTCTCGCCGCCGTCGGATCTCTCCTAATTCTTGCGGCGTCTACCGCGCTCGCAGGCTGTGCGGCAGTAGCCGACGGGGTCTCGTGCAGTGGCACTGCCAACAATGTTCACCGATCGAGCGGCACTTCCTCCGACATGGTGGGTAAAGGCACCGGATCCTGCACCGGAGCGGTGGAGATATCGGGCTATGTTGAGATTCAAAGACTCAGCGGTTCAACGTGGGTAATGCAGAAACGCACAGGGATCGACACTTTCACCACTGTGTCGGGCGTCAGGTTCACCAGGCAGGCGGCGACCTCATGTCGGAGCGGGACGTTCCGCACAAAGACGTACGTCAGAGGGACCTATAAGGGGGAGTCGCACGCAGTGACCCGATATTCAGGGAAGACAACCAACCCTTGTGCCTAGAAGCGCCAACAGCTTGCTTGTTGCCAAGGTGTCGGCGGCGGTAGCCGTACTCACTGTCGGTGCCGCGGTCGGGGCCACCTCCTTGGCCGTCGTATGGGTGGTCGGCGTCATCGGACTTGCCGCCTTTTTGGTCGCGTGGCGACACTTACACTTGCCGAGTGCGATTGTTCTTTTCGGTACTGTTGTTGGCTCTATGGGCGCGATCCCGACTGGAAGTTCGTGGCACTTGGGTGTCGTGGTCGGGGCGGTCGCTGCACTAGGACTAGCGCCCGTGGCAACGCGCGATGCGATGCGGAAACTCTTCCGGCGGCCTCGGATAACGCCCCTCCTTTTAGTTGTGGCCGCAATTTGCACGTCAGTCGCTAGCCTGTTCGTCTGGTGGGACATATCTCAAAGAGGTGGGTTATATTTCTTGCCGACGACAAGCGTCACAGTCTTGCTGTCGGCGGCGCTGGGAAATGCTCTTGCTGAAGAACTTGTATGGCGTGCAGCGGCAGTTTCTCTACTGCTGAGTCAAGGTTGGTCCCTGAGAACCGTCGTACTCCTGACGTCTCTGTCTTTCGGGCTCAGTCACGTCGCCGAGGGAGTCCCATCCGGTCTGGCGGCGATCCCTGCAGCGGGCGCCTATGGAGTCGTCATGTGCGTGCTGTTCATCACGACCCGATCACTCTGGTTGCCGCTCGCCTCGCATGTCTGCGTCGATGTCACGATCGTGGCAGGTCTGGCAGGCTGGGTGCCATGACATGGCTTGAGTTGGCGCCGGTCCTGGATACTGGGCGCTTCGGTACGTGGAGTCAGCTGGTGGGAGTCGGCTGGCCTGTGGTTGCACGCGTGCTCCACCCCGCCTATCGAGTCATGGGCGACCATACTGTGCCCGTGCCATGGCGGGATCTAGGCTCAGACATCGCTCCACAGGCTTCCTGGTACGACCTCACGGGCCAACGCCTGCATAGCGGTCGCACCGGCGCGGGGTGGGAGGCGGAGCCCACCGTGGGCCCGCTTGACTCGTCTGTGACCATCCCTTTGTTGCGACAACTTGGTGCGACGCAAGAGGAGCACCTGTACGTCGCGGAATGGGACGGGTACGGCAACGGCGGCACCGCCGGGAAGGTCAAGCTGGGCGATCGCGAGTGGGTCGTTCATGAGTTGAACGACTCCGACCAGATACAGACGTGGCTCGACGGCCTGGGTACAGATACGGGTCCACTGCCATCACTTGCCTGGCCAGGCAGCTTGCGGTGGGTGCTGAACGCAGATGTGGACCTGCCCTGCACCGTCGTCGGCTGTGGTCAGCACGAGCTAGCCGCCATCCAGGCCAGTAAGGAACTGGAGGTGGTGGTCGCAGACCCACTGTCAACCATCGTGATGTGAGTCCGGTATCTGGAAACGGGCTACGGATCGGCGTGCGGCTAGGTCTTGAGGCCCGTTCGCTTCGGCATGCTGATGCCGTACTCGCGGACCTTGCGGTAGATCGTGGCGCGGGAGACGCCGAGTAGGGCGGCCGCGTCGGCCTTGTTGCCGCCGGTCTCCAGCAGCGCGTTGACGATCGCGTCGCACTCGATGGCCTCGATCGGGGTGAGTACCCGGCGCACCGTGGCGCCAATCTCGGTGGGCAGGTCCGACACCTCGACGACCCCAGACCGTCGCCGGCTGACGATCTTCCGCATCACCTGGCTCAGCTGCTCCACATTGCCCGGCCAGCGGTTGCGCCGTAGCACCCGCATCGCCTCGGCCGACAGAGTCAGGTCCCCGCCGTGGGTCAGCCGTCGAATGAAGTGGCGGACCAGCTCGGGCACGTCCTCGATGTGATGCCGCAGCGGTGGGACCTCGATCGTTCTGGGGAAGCAGTCGAGCAGTGGCCTGATCGCCGGGTCGACGTCACCCGGGCTCATCGTCGCGACCAGCCACATCCGGTCGGCCTCGGTGGCCTCGCGGTACGGCTCCAGGGCGTCGGCCACCTCCTCGGCCACCGCTGCAGGCAGCTGGTCGATATCGCCCAGGATCAGGCCGCCGGTCGTCTCGGCGAGCTCCTCGGCGAGACTCGGCAGCCAGGTCCGGTGATCGGCCGCGTCCAGCACCCGGACGTGAGCCGCTGGGTGATGGAGTTGATGAGTGGCCCGGGCCAGGGTCTTGCGGCCAGTGCCACGTTCCCCCGACAGCACGATCCACTCCCCGGTGATGAGATGACGCTCGATCGCCTGCGCGCACTTGACCCAGAGCGGGCCCGAGCCGACCGCCGTGGGCAGTGTCATCGGCTGCTGCCGGACGTCGGCGCCGCTGAAGTCGCTGGTCCGGCTGAGCATGTGGACCTCAAGCACGCCCCCCACCGGCCCACCGTGCGTCCCGCTGGGTCGGCAGTGCACCCGGGCAGTCGCGCCACTGGGCAGGTCCACGACGATCTGTCGGCGGCTGCCGCTGGCCAGCGCCTCGACGGCGGCGCTGATCAGCGGCGTCTGATCGGCCGGGTCGAGCAGTTCGCGGGCCCGGTCGTTCATCATCAACAGATCATCACTGACCGCGAGGATGGCGCCGCGATTGCGGTGGCAGGCGGTGAGGTAGTCATGCAGCAGCGCGACCTCACCCCGCCCCGCCTGGTCCAGCAGGCTGTCCTGGATGTTGCGGGCGATCAGCATCGCGGTCGCCATCATCAGCGCGTTGGCGTCCCGCGCCCAGCCCGTCAGATCCAGCACCCCGAGCAGCTTGCCCGAGATCGGGTGCCGGATCGGGGCGCTGGCGCAGGCCAGCCGCTCGAGGTTGTCGACGTAGTGCTCGTGGCCGAAGACGTGAGCCGGGCCGCGGCACTCCAGTGAGGTGCCGATCGCATTGGTACCGATCGTGCTCTCGGCGTAGCTGAAGCCAGGCGCAAGCCAGACCCGATCCAGGTGGTGGCGCAATTGTGAATCGCCGGTCCGCCGATCCAGCACCACGCCCTCGTCGTCGCACAGGATGACGCTCATCGGTTCGCCGGCCATCCGGTCGGCGACGTCATCCAGGATGTCCTCGGCCACCCGCAACAACGACGACGTCCGGTAGCCGGCCGCCTCGTTGCCCAGGTCGATACAGTTGGGGTCGACGTTCAGCTGCGCGGATCGCGTCCAGGACGCGAGGATCGTCGGCCTGACCAGTTCCTGGCTGACCGGCTCGGCGGCGAGGAACGCCGCCCGGGCCCGCTCGATCGCCCGCGATGACTCGGGGGTCAGTGGCTCGACTGTGGTGCCGACCACTTCGGGAAGCTCGAACAGGTCTCGATCGAGGGAGTGACCTGGACGTTCGTCCATAGCAGCCTCCTCGCTGTGGTCCGCTGTGACGCGGCGAGTCTCCGGTGACGCTCCGGTCGTTCACCAAACCCTAGGCACGGGTTTAGGAATGATCGTCTCATATTGAGACCTCCGTCTCACACCGTCAAGGGTGGACTTCGGTCACCACCCCACACATGCCTGGGGCCCGCGACCCCCAGGCAGTTGCGTGTTGACACCGCGGTCTCCGGCACCCGCGCCGCCCGGGCCGTGAATGCGCAACTGAGCACCATCGTCACACCCCCGAGAACTCGACGCATCGTCGCAGAGAGTTCACTACCAGTGAGGAGACGACATGAGCCGACAGAGTTTGGCTAAGGCGCACCAGAAGATCCAGGAACTCGCCTGGGAGCCCGTGTACCACGAGCCGTACATGAAGTACGGCACGGACTACACATTCCGCAAGGCACAGAAGAAGGACCCGCTCAAGCAGGTCCTGCGGTCCTACTTCCCGATGGAGGAGGAGAAGGACCACCGCGTCTACGGGGCACAGGACGGCGCGATCCGCGGCAACATGTTCCGCCAGGTCCAGGAACGCTGGCTGGAGTGGCAGAAGCTGTTCCTCTCGATCATTCCGCTGCCGGAGATCTCGGCTGCCCGGTCGATGCCGATGCTGTTCCACACGGTTCCCAACCCGGAACTGCACAACGGTCAGGCGATCCAGATGATCGACGAGGTGCGTCACTCGACGATCCAGCAGAACCTCAAGCGCCTCTACATGAACAACTACATCGACCCTGCCGGGTTCAACACCAGCCTCCGTGGTTTCCACGGCGACTACTGCGGCACGATCGGTCGGCAGTTCGCGGAGGGCTTCATCACGGGTGACGCGATCACGGCGGCCAGCATCTACCTGACGATCGTCGCCGAGACGGCATTCACGAACACACTGTTCGTGGCCATGCCGGCCGAAGCCGCGGCCAACGGTGACTATCTGCTGCCAACCGTCTTCCACTCGGTGCAGTCGGATGAGTCCCGGCACATCTCCAACGGGTACGCCACGCTGCTCATGGCGCTCTCGGACGAGGACAACCGGCAGCTGCTGGAGCGCGACCTGCGCTACGCGTGGTGGAACAACCACCGCGTCGTCGATGCCGCCATCGGCACGTTCATCGAGTACGGCACCAAGGACCGGCGCAAGGACCGCGAGTCCTACGCCGAGATGTGGCGCCGCTGGATCTACGACGACTACTACCGCAGCTACCTGGTTCCGCTGGAGAAGTACGGCCTGGTCATCCCGCACGACCTCATCGAGGAGGCGTGGAACCAGATCTGGAACAAGGGATACGTCCACGAGGTCGCGCAGTTCTTCGCCACCGGTTGGCTCGCCAACTACTGGCGCATCGACGGAATGACCGACAAGGACTTCGAGTGGTTCGAGTACAAGTACCCGGGCTGGTACGACCGCTACGGCAAGTGGTGGGAGAACTACAGCCGGCTCGCGACCCCGAACGGGCACCACCCGATCGTGGCCGAGAACGTCGACTACGTTTACCCGCACCGCTGCTGGGTCTGCATGGTGCCGTGCCTGGTCCGCGAGGACATGGTCATGGACCAGGTCGACGGCCAATGGCGGACCTACTGCCACGAGGCCTGCGCCTGGACGGACAAGGAGGCCTTCCGGCCCACCTACCAGGGCCGCCAGACCCCGAACATGGGCCGCCTGGTCGGTGCCCGTGAGTGGGAGACCATCTACCACGGCTGGAACTGGGCAGACGTGGTGCAGGACATGGGCTTCGTCCGTGATGACGGCAAGACCCTGACTGCGCAGCCCCACCTGGACCTCAACCCCAAGAAGATGTGGACGCTGGACCACCTTCGCCGGTTGGGCAATCTCCAGAGCCCGAACGTCCTGCTCAACGAGATGAGCGACGACGAGCGCACCGCGTTCGCCGCCGACTACGTCCGGCAGGGCCCGGCAGGGCGACCCGCACCCGCGATCGCCTGAGCGCGGGTCAGGCGAGGGGGGAGGGCCGGTGCCCCGGCCCTCCCCCTGCTCTGCCCGCACCCGCCACGCTCATTACACCCGCATGTGTGGACCCGCTGTTCCGACGACACCGTGATGACCCGCTATCCGCCGCCTGAAGGGGACGCCGCCGATGACTGACAAACACACAGTCCGATTCGAGCCGGTAGGTATCGAGATCGAGGTCGACGAGAACCAGAACATCCTGCGGGCGGCCGCCGAACAAGGCGTCCAGCTCATGCACGGCTGCAAGGAAGGCCAGTGCTCGGCCTGCAAGTCCCTTGTCCTCGAAGGCGACGACATCGAATTGGAGAAGTACTCCACCTTCGCGTTGCCCGATTACGAGAGGGACGAGGGCATGACCCTGTTGTGCCGGGCGCACGCCTACGAGGACCTCGTCATCGAACTGCTCAATTACGACGAGGAGATCATTCGGTCGGGTCTGCCGCTGCGGAGCGGCAAGGCGGTGGTCGTCTCCAACGAGCCCGTCACCGCGGACATGAGGCATCTGGTGCTGCAGCTCATCGAACCCGAGGAGATCAAGTTCTTCCCGGGTCAGTACCTGGACATCACGGTGCCCGGGACCGAGCACAGCCGCTCCTTCTCGATGGCCAACGTCCCCGACCGGGACGGGCGGTTCGAGTTCGTCATCAAGGTCTATCCCGACGGGGTCTTCTCCCACTTCCTGGCCACCCGCGTGCAGATCGGCGATGAGCTGTCCGTGGAAGGTCCGTTCGGTACCTTCACGCTGCGCGAGAGCAGGACCTCGAACCTCATATTCCTGGCCGGCGGTGCCGGTCTGGCCCCAGTACTCGGTCTGCTTCGGTCGATGGCCGACCGCGGCGTGGACAGAAAGGCGGTGTTCTACTACGGGGTACGTCGTGAACAGGACCTGTGTTTCGAGAAGGAGCTAAGGGACCTGGAGGACCGGCTGCCGGGCTTCCGATACGTACCCGCGCTGTCAGAAGCCACAGTTGGCGATGGCTGGGACGGCGAGACGGGCCTCATCACCGATGTCGTCCGCAGATGTGAACCCGACCTCAAGGGCCGGGACGCCTACATCTGCGGTCCGCCACCGATGGTCGATGCGGCCGTCACAATGCTCGCCGACCTCGGCGTGCGCAGCACCGACATCTTCTACGACAAGTTCACCACGACTGGTGACCCCGCAGGCGAGGAGAGCCCATGACCATCACTGAGCGACCACAACGAAGTGTTCCGCAGCCGACGTTCACCGACGCCGAGGCGGGCGCCAAGGAGTTCCCCGACTCGGGTGCCGACGCACGACGTTACAACTACTACAAGTCGGCCAAGCGCAAGCAGACCCTCTACGAGGACGTGACCGTCGAGGTGCAGCCCGACCCCCGTCACTACCTGTCCCAAGGCTGGATCTATGGTTTCGCCAACGGCGAGGCGGGATACCCGCTTCACTGGACCAAGCTCAAGGCCTGGGGCGTGGACAAGCCGGAGCCGGTGCCCGGCATCGGCACGGGAGGCGGCGGAAAGCTGGACTGGCCGGCACACGGCTGGCACGAGTTCCGGGATCCGAACGAGGAATGGGAACTCACCTTCTTCCGCAACAACGCCAACATCATCCGCCAGGTGACGGCCAACATCGACAATGCTCGGAACGCCAAGTCGTTCGACCAGTGGTCGAAGAACTGGGTGCATTTCGTCGAGCACAACGTCGGTGCCTGGATGCACGTCGAGCACATCCTGGGCCTCTATGTCTTCGCTGCCAGCAACCGGTCGGCTCCGACCAACATGCACAACACAGTCATCGCGGTGAACAGCATGCACAAGATCCGCTTCGCCCAGGACATCGCGCTGTACAACCTCACGCTGTCGGAGGAGATCAAGGAATTCGACGGTGCGGCCCACCTGACGGCGTGGAACTCCGACCCGGTCTGGCAGGGCGTCCGCCGGGTGACCGAGGCGTTGACGGCCATCGACAACGACTGGGGAGAGACGATCTTCGCCACGAACGTCGTTTTCGAGCCGCTCATCGGAGAGCTGTTCCGCAGCCAGTTGGTCATGCAGTCGGCGGCCGGCAATGGCGACTTCGTCACACCGACGGTCATCGGTTCCGGTGAGAACGACTATTCCGAGCGCGACCTCAAGTGGACCATCGCCTGCTTCGCACCGCTGGTCCATGACAAGGAGTTCGCAGCCCACAACAAGGAGCTCATGCAGGGCTGGCTGGCCAAGTGGGTGCCGCAGTGCCTTGAGGCGGCGCGCACGCTGCAGCCGATCTGGTCCCAGGCAGATTCCCGCCCGCCCAAGTTCGAGGACAGCCTCGACAAAGTCAAGAGCCGGTTCGCCGGCATTCTGGCCAATCTCGGCCTGGAGACCCCGAAGGAGCTGAACCAGTGAGCGCAACCGGAACCGCGACAGCATCTGTCGCCGACATGACATTCGGCGACAAGGCGACCGCTTCGAACATGTGCGGCTACACCTTGATGAACAATCAGGTGGGCGTCGTCATCGCCGAAGTGCTCGACCGACTGGACAACGTCACGGTCACCCCTCTGCCGTCGATGATTCGTATCGACGGCGTCGGCAAGTTCGCCCTGAATTACGCCGAGATGGACGAGGCCGCCGGTCAGGAGCCGGGCTGGTTCAGCGCTTCCGAGTTCGAGGAGAGCATGTCCACCCACTACGGGAAGATGGTCCACCTCGACGACCAGACCATCATGTTCGCCAGTCCGGAGGAATCAGCCGAATACACCGGCTTCGACCTGCCCGTCGTCAACAAGTAACACACCGCTGCCGCCGGGCCGCCGTCACCGCTAGTTGGGGCGGCGGCCCCTCGGCAGTTGATTCCGAGAGTTCTACATCGATCAGCCGTCGTGGTGTCCCGGTACACCGCGGAGCCGCTCCCGCGCGGCGAATCTCCACGCTCCGCAACTCAATGAGGAGGATGTCACATGGCGAAGGAACTGCGCTTCGGTGAAGATGCACGTCGGCTGCTTCAGGCCGGCGTCGATCAATTGGCGGACGCCGTCAAGAGCACGCTCGGTCCCAAGGGACGCAACGTCGTCCTGGAGAAGATCGTCGGGACCCCGGAGGTGACCAATGACGGCGTGACGATCGCGCGGGAGATCTTCCTGAAGGACCCGTTCGAGAACATGGGCGCGCAGCTGCTCAAGGAAGCCGCCATCAAGACCAACGACATCGTCGGTGATGGCACCACCACCTCAACCGTTCTCGCCCAGGCGATCGTCCGCGAGGGGATGAAGGCGATCGCCGGCGGAGGCAATCCGGTCCTGGTCAAGCGGGGGATCGACTTGGCCGTCGGCCTGCTGGTGGAACGACTGACGGCGGTGGCCCATCCGGTCGCCACGGAGGAGGACTACTCGCGCGTGGCCTCGATCTCGGCCAACGACGACGACGCGATCGGCGCGGTCATCGCCAAGGCGCTCTTCACGGTGGGTGACGACGGCGTGGTGACCGTGGAGGACTCCAACAGCCTGGGGATGTCGGTGTCCTTCGTCGAGGACTTCGAGTTCGACAACGGCTACATCACGCCGTACCTGATCACGGACGCCAGCGCCATGGAGGCGGTGCTGGAGAATCCTTACATCCTGTTCACGGCCGAGAAGGTCAAGGATGTCAAGCACATCATGCCGGTGCTGGACCGGATCATGCGCGATCCCGCGCCGCTGGTCGTCATCGCCGAGACCGTCGAGGGCACCGCGCTGCAGATGCTGGTGCACAACCACGTCAACGGGATCTTCCAGGCGGTGGCCATCAAGGCGCCTGGTTTCGGTGACAAGCGGGTCCACCTGCTGGAGGACATGGCTGCGCTGTGCGGCGGCCAGGTGCACAGCAAGAGCTCCTCCTTCGCCCTGGAGCAGATCCAGGTGGAGCACCTCGGCCGGGCCGCCCAGGTCCGGGTGGCGGGTGAGCACACCACGATCATCGGCGGCGGTGGCGACAAGGCGAGGTTGGAGACCCGGCTCGCGCAGCTGCGGACCGAACTGTCGCGGGCGACGATCGGCACCGACGAGGACTGGCTGTCGGAGCGGATCGCCCGGCTGTCGGGCAAGGCCGCGATCATCTGGGTCGGATCACCGACCAATGCCGAGGCCAAGGAGGTGCGGCACCGCGTCGACGACGCGCTGCAGGCCACTCGGGCGGCGATCGCCGAAGGGATCGTGGCCGGCGGCGGATCGGCGCTGCTGCACGCAGAGCCGGTGCTGGACGAGTTGACGGTCAACGCCGACTACCGCATCGGTGTGGAGATCGTGCGGAGCGCGCTCAGCGAGCCGGTGCATCTCATCGCCTCCAACGCCGGCTACGACGGCGACGAGGTTGTCAAGCGGGTGGCAGCGATGGAGGTCGACGAGGGCTTCGACGCCCTGGAAGGCCGCTACGGCAACATGGTCGAGATGGGGATCATCGACCCGCTGCGGGTGGTCCGCTCTGCCCTGCAGAACGGCGCCTCGGTGGCGGGCCTGATCCTGACCACCGACTCGCTGGTCGCCGAAGAGGTGACGCCGTGGAACAAGGCCCTGATGACGGAGTTCGGGCCCCTCGACGAGGGCATTCCGCAGCCGTCCCCGGATTCCAGCACGCCGCAGTCGCTGGGCCTCGGGCCGTCCATCGGCTGACATGTCGGCACGGACCCGGTCGGTGTCCCGCCGACCGGGTCAGTGGATCGCCGTGATTGCGATGGGTATTCGGGCAGCCTCGGCCAGCCGCTGGAGGTCGTGGGGGTCACTCGTCAGGATCTCATCGCCAGAAGACGCGATGTCGACGATGGAAGCATCGACGACGTCCGCGGAGCCGCAGGCACCCAGTAGCCCACCGATACGACGAGCGGCTGACCTGTCCAGGCTCACTTCGGCGATCCCCTGCAGCATCCGTGCCAGCCTGCCCTGCCGGCTGCCGTTGCGCCATGCTTGAGCGACCGCGGCGCTGCTGGTCCTGACCTCCATGCCCTTGAGCTGAGCATCGCGCACGAAGGCCATGACCGTGCGGTCGTCCCGATCGATGGCTATCAGTGCGCCGGTATCGAGGACCAGGGCCATCAGGCGCTGCTGGACGGGCTGCCGGCGACCACTACGTTGTTCTCGCGTGCCGCCGCAACGAGCCGCGTCATCTCCTCGGAACGCATCGGGCCGTCCTCCGACTCGGCGGCGTCCAGGGCGAGGCCCAGCCGGCGATTACGGACACGGTCTGAAGCGGCCTCGGCGAGCCAGGCCGACACGCTCACCCCCTCGATGGCGGCAGTCTCGCGGATGAGGTCGGTCAGTTCCGCTTCGAAGGACACGCTCAGCTTCTTCACGGTCATGACACGATACGACCGCGAGATACCGATGGTAGTAGCTGGGCGAGGATCAACCGCCGCCGCGAGACGAGCACGGCGAGGACGAAGCATGCGGTGCACACCAGACCCATCGCTCCGGCGATCGAGCTGTCCGTCGCCAGGGCCAGCCGGTGCCCGCCGACGGCGCCGATCCAGCCCACACCGACGGACCCCGCCACCAGGACCGGTAGCCGATTGGTCAGCAGGTATGCCGTCGCGGCCGGAACGATCAGCATGGTCACCACGAGGATGGCGCCGACTGCCTCGAAGGCCGAGACCGCGGTCACCGCGACGGCGATCACCAGCAGCCGGTTCAGCAGTTGGGGGCGCAACCGGACGGTCGAGGAGAACTCCGGGTCGAAGGTGGTGGCCGTCAGCTCCTTCCACAGCAGCGCCAGCAGCGCGAGATCGACGAGCACGACGACTGCCAGCACCACGGCGGCTCGCGCGAGGTCCACCCCGCCGACGCTGATGGTGTCGAAGGGGACCAGCGCGATCTCGCCGTAGATCGTGGAGTCCAGGTCGAGGTGAATGCCGTCGGCGTAGCGGGTGATGCCCAGGACGCCGAGTGAGAAGAGAGCCGGGAAGACGAGCGCGATGGCCGCGTCCGAGGCGACCAGACCGGTCGCGCGCAGCGCATCGATCGCCACGACGCACAGCACGGCGAACGCTGCGGCGCCGAGCACCACCGGCAGCGGGGCGCGGGTGTGCGCGACCAGCCACACCGAGACGATGCCGGGCAGCACGGCGTGGCTGACGGCGTCGGACAGCAACGCCATCCGTCGCAGCACCAGGAACGGTCCCAGCAGCCCGCACGCGGTCGCGGTCAGCCCGGCGACGATGACGATGACGAGGTTGTCGGTCATCGCGTCCCACCGGCCGTGGCGGCCAGCCGCCGCAGTTGGTCCAGCGCTTGCGGCCCCAGGCTGCCGGCCAGGTCGTGCGGGTCCGGTTCACGGGCATCCGGCAGGTCGAGCCGCCAGCCGTGCGCCAGCCATGCCGACCACAGCGAAC
>Ga0163149_10006218_pt1 | contig 12335 bp, 9 predicted proteins | sample OliLakLV19MP5G1_FD_148604 | JGI IMG/M metagenome (GOLD analysis project Ga0163149, IMG submission 148604) | Freshwater microbial mat bacterial communities from Lake Vanda, McMurdo Dry Valleys, Antarctica - Oligotrophic Lake LV.19.MP5.G1 | ecosystem: Environmental > Aquatic > Freshwater > Lake >...
GCCCGCGAGGCTGAAGGCATTGCCGCCATCGCGCTATGAAAAGCCCCTCGCTGGGCTTGAGGCAAAAAAGATATTTTCTATCTATCTAACCTGAGACTGATTGGCACTCGGGCAGACCGGGCTTGTCCAACAAAGGGTTCAGATCGCGGCTGCGCGCGATCTAACCTTATTCGTAATAGCTCTCTACCGGCGTGTAGGCCTTGAGCACATCAAGAATGAAGCCCTCCTCGACCGCCTGCTTCATGCTGTAGGTGTGGAAGGGTCGATGCTTGACCTTCGGAACGCGTCAATACCATTGAATTCTATCCTCCCGCGAGATCGTACCTCTTGACGTTTGGGTGCTTGGGTTCCCACTTCTCTGCAGATCTTGACTGTCCAGTGTCTAGTCCAGTGTCTACACGCAGGCTCACCACATCCTACTCGGGCTGCTCGCCCAGCCAGGACGCTGAGCGAAAACCACCGATTCAAACGCAACGAGGCCCGCGGATGCGGGCCTCCATGGATTTTGAACGGTCGAATCCACCCGTTACGCGTTGGGCATCGCTGTGCTCCTCAAGCATGCCGCGCAGCGGTTCGCGAACAGCGAAGCCAGCTGACCAGCCCGCAGATCAAAGCTCAGAAACGGCAACGCCCAGCGCAAGGCCGGGCGTCGGGAGCAGCAAAAACAGACTGTCCTGTGTTGTTGCAGTCCTGTGTTGTTGCCCGCACCGGCAAGCGCGGGCTAGTGTCGAAGCTGCAGCGGCAGCTGCGCGGACGCGATCGACACGCTGCTCGCTCAGTCAGGGCGCTGGGGGGTTACTGGCTCAAATGCAGCGAGGCCGCGAATGCGGGCCTCTCAGTTTCCGCGTGTCAAAAAAATTGCCTTTGGCTTTTGTCACGATGAAGTCAAGACGCATTATTAGCTCAAATCAAGCTCTTCGTCTTTCCACACATCTTCGATACCGTTTGCAATCAGAAAGCGCCAGCCCTCAGCCAGTCCAAGAAATGGAAGCACAGATTTAAGCCTATCTATCAAATGCCAACCGTGTATTGGAATAAAAAAGTTTGGGTCGTTTGACCATTCCCCAGACCAAATATACCATCCACTAGTTCCGTTTTCTTCCTTGACTCGCAATCCATTTATCGGCTCGTCGGCACGATCAATATTGTGAGATATCCCGACCTTTAGATTTAGATCGCATCGCTGAAAAGGCGCCTCGTATTTTGCGCACGTTGCACACTGGGCTGCTTCTAGAGAATCCGGATTCATAAATCATTCTCTTTAATGATCTTTTTCGACAACGCACCGAGTTGGCCGCCCTGAATACTCGAACAAGCCGGACAATGCGGTTGTACCGCGTCAATGCTCGATTGCTTCGCAACATCGATTTTTCCCGTCGTATAATGTTCCACAACAAGGGGAACCTTGTGATCGGCAACCTGTCTTTCGGTCACCGCACCACAGTCTACGCAGGGTTTTCCCTGAACGGCGGCCTTTTGATCAGCAGTAGGTCCTGCCCCCCTCGGACGGACATATTTTTCAGTTACAGAAGTGGTGAAATTTGAGTCAGGAACACCAGATTTCCTCGCTGCTTCTGTAGCTTGCTTTGCCGAGTGCTTTAGAACCTGTTTGGCCCCCGCCTTTATCAACCCCTTAGTACTCGCCGGAACACCAGTGTAGTGCTCGAAGACCTCACCGCCTATTTCCTTCGCAACAGTGATTAGGATTGGAACAAGGAGGACTGGCAACCGTCCATCCGGGTCCACGTATTTATATGGGTTGTTGTTGGCATACCAATACCGATTAAAATTCCCTCCCGTTGAGGTATCCACCCCCACCGGATCCGGGCTCATGAACCGTCCCACTGGGCCGCCATAGTAGCGCGCTTTCATGTAGGTCAGGCCGGTGGCGTCTTCGAAATGGCCGGTGTAGCCGGGGCCGCGGGTGGCGGTTTCGCCCCAGGTTTCGCCGAAGGGGGCGTAGCTGGTGCGCTCGCTGATGTTGCCGCTTTGATCTGCGGTGGCGATATTGCTGCCGAGGTGATCGCTGAGGTAATAGGTGGTCACCACCGACTTTGCGGCTTTGTCCAGGAAGGACTTGATCGCGCTCATCGCCGTGCTGCCCAGCAGCGCCTCGAAGCCGCTGCTGAAGATCAGATCGATGCGCTGGGCGATGCCGCTGCGGGCGATCAGTTGGCTGCCGAGGTAGTAGTAGGTTTGCGTTTGCGTGCCGTACTCGGCGCGCAACAGCCCGTCTTTGGTGTAGACCGGGTAGCGGGTCTGGCCGCTGGCGCTGATCTGGATGCGATGGCCATGGGCGTCGTAAAGATAATCCTCCACGCCTATCGGGCCGTTCACGCGGGTGACGGTGTCGGCCAGATCGAAGCTGAGGGTGGTCGGTCCGTCATTGCTCATGTTGCCGCGCGCATCGTAGGCGTAGCTTGCGATCGGCGAGTTGTTCTGGTCGGTCAGTGAGGTCAGGCGACCACTTCCGTCCGCGTATTGATAGCGCCGATCGCGGTTTCCAAGCACGTGCTTGCGCAGATTGTCGAAGACGTCGTAGGTGAAGCTCGCACTGCCGTAGCTTTGGCTGGCAGTGGCGCTGGTTAGCCGGTCGAGACCGTCGTAGAGGAAGCTCTGCGTGTCGGTGCCGCCCGGGCGCAGATCGTCCAGGCGCTCGACGTTGCCGTTGCTGTCGTAGGTGTATTGCAGGCTGACCTGCGCCTGACCCGCCATTTCGTACTTGAGCACGCGCGGATACAGACGCTCGTTCTGCGTGCGCGTGTGGCTAAGGCCATTGCCGAAGGTGGCGTTCGCCAGCGCGCCATTGGCGTGATAGCCAATGCTGTTCGCATAGACGCCGATTTGCGTGCTCTGGCCGAAGGCATTCGGTGCGAAGTTGATGGTTTCCCCACCCGGATAGCTGATGCTGCTCGGGTTGCCGAGGCTGTCGTAGCCATGCGTGAAGACGCGCGTCTGGCCGGCGAAGCTCAGGGACTCGGTCTCCAGCAGGCCGAGCGTGTTGTAGCCGTAGGTCCAGGTGCTGTTGTTGCGGCTGGCGGTCCACAGGCTGCCCTCGGGCTTGTAGGTGAAACTGCTGCTCGCGGTCGCGCCCGGATAGTTGATCCCCAACACGCGATTGCGGCCGTCGTAGTTGCGCGTAATGTGCTCATTCCTAGGCACCTGCGCGCGGCTGTTGTTGCAGTCGCCGACCTGATTGCGACCGTGCGCGGACCAGGCGATGTTGTCGGCGGCGTCGTAATTAAACACGCTAACACCGGTCTCCGGCTCGTAGCGCGTGCACAAGCGCTGCTGCGCATCGTAGGCGTAGAAGCGGTTCACCGTGGTCTGCACGCCGTCGACGCTCGCCGTGCGCCAGATGCGTTCGGGCTTGCCATAGAAATCACGCTGGATCTGGGTGGTCTGACTTTCTGGCGCTTCAATCAGGGTCGGGGCGTCTTCGCTGGGTTCGGCAAAGGCCTGAAAGCTGATCGTGGTGGATTGATTGCGCGGATTGGTGATGCGCTTCTTGAACCCCGGCATGTACTGGATTGAGGTCACCGAGACTTGGCTGCCGAGCTCGTTATCAGTTGCTTCCGAAAGCAACCGGCCGAGCCCGTCGAAGCTGCGGCGCACACCCTTGGTGGCCTGACCGATCGTGGTTGCGGCGCTCGATGGATAGGCGCTGAAGCTCTCCCGGTTCATGCTGTCGTAGCCGCTCACGGACACTCGCCGGGACGTGCCACCCGCCTGGTATTCGTGGGCCAGCACCGGCCGCCAGAGTGCGTCCAGATAGGTGTCTTGGCGATAGCTGCCACGCACGATCGACTGGCGCCAGTGGCCCGATACCAACCCAAACGCGCCAGTGACCGTGCCGAAGGAAATCGTGGTTTGCGCCAACGGCGCTGGCGGCGTGATCGTTCGCAGGCGTCCGACGGCATCGTAGAGATAGCCGGTGGTGCGCGGGGGCTGGGCCGCGTCGGTGGTGGAGTCGATCCAGCCATTCGCATTGACGACGGCCGTTTCCTGGCTGCCATCGTGGTAGGTGATCGTCTGCGGCAGGCCGCGATTCCAGTTGGACAACTGCGTCACCTGATTCTTGCCATCGGTGACGCTGGCGACGCTGCCGTCCGGATGGTAGGTCAGTGATTGCTTGCGCTGTCCGTAAAGGTCGAGATATTGCAGCTGACCCTGAGAGGAATCGTAGTGCGCGCGCGCTATCTCGGTCAACGCGCCGCTGGCGCCGCCGACTTTGGTGGAAAGCAACTGCCCGAGTACCCATGCGCTGGTCAGATCAAAGTATTCGTACGCCTCGCGCTTGGTGAAGCCAAGGCCACTCGAAAGAGTCACATTCTTCGGGCGCGCAAACACGTCCATGCACGGGAACAGACCGCAGGTATCGACCGTCCAATTGAAGTTGACGCCATCGCGGGCGGTGACTGTAGCGATCTTCGGGCGATGGTATTGCGAGTCGAAGCCGTCGACATTGATGCGCAGGCTGGAGCCGTAGATCGCCGGATAGTGCGCATCGACGCGGGTCAGATCGTAGCTGTTGGCGACTGAGTCCAAGAGCGGGCCGAGCGTTTGACCCGTGCTTGGCCCGCGGCGCTCGACGCGCAGCAGTTTGCCCTCGTTGTACTGCCAGCTGTTGCCGAAGACATACACTTCTTCGTTGCCGTCCGGCCGGGCAATGATCGTTTGGGTCTCGCCTGCACAACCACTATCCGCGCAAAACGGTTGATAGCAACGGGGGCCGAAGCAAACCGGGAAACTCGGGGTCGTGGCCGGATAGAGCGGCGCGCTGGTGGTAGCGGTATAAAGATAGAACGTAGGCTCGCTGCCGACATAACGATAGCCCCAGGTCTGACTGTGGTTAGCCGCGGTGCCGGACGGACCGGAGATGACCTTTTCCTGCAGCGTCCAACTGATCGAGGTACCGACGAACAGATTGTTGTCATCAACCGGATTGTTGTTTTGGCCATTCATGTTGCCGGCAACGTCGGTGACGTTGCTGCAGCTCAAGGTAACGTTGGTGCGCCCGTGTTCGGCCATCGCCAGAGTGAAGCGCGCACTGGCGCCAGAGGGGTGGATGACTTTGCCGGTTGGCCTAGCATCGTAGAAACCAATCGGCGTTGCCGGCGTCATGCAATCCCGCATTGCGCCTTCTCCGGCGCTGGCATAGCGGATTGGCGCAAACGACAGATTGGCAAACTGGATCTGCCAGGAGGTGGTATCCGGCAAGGTGACCCGGTTCAAGGTCGGTTGCTGGGTCTGGCTGCCATCTTGGCCGTAAGTGTAAATCCAGGTGCGGCTCAGCCCCGCGCCATTGTTGCTGGCGGTGACAGTGTGGATTCTACTGGTTGAAGGATGGTAGGTGATGTCGATCTGGCGGCCGTCGTTGGCCTTGATTTGGGTCAGTTTGCCCGCCTGATTCCAGTTATTGGTATAGGTGTATTTCACCCAGTTGCCGAAGCGGTCTTCGACACGCGTGGCATATAGGGAATTTTCCCGAATTGGCAGGGTAAGTGTTCCCGTGAAGCTGAAAGGATTGGTCGGCGAGTAAATGGCGGCAACCAAGCCCGGCGAACCCGCGCGCTGTGCCATGTGGGTGAAGGAATATTTGGTGCCATCGGACGTAATCGCGACAAAACCCTCGCCCGAACCGCCAGGCGCACCATTTTTTGCCGGATTGGTCAACGTGGTGTCACACGACAGATGTAACTGCCCATCGGTCGTCCATTTGTAGCTCGCGCCCGGATGCGCAAGCCCGGCAAACGGTTTGGTCACTAGCAACTCACCGCCGCCAACACCGGGTATCTGCAGCTGAACGCCTTGCCAGAAACTGCTGATCGGAAAGGCCTCAGCTTGGCCCGGCGGCGAATCAGTGACTTTCGGAACCCACCTATTGGAGCAGCGTTTCTGCGGGTGTAGGCCGGTCGTCTCGGCAGGCGTGAGCCAATCAGGCGCAAATTGACCAGTGATGCGTGGCACCTCCACCGACCAATCGGCCAGCATATGACTCGGCGTTTCTTGATGAGAATTGACAACGGTATAGGTACGGGTAAAGCGCACCGGTAGGCTGCTGTTTCCGGGAAGGTCGACGTCAGTGACGCTGAAGGACAGCGCGCCATCCTGCAGATTGACGCTGTCGCCAAAGGCATCGGAACCGAGCGCCTGTACAGATTTTGCAGAATCGACGCGCTTGCCATAAGCCTCCCACTCATACACGCCCTGAGCGTGAGCCGCACCAAAAAGGGCCACGCTGAACAGAGCGACCAAGCCGCGCAAAAGCGAACGGCTGCAGGAATTCATTGACGGGTTCAATTGAGCGATCATTGGATCACCTCAATTGCGATGACGTTGGAGGCCGCTTGGCTGCCTTCAATCGCGCTAGACACCGACGGATTTCCAGGCGCGGGCAGTGGGCTTTGATAGTTCACTTGCACCCAATAGGTACCGGTTCCGGCAAAGAGCGCCGACGCACGCTCGCGTCGACTGACCGCCAAGCTCGCGCCCGGCGGCAGAATCACGCGGGGTGACCCTGTTTGAGCTGCAGCCAGTGACAGCGTCCCGGGCCGATGGGCCAAGGTGCGCTGCTCGTTGCGACCATTTACAATGACTACGGAAAGTCCCCCGGATTCACTGAAACCCGGCGCGCCACGCAAGACAACGCTCTGCTGGGGATTCTTGTTGCGAATAATGACCGTCATCGAAACGGGATCACCGAGACGCACGGTGGTCTGCAGTATCCGGAGTTGCACCTCCAAGTGCGTTGACGATGTCTGCGCCATCGACAGGCCTGAGAAAAACAGCGCCAAGAACAGGGTGAAAATTCGACTCATGAGCGTTCCAGATAATCCAAGGTGATGAACAGCAGTTCCGATTGACTTCGAGCGATTTGAATTCGGCCCAGGCAAGCGGATCTGTTTCGGCAGTAGACAAGGGCTGAGGAGCCAAGCAGGGTTACATCGCATTGCAGCCAAGCCCCGCAACAATGGGGCCCTGCAATAAGGCCAGATCGGTCACATTGACTACACCGTCTTCGTTGAAATCGGGTTGTCCTGGGGAAATCGGTGCGCCGCCTCCCACGATTTCGCCCTGAATCATCGCCAGATCTGTAACGTTCAGGACTTGGTCGTCATTGGCGTCTCCACGACACCGACGCACCGGCGCGGTATAGCGGCGCGCCTCAAACTCATCAAACGCCACCGCGCCCGCGCCAGTGCCGCTGATCAAGCCCAAACGCGCCTCTTCAATACGATCGGCTTGGTTGTTCAAACCGGTGATGGCCGGGGTCAACAGCGGCGTCACGTTGCCATTGCCAGTGACAGTGATGGCCAAACTGCCGTTACCAGCACCTGTGGTCCAGTTCAATCGCACCATGTACCAGCGGTTGTCAGCCACTATCACGCTGCGCGTCGTCGCGCCTCCATTGGCGCTGAAGTACAGGCTATTTCCGTCGTGCTGCACACGCAGCAAAGTCGTGCCGGAGGCGCTGCGTGCCTGGAAGATGTCCGCAGTGCCGCCGCTGCGATCGCCCGTGTAGTAGTAAAAACGTGGGTTGTAACTGTCTTCCACAGACGGCGAGGCATCCACCAAATAGTCACCGATAGCAACTGCTCGGATGCCGCAACGACCGCGATAGCGAGGAATCGCAGGTGAATCACTTGGTCCGCCAGCAATTGGCGTACCGACGACTGTAGTCCAATCTGCAAAACTACAGGTAGACGCCACGGGCGCCGCACTGATGATCACCGCGGGCGACACCGCCAAGTTAGTACCACTGGGACTATCGGTCTGATTCAGCTCATAGCGATAGCTGCCAGCGGCGGTGATGTTGTCGGTGTAGCTGGAGTTGGCACTGTCGACCGGCAATCTGAACGTGCCGCCTGGACCGTCCAGCCGGCGACGGTAGACCCGTGCAGTGCTGTTGACGTTGGTCGACCAAGTCGCCAGCACATTGCAGGGTGCGCTGCCCAGCGTGCATGAGGTGCGGTCCACCGAGACTTGACTGCTGAGCGGCAGCTGACCGGAAATCACTACTTCGGCGCTGGTTGCCAAAAACTGCAGATTGGAGCTACCGGGCTTGGCCAGTACATAGCGGTATCGGCCGCTGGCACTGAACGACTGGGTGCTGGTACCAACGGCTAGCTGCGGTTCCAGCGGTGTCCAGACTTGGCTCGCCAGATCGACACGATAGGCCCGCGCGTCCGCACTACTGCTGGTCCAACTGATCAAGATCTGGCAGGCGCTGCCGCTGATCGTGCACAACTGGCGATTGGCAACAATTTCGTCGGTGCGGGCAATCTTGGCGATCGACACCGGGGTCGGTGGATTGCCAAAACGATACCAAGACAAAGAAACACTTCCGGGTGAATAGTTGATCGCTACCTTGGCACTGCCCGTTGCACCGTCGCCATTAAACATACGCGACACGGTTCCAGCAGCCATTAGGCTTCGGCAGCCGTTCCCCGTGCAATTGGACGTAGGCACACCGCCCGGAAACGCCGAACGGAGGTAATACATCGGGATATCGGTCCATCCGGCCACCGGGTTGACCGTCGTGCCGATCACCCAACGCGGCTGACCGGTCGCGTCATAGGCGTTGAGAATCATTGCGTCAACTAACGAAGTATCGGTGCCAGATGCCAGATAGACCGAATAACCATACCCGTCCAGCGTTGGCTCGTACCAGGAGCCCGTATAAGCTTGATTGACCTCCGGCGAGCGCCCAGCAGCTTGCCTTGAGAATTCTGAAATGCACTCGTCGTAGAACGCTCCAGGCGCTTCCGACCATTTCCAGCGCAACGAAGCTCGCGTCGCGTCATCGTGGACAAAGGTGAATGACACTTCGCCCACTACTGTCGATGTCGCGCTTGATCCGTTCCAGGTAAACCGCAACAACGGTCCCCAGGCGCGCTTCACGGTTTGCCCCGGCTCTAGAGCTGACTCAATCTGCAGGGACGACGCCACCAGCCACACCGGCTCAGAATCGCTTCCGAAAGTTGACCAAGTTGCTGAAACTTGACCGTTTGGATTGGTCGCTGTTGGCTCGGTAAACACCAGATCCCAACCGGTTGAATCGCGCTGCGAGTTCCACCAGCGACCACTAATGCCGGGCGTTGTGCCCGGCGTCACGGGTACCGACGAGTTGCGACAATTGGATGCGAGCTGAAAGCCAATGTTGCCGCCCAGCGGCGGCGTGCCGTTACCCACCACGATCGGCGCGGTTTCAAAGTACACCAAAGGAGAGAAGGGGTCCCGTATCTGGAACACCCAAGTCCCGTTTGTTAGGTTGACGTTGGCGCTACCCGTCAGTGAATGGCCGAGCCCTGTCATCGCAGGCGGACTGACATCAGTCCGTACTTGTACAATCGAGACGACCGGTTCGGACGTGGACCACGTCACCAGCTTTGTGCAGCTGGTCACCCCCGCACTCAACGCGCAATTTCCCGGTGGACTGACGGTGATACTAAAGCTCGATAGCGCGGTTTGCGCACCTGCGAGCGGTTGCACGGTGCCGGATCGATTCTGTTGAACCGTCTGCGCAACCTCCGCGGAAACCATCTGCAGCGAAAGGGTGGCTTGAGGTGCGGATGCCAGCGTTGCTGTGGATAACTGTCCCGCCCGCCGCGGCGCCGAGATGCAACCGGTATGCGCACAATTGGCGCGCGGAACGCCACCCGGAAAGTTCGAGTAGTAATAGTCCAGGGGCACCGGACTGGATTCAGCAGATTGACTCAGCACGCCCGCAGTCCACACGGGCGCGCCTATGGAGTCGAAGCCCAGAACCACAAAACGATGACCAGCCCAGCTTGGCTCTGCCAGTGCGGTTCGCAAGAACTCGAAGGCTCCGGATGCAGGATCAAACCAGCGCTGCGGACGCCATTGACTTGCGCGCGCCTCGCCAAAGACATCCAGCAGACACTCGTCTGCCGGTGGAACGCGGGTGCCGTTTAACCACCAGCGGACTACAAACTTACCCGGCTGGTCCTGCAAAAAGCGGATTGCCACCGCACCCACATCTTCCGCCGGGACGCGTCGTGCCGTCTGAGGGTTCATTCCAACCCGCTGAATTGCAGCACGCCAGGTCAAGGTTGACGGGTCCACCTGCGCGATCGATGAACGGTACCAGACCGGCCTACGGGCGGAATCATAGGTGTACCAAGTCAGTGACATCGCGCCGGACGTCTCGTCCCGATGCAAATCCCAGCCACTGCCGTAGCGCTCCGGATTGCGCCAAGCCCCCGGCAGCGCATCGCGGATGCCGCTGACCACAGCCGGCGTCGTGCCGGAACACACGGTTGGACTCGGCGTTCCGATAGTGAGCGGAGTGACCTGATCAACCAGAGTTGGTGGCCGCTCTACGCCCCATACCAGCACTGGCGAAAACAGCGCGCACAGACGAAATGCGACGAATAGGCGAAACAAGTGAGTTCGTAACATGGGGCTGCAACGGAGGCGGCTGAATAACAGCGTCTCGTTACTTTTGCAACCTAATGTACATGTGAATCTGGATCAAGAGCCCGCTATCGACGCACCCAGTCTTCAAGAATAGTGGAGCAATAATCGCCGAACACCGTTCATCATCTCCGATTAAACGCCTTGCGAAGAGCTGCACGGCACCCTGCTTGATTTCCGCACAGCGACCGGCGTAATGCAATTTTTCACCCGTCAACGACTCCTTTTCCGCCAAATGCATCATCGGCATAACGCTTTGCCGTCGTCCGCCACGGCAGCACAGCAGACATGGACACCCATTTTTTGATGCTCGGCACCTAACTGCCCACTGCCAACAACAGCGCGGATTTAATGAGCCCGAGGGTGTCACTGGAGTTGACCGCTTGGTCACGGGGCACCCTGAGCACAGGCTAAAACGCTCGGACATCGGGATCAGATGACATGGGTTCTCAACGGATGAGTGCGAATGATCGAGAACCTGTTGGCGCCGCTGGGGTGGCAAGAAAAAACGTCTGGCATTGCCCTGACCGCCGGTTTCTTGCCGGCTCTCGGAGCCCGACTCGCCGACAAACAATGACTTGTGCAGTCAGTTGCGTGCCAGTCGCCGCGCAACGCCGATCCCACGCAGCCAATGCTGACCTATCTCGGCGGCTTTCTCGACCAGAACCTCCACCGCACCCATCGCCCGGCTGAAATCCGATTTCACCGCCAGCACTTGGCGCGTCCAGGTCTCGGACTGATAACCAAGGCGTCCCAAAATCGCCGGTGGCGAACCGCGGATCGCACCGCGCTTGTCCGCCCGAAGCTCGCGGCCGGTGAAATCAACCAGACTCACGGCACAACACGGGACAGTCAAGAACTGCAAAGTACCCGCGAACGCATCCCAACGTAAAAGTCAGCGCGTGTGCCGCTGCCGTGATGGAAGCTCGATGCCGTTAGACTGGCGGACCAAACGGCCCGTTGGGCCTTCGCGGCTCGGCGACGTGCCAAGCAAACCGCGGCTGACTACTGATCCGCCCTGCGCTGGCCTGAAACGTGGGAACGCGCTGCGCTCAGTGCGCGGCTTCAAGTCGACGTGCGCAGTTGATGCCGCGCAGCCAAACTTGCCCGATTTCACGGGCCTTCTCGATCAGGATGTCGGCCGCGCCGATGGCCCTGAAGTACCCAGAGCCCAGGGCCAGAACCTGTCGCTGCCAGCGCTCAGCGCTGTGACCCAGGCGCGCAAGCGCGGCGGGCGGTGGCCCAGTGATGGCGCCGCGCTTGCCGGGTTGGCGCCGCCGCCCAGTGTGGTCGACCAGATCGAGGTAGTCGCGCTGGCTCATCGCCAGAACGCAAAGGCCCGGCACACCCAACACCGGCGCCAGCGGCTGATCGGCGCGGGTCTGGTCCTTTTCGATCGTATCGAGGCGCGCGCGGGCCGAGGTGTACAGCCAATCCTCAAGCCTGTCGCAGATCTGGGCGCGGATCGGGTTCAGGTCGACATAGGTCATCGCCGACAGCACGGCGGTCTGGTCAAGCAGTATCTGGCACTTGCACCTAGAAACCTCAGGTGACCGCTTCTCGATGTGCATAGCACCATGATTCTGTTGGCTTTTCAGCAATTTCGCTCGTTCACCCATTGGGTGAGTACGCTACGGGGCAGATTGCACGGTTGTGGCTGCACATGGCTGCGTTGCAACTCGTTGGAATGGAACAACCATTCCCCCGGTCTGGCGGCGTAGCCGCCAGCCGTTCAAGCCGGCGCGCGGCATGCCGCGCAAGCTTGCCGGCTTTCACCCTCATTGCGCTTATGCCCTGTTCCGGCCTGCAAGCAAAGCTTGCATGCGTTCAAGCCGGCGCGCGGCATGCCGCGCAAGCTTGCCGGCTTTCACCCCACAACCGCACACTCTACCCCG
>Ga0163149_10006219_pt1 | contig 12333 bp, 10 predicted proteins | sample OliLakLV19MP5G1_FD_148604 | JGI IMG/M metagenome (GOLD analysis project Ga0163149, IMG submission 148604) | Freshwater microbial mat bacterial communities from Lake Vanda, McMurdo Dry Valleys, Antarctica - Oligotrophic Lake LV.19.MP5.G1 | ecosystem: Environmental > Aquatic > Freshwater > Lake >...
ATCGAGCAGACCATCCGCCAGAAATTGCCCGAGGGGTTCCAGCGGAGTGAGTTCCTTGTCGAAAAAGGGATGATCGATTTCATCGTCGATCGGCGCGAGATGAAGGCATCCATTGCGCACAGCCTTCGCCTGCTGATGGGCCTGCCGCCCACCAGACGCGTCGAGGCCCCTCGCGCCGACGCCTGAGCCCGTGCACGCGCGATCCTGGCTGTCCTCGCTCGAGACGATCGGCATCAAGCTCGGCCTCTCGCAGATCACGCGCCTGCTCGACGAACTGGACCATCCGGAGCGTGCCTATCGATCGGTGACAGTCGCTGGCACCAACGGCAAGGGCTCCGTCACCGCGATGATCGAACGGGGCCTCCGCGCGGCGGGTCAGCGCACGGGCCGGTACACCTCGCCCCATTTGGTCGGGATCGAAGAACGTATCGTGATCGATGGCGTGCCGATCGCCGCCGGGACGTTTGACGCGCTCGCCGCCAGGGTGCAGGACGCAGCGGCGGCGCTCGACGCGCCCCCGAGTTTTTTTGAGGCCACCACGGCGCTGGCATTGCTGGCGTTTTGCGATGCCGGCGTCACCATTGCAGTGCTTGAGGTCGGACTGGGTGGACGCCTCGATGCCACCAACGTGGTCGACTCGTCGGTGGTCGCCATCACGTCCATCGCGCTCGACCATCAGGAATACCTCGGGGACACCCTCGTCAAGATCGCGCGGGAAAAAGCCGGCATCATCAAACCCGGCGCCACCGTCATCGTGGGCACCAATCCTCCGGAGGTGCTCGAGGTGATCGGTGAGGTGGCGGCGCAGATGGAGGCCATGGTGATTCATGCCCTGGTCGGTGTGCGCGTCAACGCCAGCGCGTCGGCGCAGGACACGACGCTGCAGGTGACGACGGCTCGGGCCGAGTATGGGGAGTGCACCCTTCGCCTTCCGGGCCGCCATCAGGTCGTCAATGCCATGATTGCCGTGCGGGTCCTGGAGTCGTTGCCGGATGTGCCGCCGGAGGCCATCCGCACGGCGCTCTCCGACGTGGAGTGGCCGGCGCGTCTCGAGTGGCTGACGTGGAACGGACACGACATTCTGCTCGACGGCGCCCACAACCCGGCCGGCGCACAGGCCCTGGCGTCCTTCCTTGAAGAAATGGTGCCGCAACCCGTGCCCATCGTGATCGGCGTGATGCGGGACAAGGCCGCGCAGGACATCGTGCGCGCGCTGGCCCCCCGCGCCTCGCTGTTTGTCGCCACCGCCGCGCCGTCTCCACGCGCCATGGCACCGGCGCAGCTCGGCGCGTTGTGCCGCGCCACTGGTGTCACGACCGTGGAGGTCGATGACCCCGGTGAAGGCGTGGCCATGGCCGCGAGGCACGGTACGCCTGTGGTGGTCGCCGGATCGCTCTACCTGGCGGGGCACGTGCGCAGCGCGTTGCTCACCGGGGCGTGATACGTTTTTCAGAATGATGCGCGTGGTGATCTTCCTCTTCGTGGCGCTCCTGTGGTCGACCACCGCGTCGGCCCAGTCGATTACCATCGCTGGTTGTGTGGTGGATTATCACGACATTCTGGAAATCCTCAAACCGGACGTCCTGAATCCTGCGGCAAAGGCCCAGGACAAGCTCATCGGCTACCGCCGGAAGGACGGCCTGCCCGTTGAGGTTCGCTGCCCCGACGTCCAGTTGATGGCACAGGAGATTGACTGGGACCAGGTGGCCCAGGTGCTCACCCTTCGAGGACAGGTGGTGTTTCAGCAGGGCGGCACGCGCATCGCGGCTGTGCGCGGCGAGTTTAATCGCACGACACAACTGGGCCGATTTGACACCGCCTCTGGCACGTTGCAACTCACCGACAAGGCCACCGACCGGACGTTGTTTGGCGCGCTCGAACCAGAGGCGTATTTCACCGCCACGCTCATCGAAAAAGTTGGTGACAAGACGTATCGACTGACGGATGCCACCTTCACCACCTGCGTGCAGCCGAGTCGCCGGTGGCAGATGATGATGTCCCGGCTGACGTTCACCGTCGACCGCTATGCCACGATGCGCAACGCGCGGCTGCTGGTGAAGGATGTCTCGGTACTGTATCTGCCGTTTTTTTATTACCCGATTCAGGAGGACAACCGCGCCACGGGCTTCCTGATGCCCGGCTATGGGTCGTCGACGTATCGGGGGTTCACGCTGAGCAACGCCTTTTTCTGGGCGATGAAGCGCAATATGGACGCCACGTTTTACCACGACTGGTTTGCCAAGAGCGGCCAGGGTTTCGGTACTGATTTCCGCTACGTCGGCGTGGGTGGAGCCGCCGACGTGCAGTTCCACATGATCAACGAGAAGTCGGTGTTGGCCGACGACGGTACGCAGTCTGCGCCAGCCAAACGGTCGTACCGGTTCCAGGGCAACCTGAACCAGAGTCTGCCGGGCCGCATTCGGGTGCAGGGCCGCGCCAATTTTTTCACCGACGTCACCACGCAGCAGTTGTATCAGTCCGACATCAACGCGTTTACACAGCGCACGAGCTCTTTCGGGTTGAATGCCACCGGCGCATGGGGCCGCATCAGCGCGTCGGCGCAGGCCGACCGCAACGACGTCTACTACGGCACGACAGCGTCCAGTTACCGGACGTTTCCCCGCGTCAACGTCACGGTCTCTGACGCGCCGATTGGCCCAACAAAGATCTACGCCGGCGGTAGTTTCGAAACGGTGAGCCTGGCCCGGCTGGCCGACGTCGACGCCCCCGAAACTCAGGAGTCGATGTTCCGCACCGACGGTCGCGTGTCCCTGCGGAGCAGCATCGCCCTGGGTTCGGCCTTAACTCTCCGGCCGTCCTTCACGGCACGGCGCACCGACTGGAATGCCCGCCAAGATCCGGATACGCGGGCACGCATCGAGGCACCCATCTCCCGCCAGCTGTTCGAAGCCCAGGTGGCCCTGTCCGGCCCGGTCTTCAGTCGGATCTACAATATGGAGGGCAACGCGTGGGTCGAACGAGTCAAACACCTCATCGAACCCTCCATCACCGTGAGGCGTGTCTCGGCCTTCGAGGCCTTTGACGAGGTCATCCCTCTGGACCCGGGCGTCGACAACATCGTGGGAGGCGTCACCCAGATCTCGTACGGGGTGCGCAACACCATTCTGGCGCGCGTGCGGCAGAGAGAGGGTGAGTCTGAGGTGCGCCCCCTGGCGACCCTTGACGTTCGGCAGTCCTACTACTCGGACGAAAGTGCCGCGCAGTACGACGGATTGAGCAACACCAGCTTCGGACCGCAATATACCCTCTTGCCGCCACCGGGGAAGTTCACGCCATGGCGTGTGTCGCTCAATCTGACACCGGCCGCCACCGTCGGAGCAGACTTTGGCTTCGAGTACGACACCCAGTTCAAGGCGGTGAGAAGTTACAGCGCCTCCGCCAGAGTCACGCAGCCTGCGGTCGAATTCTCGGGAAGCTGGAACAAGCAGCAGGTCATTCCGGGGCTGCTCAACTATTCAGACCCCCGGTACGCCAACCATTCGCTCACGTTTTCTGGCCGCCTCAAGAAACCCGAGGGCGGGGCATCGATCGCGTACAGCACCGCGGTCGACATCCTGAACAACCGCTTCCTCCAGCACCGCTTCGGCGCGTTTTACAACGCCCAGTGCTGCGGCATCGCAATGGACTACGTCGTAGCCAACTACAGTCATCTGGGATTCCGGAACGACAAGCGGTTCTCCCTGTCGTTCAGCCTGGCGGGCATCGGCACCTTCGTGAATCCTCTCGGGGTCTTCGGCAATAATGGTCGGCAATGATTAAGGTTCTCGTCACCGGCGGCGCCGGCTTTATTGGTTCCAACTTTGTGCGGTGGGCTCACGAGACCCACCCTGAATGGCAGATCACCACCCTCGACAAACTGACGTATGCGGGGCGCCTCGAGAACCTGGCGTCCGTGATGGACAGCCCGCGCCATACCTTCGTCAAGGGTGATATCGCCGACGCGGCGGTCGCGGCGCCGCTCGTGCGCGATTCAGAGATCGTCGTCCACTTCGCGGCCGAGACACACGTGGACCGATCAATCCAGTCGGCGGCCGATTTCATCACCACGGACGTCATCGGGACGTTTGTTCTCTTGGAGGCCGCACGGCAGGCGCCGAACCTGAAACGGTTCGTGCAGATCTCCACCGATGAGGTCTACGGCACGGTGCCGACCGGACACAGCGTCGAAACCGACGAACTCAAGCCGCGGAATCCGTATTCGGCCAGCAAGGCCGGCGCCGATCGGCTCGCCTACAGCTATTGGGCGACCTACAACGTGCCGGTGGTCGTCACGCGTGCGTCGAACAACTACGGCCCCAATCAGTTCCCCGAGAAGGTCATTCCACTCTTCATTACCAACTTGATCAATGGACTCCAGGTCCCGCTGTATGGCGATGGTCTCAACGTGCGCGACTGGCTGCATGTGGACGACCACTGCCGCGGCATTGACGTGGTCATCGAACACGGCGTCAACGGTGAGGTCTACAACATCGGCGGCGGCAACGAGGTGCGCAACGTCGACCTCACCCATCGCATCCTCGAGTTGATGGGACTGCCCCGCACCCTGATCACGCCGGTCGCCGACAGGCCCGGTCACGACCGGCGCTACGCGCTCAACACCACAAAACTCCAAGGCCTGGGCTGGGCACCCACCGTGCCGTTTGAAGACGGCCTGGCCGACACCGTCAGCTGGTACCGCAACAACGAGTCCTGGTGGCGTCCCATCAAGGAACAGGACCCGGCGTTCAAGGCGTACTACGCCCAACAGTACGGCAACCGCCCCCAGGTTTAGTCACGTGACCGAGCGTGGCCCGATCGTCGTCACCGGTGCCAACGGATTTGTCGGTCGGCATCTCATGCACGCGTTGCGGGCACGGGGTGAGCCGCGCCTGATCGCGTGGCATCGGCAGCTGTCTGCGGCCCCACGCTCCTCCAGTGCCCCATCCGTCCGTGTCGTGGACGTGCTCGATCGCGACGCGGTCCGGCGCGCCATCGCCGAAGACCGGCCCGCGCAGATCTATCACCTGGCCGGCGCCCCCCACGTGGGCGATTCCTGGCGCAACTCGCTGCCGACCTTGCAGGTCAACGTGCTGGGCACACATCACCTGCTCGAGGCGGTGCGACTCGAACATCCGGCCTGTCGTGTGCTCGTCGTCACGTCGGCGATGATCTACAAACCCGGGCCCGACGCCCTCGACGAACAGGCGGCACTGGTTCCGTCCAATCCGTACGGCCTCTCCAAACTCGCACAGGATCAGCTCGCACACCTGGCCGCCGCCCAGGATGGGCTGGACGTCGTGGTGGCGAGACCCTTCAACCACGTGGGCCCCGGCCAGAACCCCAGTTTTGCCATTGCCAGTTTTTGTCGACAGATCGCGATGATCGAAGCAGGGCTGATGCCGCCGGACATGCGTGTGGGCAACCTTGATGCACGTCGCGACCTGACCGACGTGCGTGACGTCGTGGCGGCCTACCTGCAGATCATGGACGATGCCCAGAGGGGCGAGGCGTTTAACGTCTGCTCCGGCACGGCCTATCGCATCGGGGACCTGCTCGACACACTCCGAGCGCTGGCGTCTGTTCCGATCACGACGTCCAGCGATCCTGACCGCATGCGGCCCAGCGACATCCCTCTGTTGCTCGGCAGTGCCACACGCCTGACGCACACCCTGGGATGGACTCCGACGATTCCAATCGAGGTCACGCTCGCAGACACGCTGGCCTGGTGGAGGGCTGAGGTCACGCGGTGACGCGATCGGAAGTCCCTCGTCAACTCGTGCACATCGCCGTTGGCGTGATCGCGCTGAGCCTGAAGTTTCTGACGTGGCCCCAAGCGGCGGCGATGGCCGTCGCGGCGGTAATGTTTAATCTCTTCGTACTTCCGCGACTGACACACCAGGTGTTCCGCCCGGGCGATCTGGACAGGCCATGGACCTCGGGGATCGTGATCTACCCGCTGGCGGTGCTCGGACTCATCCTTGTCTTCCGTGAGCGCCTCGATCTCGCGGCCGCGGCCTGGGGCATTCTCGCCGCCGGTGATGGCATGGCGACACTGGTCGGCACCACCGTCCGTTCGCCGCGCCTTCCCTGGAATCCGGACAAATCGGTCGCCGGCCTCGCCGCGTTCATCGGCACTGCATCAGTGGCGTCTGTCGGACTGTTGATCTGGAGCACAGGCGGTTCGCCGGTCACACCCCTGTGGTGGGCCGTGGCGGCGTCTGTTGTGGCCGGACTCGTGGAGACCATTCCCATCCATCTCGACGACAACCTGTCGGTGCCGGTGGCGGCCGCGTTTGTGCTTTGGACCTCGACGTTGATGGATCCGCACGTCTTGGCGTCGAGAGGGCCGGCCATTGCCGGCGAGGCCGCGATGGCCCTCAAAGCCAACGGTGCGATTGCCCTGGCGGGACTACTGGCGCAAACCGTCACGGCCTCCGGCGCACTGGCCGGTCTCGTGATCGGCGTCGTGGTCGTCCTCGGGGGCGGATGGGCGGCGTGGGGATTGCTCCTGGCGACCTTCATCGTGGCGTCGGTGTGCACACGTCTTGGTGCCGCGCGAAAGGTGGCGGCCGGCATAGCCGAAGATCGGGGCGGTCGTCGCGGCCCAGGCAACGCCATCGCCAACACGGGGCTTGCCGCGTGGGCCTGTGCGGTCGCGATTGGGATGCCTGATCCTTCACTCGCGTTGCTGGCCTGTGTCGCCGCCCTCGCCACTGCCGGCAGTGACACCGTCGCGAGTGAAATAGGCAAGGCCTACGGACGGTCGACCTGGATGGTGACATCGCTGCGTCGTGTCGCACCTGGCACAACCGGCGCGGTGTCCATCGAAGGCACGCTGGCGGGCACGATATCAGCCGCCGGCCTGGCCGCGCTGGGTGCGTGGGGCGGACTGGTGCCCTGGATGGCGGTCCCGTTGATCACCGCAGCCGCGACCGTGGCGTCGCTGATCGAGGGCGCACTCGGATCCACGCTCGAAGCCCGGGGTATCCTCAACAACGACACGCTGAATTTTGTGAACTCGGCGATCGGCGCCGCGATCACGGTCGTGGCGTGGTGGTGCATGACATGACAACGATTCGGGTCTACGCGGAACTTGCGCGCCCCTTCACGCTGGTGGCTCCGGCGCTGGGGTTTTTCTCCGGTGCCGTCACCGCCATCGGCGCTGCCCCAGCCGATCCCTGGACCTGGGCTGTGGTGGGCCCGGGACTGATTGGCGCGTTGATGGCGGCCGTCTTTAATGCAGGCAGCAACGCCCTCAACCAGATCTACGACCTCGAGATCGACCGCATCAACAAACCCAAGCGGCCGCTGACGTCCGGCCGTATGACGATCCGGGAGGCCTGGGTCTTCACGATCATCGCCTATGTGCTGACGTTGGTACTCGCCTGGTTCGTGGCACCAGGCGGCCGGCATGAGTGTTTCTGGATTGTCGCGATCGCCGTGGTGGCCACCATCATCTATTCGGTCCCGCCGCTGCGCACCAAACAGCGCGGCATGTGGGCAAACATCACGATCGCCGTTCCTCGCGGCGTGTTGCTGAAGGTCGCCGGCTGGTCCGCGGTCAAGACCGTTGTCGGCGTCGAGCCGTGGTTCATTGGCGGAATTTTCGGGCTCTTCCTGCTTGGCGCTTCCACGACAAAAGATTTCGCAGACATGGAGGGCGACGAGCGCGGCGGGTGCCGCACGTTGCCGATCATTCATGGGGTGACCAAGGCGGCATGGATGATTTCGCCGTCCTTTATCCTGCCGTTTCTGCTCATCAACGTGGGCGTGTGGATGGGCATTCTCACGGGCCACACGCCGCTATTGCACTCGCTGGGCCTCGGCATGACGGCCTACGGCGCGTATGTCTGCTATTTGATGTTGCGGCGCCCAGAAGAACTGGCCACGACCGAGAACCACGTCTCCTGGGCGCACATGTATCGGATGATGTTCATCCTGCAGATCGGATTTGCGCTCGCCTACGTGTTGTAGACGCCCGCTCAGGCGGCGCCCATGCGCAGGCGCATGAGCGCGTCGACGCGAGCCTTGGTGGGCGGGTGCGTCGAGAACAGCGAGGCCATGCCACCGCCGGTCAGCGGCGACACGATGAACATGTGTGCCGTCGCCTGATTGGCGTCCATCGGAATCTGCTTCACGCCGACCTCGAGCCGTTGGAGCGCCTGCGCCAGCCCCATCGGCGTCCCGGCGATCTCCGCGCCAACGCGGTCAGCCACAAATTCGCGCGACCTCGACACCGCCATCTGGATCATGCCGGCCGCCAGCGGCGCCAGGAACATGGTCGCGATGAGGACGATGATATTGGGCGAGTTCTCGCGATCACGACCACCACCAAACAACATGCCGAATTGCACCATCATCGTGATGGCCGCACCAATCGTCGCCGCGATCGTGCTGATGAGAATGTCGCGATTTTTCACGTGCGCCAGCTCGTGCGCCATGACGCCTTCCAGCTCCGCGTCCGACAACAGGCGCATGATGCCTTCGGTCGCCGCCACGGCGGCGTGATCGGGATTGCGACCGGTGGCAAACGCGTTCGGCGACATATCCGGAATCACGTAGACCTTCGGCATCGGCAACTGGGCGCGTTGCGCGAGCCGCGCGGTCATGTCGTACAACCGATGACCGGGTCCGACAGGCTGCGCCTTGTACATCCGCAGCACGATCTTGTCGGAGAACCAATAACTCGAAATATTCATCACGATGGCCACGCCGAACGCGAGCGCCATCCCGGTTTGTCCGCCGAACATGCCACCCACGGCAATGAACAATGCGCTCAGAGTTGCCAGCAGAACCGCGGTCTTTAATCCACTCATGGTGTTGGTGTGATCTCCTGACATCTGAGACGCCGCACCGCCACACGGGGTTTCATCCCGTCCGGTCGATGGCGCCTGTCGTCTTATAATACGGGACAGGATGCAGATTCGATTGTCGGTCGTAGGTGGCGCTCTGGTGGGTGTGTTGGCGTGTGCGACGGTGGTCGGCGCGCAGACGGCTCCGCCTCGTCCCATTCCGTTTCCGACGGCCGGCGCCGCCGCGGCCAGTACGCCGGAACCCCAGCCGCCGCAGGCGCCCGTGGATGCCACGCTCGGCGCACCGATGTACCCGGCTGCGGTGTTTCTCGAAACCATCGACGCCGGCAGGGGCGGCCAGCAGTACCACCTGTACGGCACCGATGCCCCGTACGTCGACATCGTCAACTACTTCAAGACCACCCTCAAACAGGGTGGGCGCACGATTTTTCAGGCGCCGGCCATGCACCAGTTCGAGTTGGGCCGGTTTCAGGAGCAGACGATGGCGTATCCGCCGAGTATCGTCGTGAAGGATTACGTGTGGAACGGGTCGGAGGGATACCTCCATGTGTCGGGCACCACACAGAAGCGGTATCGGACGATCATTCAGGTCGTGCCGGCCACGATCAAATAGCGACGCGGCTTACAGCCGCGTCTTGCGATATTCGTCCGCTTTTTCCGCCAGCCCAGCGGTGCGCGCCTCGTCGACGGCCACCTGCTGCTCGGCCGCGTAGTCACGAATCTGCTGCGTGATTTCCATACTGCAGAACTTCGGTCCACACATCGAACAGAAGTGCGCGACCTTGGCGCCATCCGCCGGCAACGTCTCGTCGTGATACGCACGAGCGGTGACGGGATCAAGCGCCAGATTGAATTGATCCTCCCAGCGGAATTCGAATCGCGCCTTTGAGAGCGCGTCATCCCACGTCTGCGCGCGGGGATGGCCCTTCGCCAGGTCGGCAGCGTGTGCGGCGATCTTGTAGGCGATCACCCCCGCCTTCACATCGTCGCGATTGGGCAGGCCGAGGTGTTCCTTCGGCGTCACGTAGCAGAGCATCGCGGTACCGTACCAGCCGATCATCGCGGCGCCGATCGCCGAGGTGATGTGGTCGTAGCCGGGGGCAATGTCGGTGGTGAGCGGCCCGAGCGTGTAGAACGGGGCTTCCTGGCACCACTCCAACTGCTTTTCCATGTTTTCGCGAATGAGATGCATCGGCACGTGGCCCGGGCCTTCGTTCATGACCTGGACGTCGTACTCCCACGCAATTTTCGTCAACTCGCCCTGCGTCTGGAGCTCGGCAAACTGGGCCTCGTCGTTGGCGTCGGCAATCGAGCCCGGCCGCAGGCCATCCCCGAGCGAAAACGCCACGTCGTAGGCCTGCATGATTTCGCAGATCTCGCGGAAGTGTGTGTACAGAAAATTTTCCTGGTGGTGCGCGAGGCACCACTTCGCGATGATCGATCCTCCGCGCGACACGATGCCGGTGCGGCGTCGGGCGGTCATCGGAATGTAGCGCAACAACACGCCGGCGTGTACGGTGAAATAGTCCACCCCCTGCTCGGCCTGTTCGATCAACGTCTCGCGGTAGACCTCCCACGTCAACGCTTCAGGTCGGCCGCCGACTTTCTCAAGTGCCTGGTACAGCGGCACTGTCCCGATCGGCACCGGACTGTTGCGCAGGATCCACTCGCGGGTTTCGTGAATGTTCGCGCCCGTCGACAAATCCATCACCGTGTCGGCGCCCCAGAGTGTGGACCACCGCAATTTGTCCACTTCCTCGACGATCGACGAGGAGACGGCGGAGTTGCCGATGTTGGCGTTGATCTTCACGAGGAAGTGGCGACCGATGATCATCGGTTCCAGTTCCGGGTGATTGATGTTGGACGGAATGATGGCGCGACCGCGCGCCACTTCGTCGCGCACAAACTCGGCGTCGAAGCCTTCGCGCACCGCGATGAATTCCATCTCGGGGGTAATCACCCCCGTGCGCGCGTAGTGCAGTTGGGTCGGGGCCTGGCCCGGTTTTGCGCGCAGGACGTGCGCCCGCACGCCGCGGCCCGTGTCATCGACGTCGCCGCGCGACACAATCCAGTCACGCCGCAGCGCGGGCAGACCGACATGCACGTCAAAGCCACGGGGACCGCTGGTGTCATACACCCGCACGGGCGGCTCGTCACCCGACAACACGATTTCGCGCATGGGCACATGCACGCCGCCGCCTCCCTCGATATAGGCCTTGCGGGAGGAGGGATACGCGAGGTCAAAATCTGCCTCTGTGAGGGGGGTATAGGTCGACCGATCCATGTTCGCGACTATACCACCCGGGGATTTACAGTCGGCGCAGCACGAGACACTTCAGGTACGACGTTTCCGGCACACCAAGAAGTACCGGATGGTCACGGGCCTGGAGACGTTTTTCCACAAGGACCACCGGCGCGAGCGCGTCGGCCGCGGCCCGCTCCAGCACTTCGAGGAACAGCGGCTCGGAGACGTGGTACGAACACGTGCACGTAATCAACATGCCCCCGGGACGAAGGAGTTTGAGCGCCCGCAGGTTGATTTCCTTGTAGCCGCCCAGCGCCTTTGGCAACGAAGCCTTGGTTTTGGCGAACGCCGGCGGGTCCAGCACGATGGTGTCAAACCGGGCCTTGGCGATTTCGAGTTCGCGGAGTTCGTCAAACACATTGGCCACGCGCCCCTCGACGTTCGTCAACCCATTCCGATCCGCGTTGGCGGCCAGCGCCGCGATGGCGGGTTCCGATCCGTCCAGCGCCAGGACCGACTCACACCGGCGCGCCATCTGCAGGGCAAATCCTCCATGGTACGAAAAGGCATCAAGCCCCCTCCCCGACGCATAGGCGCCGGCCATCAGATGGTTCTCACGTTGGTCGAGAAACAATCCGGTCTTCTGCCCGTGCCGCACATCCACCTGATACCGGATGTCCCCCTCGACGATGTCGATGAGGTCGGGCACCTCACCGGCGCGCACCTCGACCACGGTCTCCAGATCTTCGAGGCCCCGGACCTTGGGATCGTTTCTGACAAGAATGCCGGTGGGTCTCACCAGTTCCTGAAGCAGGTCGATGAACAGATCCAACTGCGCATCGGTCCCCTGCGACAGGGTCTGGACGACCAGGACATCCCCATACCGGTCGACAATCAGGGAGGGCAGGCGGTCGGCCTCGCCGTTGACCAGACGATAGGCGTGCGCGTCACCCACCACCTGCGTGCGGTACGTGATAGCGGCCTGGAGGCGCTCCCGGAAAAACTCACGGGTATCACGCGGCCCTTCCCCGAGCATGCGGAGCGTAATCTGCGAGGTGCTGCTGAAAAACGCGCGGCCCAAGGGGCGACCTCGTTCGGATGTGACCTCGACCAGGTCACCCGGGTCGGCATCCACCTTCAGGACGTCCGAGCGATAGATCCAGGGGTGACCAGCGCGCCAACGTTCGGCGCCCCGCGCGGCAATGACGGCAGAGGAAGGCACGCACGATTGTACAACCCGCTATACTCGTGCGCATGCGCACGAGTATAGCGGGT